>Ga0307440_1000063_pt1 | contig 42273 bp, 32 predicted proteins | sample SalMarWE160410MG_FD_202150 | JGI IMG/M metagenome (GOLD analysis project Ga0307440, IMG submission 202150) | Salt marsh sediment microbial communities from the Plum Island Ecosystem LTER, Massachusetts, United States - WE1604-10 | ecosystem: Environmental > Aquatic > Marine > Intertidal zone >...
GGCCATCTGCCCCGCGCAGTCCACTGTCGTGCCCGGTTGCACATTGGTTTGCCCGGCAATGGTCTTCCAGAGACAATTCAAGCCTTGCGGGCGCCCTCTACCACCGAACTGCGCCGTGCGCGAGAAACCGACTTCCAATCCGTTGAGCGGATCGAATGCGAGGCGTGCACCCAGCAGGAATGGGTGGGGAATGTAGCGGTCTTCGCCGAGCTTGCCCGCGAACATCGTGAACGTCCACGGCCCCAGCCAGTGGAGGATGGGCGTTTGGAACGGCGTTGACACATTGCGGCTGAGCATGATTCCAGGCACGGGGCGTGCGTTGGTTCCCAGAATCAGGCTGCCGCTCCAGGCCGGGCCCCAGAACTGGTTGATCTGCCCGGCGGTCAGGATCCAGTTATCCAGCGCGACGCTGAGATAGCTGCCGTCGAAGCGGGCGCGCTGGTGGTCACGGCTGCCATACACGGCCGAGACGTTGAGGCGAAAGGCCAGGTTGCCGTTATAGCCCGCGAACGATGCGCCGGCCGCGGACTTGCCACGCGTGCTGTCCCCGAACCAGTGCAGCGCCGGGCGCCCCGGCGCTGCTTTGACCATGTCGCCCAGGTGGCTGCCGCCAGCCTGCACGCCGCGGATATCTTCCACGAGGCGCTCGTAGGCCACTTGCTGGGCCTCCGAGAGGCGGTCGGTGCGCACCACAGCGAGCTGCGCGGCGAGCGAACCCCAGGGGATCGGCCACGTGGTCATCGGCATGTGAATGACGCCGCTGTCCGCCAAAAGCTCGATATCCTGGCGGGTTTGGATGTTGCCCGGTGCCAGCCAGGGATCGGCCGCGGCCGCGGGGGCATAAAGAACAATCAGGCCGGCCAATGCCAGTGCCGCAACAGTCGCACGCAGCCGCGAACCGCCGCGGCAGCCCTCGAAAAGGCGGCAGGAGCGGCCCACCGAGCCGATCACCGCAAGACCGATTTCGCGGGAATGACATAACGCCGCGCAGTTGTCCGGCGATGCGCGAACTCGACGAATGCCCAGTGCAAGGTAAACACAACAATAAATATAGTGAACAAGACCCAGGAAGGCCAGTCGAAACGGTAGCCGAGGAACCCCGCCAAGCCATAGACCCCGGAGAGCAGGATCATGAGCCCTGTCGCGAGGCCGGTGGAGCAGCCCAGATCGAGCAGGACGTGATGCAAGTGCATACGATCGGGCTTGAACGGGTTGCGGAGCAGCAGCACGCGGCGCGCCATGATCACCAGGGTGTCCATGACCGGCAGGGCCAGCACCCAGGCCACGTCCATCGCTTTCGCCACATGGATTCCCTGGTCGGCCGTCGTATGGACACCGAACCAGCCCACCGCGAGTCCCAGCACCAAGCTGCCCGCATCACCCAGGAACACACTCGCGCGGCGCCGCCAGGGCGTGCGCAGATTGTAGAACAAGAATCCGAGCGTAGCCCCAGCAACAATGGCGATTTCCATCAGCAGGCCGAAACGGTGCTCCAGCCAGGCAATCAGCGCGAGGAAGATGAGGGCGACAAACGAGACCCCGCCGGCCAGCCCGTCCAGGCCATCAAGCATATTGATGGCATTGACGTAACCGAGCAGGCACAGGATCGTGAACGGAACCGCCAGGGCGTGCAGTGTGATGCTGCCCACGCCGAACAGGTCGCCGAGCCGGGCCACGACGATACCGCTGAAGAGCACGAGCGGAGCAATAATCAGTACCTGAAGCAGACCCTTGGAACGCGCATGCAGATCCCAAAAGTCATCCACGAGCCCGACGGCGCCGATGGCGGACATGCCGGCTACCAACCAGATATCGGTGCTGCCTGAGTGGGGAAACAGCCACATACTTAAGCCAAGGGAGAGGAACACGGACAGCGCGATCGCGAGTCCGCCTACCACGGGTACAGGGCGTTCGTGCTGCTTACGCCCGCCCGGGTGATCGAGCAAATTCCAACGCCTGGCCAAGCGCGACAAGATCGGCACCAGAACTATCGAAACCGCTACCCCCACCAGGAACACAACGGTTACCCCAACTAACCGGTCCTGCGCCATACACTTGGTACTCCCTATATGCCGTCATCCCGACGACGAAAACAGTGCGGCATTCTAGCTTTGTAATCGTTCATGTAAGAATCTTCCGACATGAGTAGGTTAGATTAATCGATTAGAAACCCTCTTAACAAGTAGTTTAAATTATTCCGATAATCCCTTGAGGAGGGATTGCACGCGCGGGCCCGCTTGGCGGGCCGCCTCGCTGTCCAGGAAGGCCAGGCGCATGCGGCGTGCGAGCACGTCTTCGGCACCCACTGCCATCTCCCGCCGCGTGGCCCAAAACACTTCCGCCACGATGCAAGGCTGCCCCTCGGCCAACCGTTCGCCGGGTTCGCCGGGTTCGCCGGGCGACATGGCCAGGACATCCCCGGCCCGGTCTCCATAGGCGTGCGCCAAGTGCGCTGCGATATCGTCTTCCAACCCGTGTTTTTCGGCGATCTCGCCGGCCAGCGACTCCGAATAATGTTCAGCCCCGGCCAGCTTCAGTTCGCGCGTGCGGCAACGGCCCGCCTCAAGTCCGGCCTCCTCGATGGCCCGGTCCAGTACTTCCTCGGCCATCAGGCGATAAGTCGTCCACTTGCCGCCGGCAATGGTAATGAGTCCTTTCGTACCGACCTCGATATGGTGTTCACGGATGAGATTCTTGGTGCCGCCCTCGCGCCCGCTCTGCATCACAAGCGGCCGCAGTCCCGCCCAGCTCGCCCGCAAATCCTTTTCGGTCGGGGCCGGTTCCAGCCATTCGGCCAGTTGCTTGAGCAAATAAGACTCTTCCTCCGGGGTAGGCGTGGGAATCTGGGCGGGCGAAGCCGGCACATCAGTGGTGCCGGCGATGGCAGCACCTTCCCAGGGAATGAGGAAGAGCACTCGGCCGTCGGGCGTGCGGGGAATCAGCAAGGCGTCCTGACCGGGCGTCCAGGACCGATCGAAGGCGAGGTGCGTGCCCCGGCTCGGCTGCAGAAGCGGTTCGGCTTGCGGAGTTTCCATCCGGCGTACGCTGTCGGTGAACGGACCGGTCGCGTTGATCACGACTCGGGCCTCGATTTCGATCGCATCGCCGCCGATCATGTCGCGCACGTGCGCTCCGCGCACACGCCCATCCTCGATATGCAGCCCCGTCACCGAGGCGTAGTTGGCAACAGCTGCGCCCTGCTCCGCCGCCGTGACGATCAGGGTGACGTTCATGCGCGCATCATCAAATTGGCCGTCGTAGTAGGCGACCCCGCCCCGCAGCCCTTGGCGCTTGAGCGCTGGGAAGGAAGCCAGCATAGATTTGGCGGAGAGGAAATGGCTGCGGCCGAGGGAGGCATGGCCCGCGGCACGATCGTAGAGCCAGAGCCCGAAACGATAGAAGACCGCCTCGCGCAGTGAGTAGACCGGCACGACGGTGCGCAACCGATGCGCCAGATGCGGGGCAATGGAGAGCACCGTGGCACGCTCGGCCAAGGCCTCACGCACGAGGTGGAACTGACCACGATCGAAGTGCTCCACCGCGCTTTCGAGGTAACGCACACCACCATGGATCAGCTTGGTCGAGCGGCTGGAGGTGCCCGAGGCGAAATCCCCGGCCTCGACCAGGGCCACTTTCAGTCCGCGGCTGGCGGCATCGAGCGCCGTGCCGGCACCGGTGGCCCCGCCGCCGATCACCAACACGTCGAATGACTCGTTTTTCATGCGCGCCAAGTTGGCGTTGCGATCCATCGGATTCATTGGCTCTCCTGGCTCAGTCTCTCCTGTGGGAGCGGCGGTCCCCGCCGCGAGGCATCATTTATTGGCCCTCCAGGCGGGATGACTTTTGTAGGGTGCGCGCCATGGATGGTGCGCATCACAAGCATTGCGCCGGAAGTTGCGGCCACAAAGCCTGTGACCTTGCGGCTCCCCTGCGATGCTCGCCCGCAACGGGCCGGTCGGAACTCGGCCTGCGCTTCTCGGCGCAACTAACGGCGCCCTTAAGAATCCCCCTCCGACTCCCCCTTCCGCGCTGCGCGCGCAAGGGGGAGAGAAAAGATAGAGCAGTTGAGCTTGGCAGCGAGTTTATCGCGGCGGGGACCGCCGCTCCCACAAGAGATGTGAACCTCCGTGGCGGAATCGCAGCTGAAGCCGCTCCTACAAGAGGTGTTGGCCTTCGCCACAATGACAATAGGTGGCCGCCGCAGACCAGCGCTCCCGGTCCCTCCCCTTTGCTCGCGTAGCGAGGAAGGGGGAACCGGAGGGGGATTATTCGAACTATCGCGGCGGGGACCGCCGCTCCTACAGGGGATGTCGGCCTTGGTGCTTGCTTCATGATTTCGGGTCTTCCGGAAAACCGGCTACAAAGCTACAGGCTCTTTGCCAGGCCATGTTGCGGCTATTGCGCTGTGCCGCCTCGAGTCGGGGCTTGAAACCCCGTTCCCGCCGCCACCACCGCATGGGCGCATCGGATGGCAGGATGCCTGCCCCGATGCCGGCGAACAACGCGGCACCCATCGCCGTGGTCTCGGTCTGCTGCGGGCGCTCAATATCGGCACCGGAGAAATCCGCCTGGAGCTGCAGCAGCAAGTCGTTGCGTGCCGCACCGCCATCGGCCCGTACCGTCCTCACGCGTTGCCCGGACGCCTGCTCAACCGCACCCAACACATCGCAGACCCGGAAGGCGATCGCTTCCAGCGCCGCACGCGCGATGTGCGCCGGGCGCGTACCGCGCGTAAGCCCTAATAACGCGCCCCTGGCATGCGGCCGCCACCAGGGCGCGCCCAACCCGGTCAGCGCCGGAATCATCCACACGCCACTGCTATCCTCGACGCTTGCGGCCAACGCCTCCACGTCCCCGGCCTGTTCGATAAGGCTGAGGCCATCGCGCAACCATTGCACCACGGCGCCGGCATTGAAAACCGAACCCTCCAGCGCGTAAACCGGGTCGCATCCGTTCATGCGCCACGCTACCGTGGTCAGCAATCCATCGGCTGCCTTTGCCTGCCCGGTATTGACGAGCACGAAGGCGCCGGTGCCATAAGTGACCTTGGCGTGGCCCGGCTCCAGACAGGCCTGTGCAAACAGGGCCGATTGCTGGTCCCCGCCCATGCCATGCACCGTAAACCCATCTCCCTCGAGCGCGATGGCTCCGAAATCAGCGGTGTTGCTCCGCACTTCGGGCAGCAACAGCGCCGGCACATTGAAGAGTTCGAGCAATTCCTCGTCCCAGCGCTGACGGTGAATGTCATATAACAAAGTGCGCGACGCGTTGCTGATGTCCGTGGCATGCGTGCGGCCTTCGCTCAGCCGCCACAGCAGCCAGGTATCGACCGTTCCAAAAGCCAGCTCGCCCGCCTCGGCGCGTTTGCGGACGCCCGGTATTTCATCGAGCAGCCAACCGATCTTGGTCGCACAGAAATAGGGATCGAGCAGGAGTCCGGTACGTGTCTTGATCTTCTCCTCGACGCCCGCCGCCTTGAGCTGCTCGCAGACCGCGGCGGTACGCCGGTCCTGCCAGACGATGGCCGGTCCAATGGGTTTGCCAGAACTGCGATCCCAGATAATGGTCGTTTCGCGCTGGTTGGCGATACCAAGCGCCGCCACCGCTTTTGCGTCCACGCCGTTGTCGGCGAGCACGCGCCGGATGCACTCGGCCTGGGTGTTGAAAATCGCTTCCGCGTCCTGCTCCACCCAACCGGGCTCGGGGTAGACCACATCAAGCGCTTCCTGGTGCAAGCCTGCCAGTGTTCCGTCTTCCTTGAACAGCAAGGCCCGGCTGCTTGTCGTGCCCTGGTCGAGTGCTAACAGGTAAGACATCGGCATCGCTCGCGGAATGTGGCTTCAGCTTAGCAGGCATGTAGGAGCGGCGGTCCCCGCCGCGAAGAATTGTTTATTGGCCCTTCCGGCGGACCGACTTTCGTTTCGGCGAAAGTCGGCACCGTTTCGCAGGAAAGCGAAATAGGACATGCGCAGTACGCCCAAAGGGTGCGCGCCATGGATGGCGTGCATCAAAAACATTGCGCCGGAAGTCGCGGGTAAGAATCCCCCCCCCAGCTCCCCCTTGCTCGCGTAGCGAGGAAGGGGGAGAGTCTAGTGTGGGAGCGATAGGCCTACCCGTTAAACTTGGCGGCGCATTTGTCGTTCTGAAACCATGTCCCAGCCACTCACCGCATTCGAACGTGCCTACCGGGAGCAGGTCGCCAAAGGCGACAAGGACTCCGACCCGGCCCAGGAGAAGGCCGTCGCGGCGCTCGCCCGCCTGAGCCGCGAGCTGGCGCGGCCGCGCCGTTGGTGGCGCAAGGATCGGCCACGCGGAGTGTACCTGCACGGCCCGGTCGGCCGGGGAAAGACCTGGCTGATGGATCTGTTCTATAACAACCTGCCCACCGACAAGAAGCTGCGTCGGCATTTCCACATGTTCATGCGCGACGAAGTGCATGGTCCCCTCAGGCGCCTGCGCCGTCACGACAACCCGCTGCCGCGGCTGGCGCGCGCCCTGGCTCAGCGCACCCGGGTGATCTGTTTCGATGAGCTGCTGGTGGAAGACATTGCCGACGCCATGCTGCTTGGCCCGCTGTTGCAAGCCCTGTTCGAGGAAGGGGTGGCCCTGGTGGCGACGGCCAACCTGCCGCCGGATGATCTGTACAAGGACGGCCTCAAGCGGGAGAATTTCCTGCCGGCAATCGCTGCCATTAAGACCCATTGCGAGCTCGTGTCCGTGGATGGCGCACGCGACTACCGCGCCGACCGCATCGCCTCCGACGGCGTGTGGCAGATCGTGGATCCCGAGATCGGCGCCCGGCGCCTGGAAGGGTTGTTCGAGCGTCTGAGCGACGGCACCGCCGGCACTGCCAGCCTCGTCATCAACGACCGCCGGATTGCCGTGCGCGGCAAAAGCGGGGATACGGTGTTTTTCGACTTCGGACCACTGTGCGTGGAAGCCCGCAGCGCGGACGATTACATCGATGTCGCCGAACGCTACCGCACCCTGCTGCTGAACGCCGTCCCTGTGCTCGACGATGACGCCCTGCAGGCCACGCGCCGGTTTATCTCACTCATCGACGTGCTGTATGAGCGCCACACCCTGCTCGTAGCCACGGCGGCCAGAGCGCCGGAAGAGCTGTATACCGGCAAACGGTTCCGCTTCGAGTTCCGGCGCACCATCAGCCGGCTAGAGGAGATGCGTTCGAGTGAGTGGCTTGCGGGCAGTCATTTGAAAAAAACGCCTGCGCTCACACCCTTGTAATTACCGCGATTGAAGCCGACAGAAAGCCTGCTCATACATAACCCCCCCTTTGCCGCTGCAGGCGCGGAAAAGGGGCTGGAGGGGGATTCTTCGATCCATCGCGAGTGAAACCGCCCCTCCGAAGCCCGAATTCCAAGTTCCATAAAACCTATTTGTCGCGGCGGTTGCGGCGCTCTCGAATCTTCGCCCGTAACCACGGCGCACCCGCCGCCACCGCACCGATACCGGCGAGAATCCACGTCGGGTTCTCCGGCGAATCCACGCAGCCGCCGAAAGCCAATGCCGTGCCGCTTCCAGTCAGCACAACGCCTATGAAGACAATCCCGGACATCAAAGTGGTCATCAAAATACGTTTACTCATGCTTATTTACACCTTGGGTATTGAACTCACCACTTCCCTGCGGTATTGCCGCAGGGAAGTATCCATGCCACCTCGAACCGCTCACGGACCGACCACGACGTCATAAGGACTGTTACCCGTGGTGGCCGTGCCTAGCGCGGTCAAACCGCCACCCGAGCCGACCGCGTATACCGCGACGATATTGTTTCCTTTATTGGCAACATAGACATGACTTCCTGTCGGGTCCACCGTCACCGAATATGGACTGCTGCTTGAGCCCGTCGATACCGCGCTGCCGATCTGGGTAAGCCCCCCACCCGAGCCAATCGCATACGCCGAGACAGTGTCGCTCCCATTATTGGCAACATAGACATAACTGCCTGTCGGATCCACCGCCACCGAAATCGGTGCGCTCCCGGTGCCAAACGGCGAACCACTGAGGGCAGTCAGCGCGCCAGTGGCGCCATCGATCGAATACGCCGAGACAGTGTCGCTCCCATTATTGGCAACATAGACATAACTGCCCGTCGGATCCACCGCCACCGAAATCGGTGCGCTCCCGGTGCCAACCGGCGAACCACTGAGGGCAGTCAGCACACCGGTGGCGCCATCGATCGAATACGCCGAGACAGTGTCGTTCCCATTGTTGGCAACATAGACATAGCGGTCCGTCGGATCCACCACCACCGAATACGGGCTGCTGCTCGAGCCCGTCGATATCGCGCTGCCGACCTGGGTGAGTCCACCACTCGAACCGATCACATACTGCGAGATATTGCTGTTGGTATTGTTGACCACATAAGCAAAGCGGCCGGTCGGGTCCATCGCCATCGCGTAAGGACTGGTCCCCGTGGCGGTCGCACTGCCGACGGCCTTCAGCCCCCCGCCCGAACTGATCACATACGAGGCAGTGTTCTCCCCCTTATTGGCGACATAGACATAATTACCCGTTGGGTCTGCCGCCACAGCGAAAGGATTGCTGCTCGTGGTAACCGAACTGCCAATGGACGTCAGACTCCCATCCGAACCGATCGCATACACCGCGACGGTATTGTTCCCATTATTGGCGACATAGACATAACTGCCCGTCGGATCCACTGTCAGCGAGTACGGGTTGCTACCCGAGCCCGTCGACACCGCGCTGCCGATCTGGGTAAGTCCTCCGCCCGAGCCGATCGCATACGCCACAACAGTGTTGTTCCCATTATTGGCGACATAGACATAGCGGCCCGTCGGGTCCACCACCACCGAGTACGGTGTGCTGCTCGAGCCCGTCGACACCGCGCTGCCGATCTGGGTAAGCCCCCCGCCCGAACCGATCGCATACGCTGCGACGGTATTGCTACCCTGATTAGCGGCATAGAGATAGCTGCCCATCGGGTCGACCGCCAGCGAGTACGGCTGGCCCGAGCCCGTCGACACCGTACCTTGGGATGTCAAGATGCCACCCGAACCAACCGTATATTCCGAGATGTATTTGCTCCCCGGACTGGTGGCATAGACATAGCTGCCCGTCACGTCCACCGCCACCGAAGACGGACTGCTGCCCGTGGAGATCGAACTACCACTAACGGCCGTCAGACTCCCATCCGAACCGATCTTATACGTGGAGATTGCGCTGCCGTTCTGGTGGACGACATACACGTAGCTGCCCGTGGGATCCACCGCCATTGCGCGCGGGCCATTGTTCGCAGTCACCGCACTGCCGATGGCTGACAGACTCCCGTCCGAGCCGATCTTATACGCAGAGATGGTGTTGGCATCGAAGGTTGTGATGTACGCGTAGCGGCCCGTCGGATCCACCACCACCGAGTACGGACTCTGGCCCGAGCCCGTCGACACCGGGCTGCCGACCTCGGTGAGTTCACCGGTCGTCTGATACAGATTCCCATAGGCCGAGACGGTGCTGTCGCTTTGATTGACGACATAGACATGGCGCGCACCGCCCACCGTCCAGTATCCGCTGCTCGTCGTTGCCGACACACTCGCCAACACCGGCGTGAACACCGGCGTCGCCGGCGTCAGGTCATACAACGCCTGCGCCTTCGCATCGATCTCCGGCAGCCGGGCCACCAGCCACGCGCTCATCAATGTGCTGGACTGCCCACCGGTCACCTGAAACAGGTTCGTGCAACCACTCGCCGTAGAACTCGACGCATTCACGCAACCGGCCAGAATACTCGCCAGTGTGTCGAGCTTCGTAAGCGTCGCCCGCAACGGCGCACCCGTGCCCGCGTAGTTTGTCAAAAACGTGCTCGCCTGACCCGTCGTAACATCCACCAGATTATTCACCGTTGCCGCCATGTGCATAAGATCGGTGGCGCCCTGGATTGATACGCAGGTCCCGGTCTGGCTGTTGTTCGTGATCGTCGAACAATCCTCGAACTGGATGTAGTCCTTTAGCGCCGCCGTTGAGGCGACCGTCGTCAGTTCATTGATGTTGACCGTCCCAGCCACCGGCGCCAGCGTACTGCCTTGCACCCCGGCCACCGTCATCAGCCCAATGGCACTGTTGGTGCTGCCCGCACCCGCATCGCCGCCAGAGACGGTGGCGTAGACAACCTCATCAGTCGCCGGCGCGGGGCTGAAGGTCATGGTAAACCGGCCACTGGAATCAGTGGTGGTCGCGCCAATCTCCGTGGGCACTGCCCCTGCCGTTGTTCCCGACGCATAGGCCACCACCGTCGCCCCCGTGATCGGCTGGCGCCCACCGTAGACCGCGCCGTGAAAGCCGGAGGCGAATGAAGAATGGGAATTCGACGGGCACCCCGTCAACAAGCCCAGAGTGCACAACACCATCAGCAAATATGCTGAACGTACCCGCACATGAAAAGACAGCGCAGAAAGAATCATTTTGAGTTTTCTCCGAGGGCGGAGGGCTCTGCTATAGAGCCTTCAGAAACCATTATTCGTCAATGATACCCAAAATAAGCATACCCTCCCATCGACCGGTACCGCCGGTCCGGATTCCGCATAACTCCCGAACGGAACATTTGGAGTATAGGTAACTTTTCTCCACTATGCCATATTTTGTCACTTCAATGTGCCACACTTCGTCATAAATGGGATGGCGATAGCCCCCATGATGAGATTGCTTCTGAATCTCCTTCACAAAAGGAAGGCTTCAACTAAGTGCGGCCGGGTCGGTTCAGTGCTTTTGCGGGGACCTGCAAGCGGTGTTTTCACCGGAGCGGCAATGCCAACAAATAAGGAAAAACAGCACGCCACCCATCAGGTAATCGGCCAGCGCCGCATAATTCGCGATTTCCGGAATTCACATCGCGACCACGCCACGCAGATCGTCGCAGCCGGGGCGATGAACATCCCGAGATGTGGTGTGAACATCATCCTGAGCCTAGCCTGGGAGACGGGCACCCTCATGATGGTGCAAGCTCGATCAAAATTGTGAAACACCGGCTTACGCATATACGTAACTGTCGTAACCAGATATGGCTAGCCAGGCAGTGCAATTCGACCACGGCGTATGCGTGCCCGCGACTCCGCGGTCGCGGTAGATCAATATCTTCCATCATTGTTCACATCCTTGTGATGATCGCGGCAGGGAAGCATTGCGCCTGCCTTCTATAAGATCCCGTGCAGACGCAATACTTCCGCCGCGGAAACTTTGCTCAGGGCGTGAAGTTCAAGCCGACCCTGACGGCAACGCGCGCCGTAGTGCCGTAGCCACGGGATACAAACAGCGGACCGACCTGGGGCTCGACAAATCCCTGCAGGTGCGGGTTGAACATCATGCTGAAGTTCGCCAGGAAATGCGGATAGGCGAACACGTTGCTGTTGTGCGTGAAGGTATTGTCGTTATTTAGAAAGCCGATGTTCAGGCCACCGCCCAGGCGCATCTTGCCCTGAGAGCCGAAACGGACGGTATTGAACAGAGCATCGCCGCTGAGATCCAGGCCGAAGGCCTGGTAAAAAGCGGGTATTCCCACGCCCAATCGCAGGTAGGAACCCGGACCGAACGTGCCCGGCCGGGTGTATTGCCCGCCGACAGCATCCGGCCAACCGGTATAGACACCGAAATACCCGTTTTGATATGTCGGAACCGAATTATTGTTGCCTGCGGCATGGGCCAGGGGCATACCCAAGCCCAGCGCCATGGCTGCCGTAATAGCAATAAGTGTCTTTTTCATGGATGTCCTCGTATTCGAATGTGCGTGCTAAAGAGCACAGCTATTTAGTCCCGCTGGAAAAATCAAAGTTCTGTAGGAATATTCTCCCCCCCCGTGTAACGCGCGATAATATGCGCGTGAACAACGTCTCCCTGTCTCCCCCGCAACATCCCCGACTCCGCAGCTCTAACGCCATCGCCTGGCGGGTAAGCACCATGGCGTTCGCCGGTGGTATCAGCGGTGGTGTGGTGTTTCCCATCCTGCCCGCGCTCGGCGAACGCATGGGCCTGTCGGCATTTATCGTCGGGGTGATCCTGGCCGCCAATCGCGTGGTACGCATGGGCGTGAACCCGATCACGGGAACCCTCACTGATCGTTTCGGCGGCCGGGAAGTCATTGCCACAGGACTTTTCATCGAGGGCCTCGGCTCTCTCGGCTACATTGCCGCCCTGCACTTCGGTGCTCCGACTGCGTGGTTCTTGATTGGGCGCGTGATCTGGGGCGTGGGCTCATCACTGTTGTTCGTGGGTGCCATCGCGGCCGTCCTGCGCATCGGCGCGGCACATGAGCGTGGGCGGCTGGTCGCCCGCACCCGCAGCGCCATCAGTTCCGGCGTGCCCGGCGGCCTGGTGCTGGGCGGACTGCTCACCGACTTGGTTAACGCCGATGCGGCCTTCATCACGGCAACGGCCCTGAGCGGTATCGGCGGTGTCGCGGCACTGGCGCTCATCCCCCGCCGTAAACACCTGCCCGGCGAGGCCGGCAAACGCAAGGCGCCCACGCAAAAGACCAACCTGTTGCATGACTGGAAGCTGATCCTCCGCGAGCGCCGCCTGATCCCGATCTGGTTCTACACGGCGCTGGTGTTCTTCTCCTATGGCGGTGTGCTGATGGCTACTCTGGTCCTGTTGATCGACCATCGACATACGCTGGTCCCCGGACTGAACGCAGAAGGCAGTGCCGGCCTGCTGATGTGTGCCATGGTGTTGAGCTATGCCGGCGTCTCGATGTGGATCGGCCGGCATATCGACACCCTGGGCCGGCGCACGAGCACACTGCTCCCCGGCTTGGCGGGCCTGATCGCCGGCTGCTGTCTATGCGCTTTTGCCTACCGGATCGGCTGGCTCTTGCCGGGCTTGGTCCTGATCGGTGCCGGAGCCGGTGGCGTAACCATACCGCTGCTGACTTTGCTCGGCGATCTGGTCGCCTTCGAACGGCGCGGCCGCGCCACCGGTCTGTATCAGGTCGCGGCCGACAGTGGCGCTGCGGCAGGTGCGATCCTGGGCCTGGTGCTCGGCGCGCAGTTCGGCTTCAAGGCGACCTATCTGGGACTGGCCGCCACTTTCCTGCTCTCGCTGCCTCTGGCCTTCTCCCTGATTGCCGCCGAGCGACGGGACACGGTTCGCTGTAGGATGGAGACACTGGAGGAGGACACATGATGAGCGAAGCAGACGAAATCGAACGACTCAGTAAAGGCGCGCAGGTGGTGATATTCCACAGCCCGCTCACCGACCTGGGCGGACTGGACCATGAATTGAACCGCCGCGGCAAACGCTGGAACGCGGTGGAAATGGCCATGGGCGACCCGCGCAACCGCGAGCGCTACGACGCCCTCAAGCATTTCACCGGCCAGACGACACTGCCACAGGTGTTCATCGACGGACGCTTCGTGGGCGGCATACGCTCGGCCCGCGAAGTGCTGCGCCATGACGACAACGTCGCGGCCAACCCGAACCCGTTGATGTCCTTCAGCGCCGTGACCAGCGCCGCCGTGGCCCTGCTGCCCTTCGTCGGCCTCGCCGCCTGGCTCTGGGTGCATCCTTCGGCGCAGTTCGCCGCCCGGCTGCTCGCCGTCTACGGCGGTATCGCTCTGACGGTGATCGGCTCGATCCATTTCGGCTGGGCGCTTGGCGAACACGCGGACGAGAAACGCTACTGGTGGAGTGCTCTGCCGCCGCTGGTCGGCTGGATCCTGGCGGTATTACCCGCCGGCATTGGCCTGCCCTTGCTGGCCGCCGCCCACGCGGGCACGTGGTACGCCGAGCGGCGCTGGTTCTCGGGCACGTTCCCGGCATGGTACCGCCGCTTGCGTGCGCCGATGTCCTGGCTGGCCACCGCCTGCCTTTTGGCGGCCTGGATCGGAATCTTGATCCACGGGGCCTGAGCCCCGATCCAATCGCGCGGGGATCGCTTTGTGCCGCAAAGGCCCGCGTAGGAGCGACTTCAGTCGCGATGAGCATAGGCATCCGCTCTGATCGCGGCTGAAGCTGCTCCTACAAGAGAGGCCAAACCGGAAATGCCCCTCGATTGACCACGAATCAATCAGAGTTTTCCTTAAGCGGCTTTTTTCAGTCCATCCTTCTGCGGTATCAGACGGCGAAGTACCAGGGACACATCATGTGCCTTCGCGCCCTTGCCGACGGTAAGCTTGACCCGCGTGCCGGGTGCGCTTTTACTCAGCATTTCACGCAAACCATACAAGGTGAGATCCCCGGCGGGCTTGCCGTTCACGGCGGTGATGATGTCACCCACCTTGAGTCCGGCCTGCTGGGCCGGCCCGCCGGTCATGATCGCCATCACTTCAAAGCCAGCTTTTGCGCCGTTGATCCACATGCCGGAGCGGTCGTAATCCATCGGCGCTCCATGATTCTTGTTCGGCTTCAGGTACATGAGTTGCTTGGCATAGTCGAAGGTGACCGTGAAGTGCTTGAGTATTGCGCCGCCGATGTTGCCGGCGATAAACTTGTCGGCACCGGCCCCCTGCTTGGATGAACTCAATTCCATCACCGGATCGGGCACGCTTACCGGGCCGATCATCAACTTGCCGCCGCGCGTGACCCGGGCGCTTGCATTGCCGCCAACGCCCCAGCCCACGACGGTATCCGGCGTCGTCTTGTAGCGGGAATCCATGTGATGCTTCTTCACGAAAGGCGCCCACATGCTCAGCGCGGCGCGGCTACCGGTATCAATTTCGAATTCCCCGGACAAGCCGTCGATGGAACCCTTGACGCCGGGAATACTGCCCAGGTAGGTAAAAGGAATGGCCGTTCCTGCATCGGCAGGATTGAAAGCCTGGGGACGCATGAAGGTCAACGTGCGTGCCGCATAGTCGATCCGAACGACAAAACGCTTGAGAACCTCGTAACCGACCAGACCGTTGAAAGGCACGCCTTCAACATTACTGAAGCCCGGCATCGCCAATACGCCGAAGAGCTGGTTCCGCACAACCACTTTGCCTCCCAGCGTCAGGTTTTTCACCTCGCCGAATCCGGTGTTGACCGATTTCTTGCCAACGCCGCCGCCCTGCATCGCACCTTTGCTCTTGATGCCGGCGCTCTTCGCTGCCTCCGGCGTAAGAATATTCGCGCCGCCCGTATCGAACATGAAATGCAGCGGATGGCCGTTGATACCGACCTTGATGTAGATGTGATTATTGATCAATCTGAAAGGGATGGTGGCCTTGTTGCCACCGCCCACGAAGGAGACATCGGTCAGCTTCTGCCTCGGCATGGCGAATTCCGCGGCGCTTACCGGCACATTCGCTTGCACCTTGTTCAGTTGCACGTTGGTGTCGTATTGCTTCTTGCCATTGGAAACACGCACGTGGAACGCCATCTTGGCGCCATCCACGGTGCGGTAATCGCTGAAATAGGTCGTTTCCTTCACGGAACCCATGCCCGTGGACATAACCGTCCGGGCGATCATGTGGGTTTTGGCGTTGATCCACATTTCAAAAGGTAGCCCGCCCCGAGGCAGGATATGCAAGACCCAGTAGGTGTTATGCCCTGCCTTGCGCTTCCCGAGCAATTTGATTTTTCCCGGCCACCGCTTGGGAAACCACCACCCTTGCACTGTTTGGTAAGCCGAAGTCGCCGCAAGTTGCTTCCCTCTGGGCGAATCGGTGGGCGACACTTCCCCGCCCGGCGACTTATTCCAGCCCGTCTTGCCGTCAAAGCCCTGTGCGCCCTTAAGCGGCCCCAACGCGAAATGGGTGACCGAACGGCCGGTCGCAAGATCTTCCACTTCGGTTACATGGCCCGAGAGTCCGCTGGTATGGATACTGCCTTCCGAGCGCAACGTATGGATATGATTCCAGGCATCACCGCCGGAAGCCGCCTTGGCGCGGGACAGAATTTGCGCAGGCGAAAGCGAAGCTGCCAACGCGGCTGCCGGCAGGAACAAACAGAAAGTGACTAAAAAGCGTTTCATTGAACGAGTCCCAAAAAATTTCCGTACTGTTATACCCTTATATAACAGTGAAGTCAAACTGCGCGCCCTGAAATATCGTCGGATATATCAAAAAGGATGACCGCCTGAGGCGGTCATCCTTGAGTGAAAAGGCGTTACCGCAGGCTTCGTCTATTTGCTACTGCCGGCAGGCTCGATGATGAAGGCGCCGAAATCCACACCCAGCGACCAGCCATGTCCCAAGCCGGTCAGTGCCAGGGAAACACTGCCCTTGGTCAACGCCATGGCGTTGGCTTCCTTGACCGCACCGGCATGGGCCTGGCTGAAAGCGTAATGGCCTAGCACGTCATGGATGTTGTATACGCCGGAGAAAACGCCGTGCCCGTCACGGACCTCGGATTTCCCGAAGGTCAGGCCGCCGCCCTTGACCCGGATCTTCACCGCCATCGACTGGCCTTCCTTGCACTTGACCGTGCCCTTGCCGCTGGCCGTCTTGTAGAAAGCGGACCAACCGGACATGGAAAAATCCAGGTGACAATGAAGCACCTTGGCGCTCCCGTTATCCTGCTTGGCCTGCGCCGCAGGCGCCACGGTAAAAGTGAGGCCCAGGCCCAGCAGGCCGACCAGGGCACCGGTAACAACAAATTTCTTCATGACATCCTTCCTCGTCGTATGGTTCTTTGAACAGACTTACAGCCCATTGGCTGTGACCCCAAAGTCTAGCCTAAGTTGCGCCGCCCCCGGCTGCGACAGGCAGAGCACGCAGTGCGGCATCCCGGCAAAAAAATCCTTAAACCCCCTAGTAAACCGTTATTTCGGGGACTATGCTATATCGCCCTCATGTGGGGGTTTTGCCTGAGTACTCCTACGATGAAATCAACTCGTTTCCTGCCCAAACTGACATTCACGGCTGCGATGCTGGTTGGTGCCGGCCTGGTTGCTGCGGCAACCCCGGCACAACAGTCTGCCCTGCCCGGCATGCCGCCGGTGTTGAATCCGCACAATATTTACTCGGCCGCCGGCGCCAACATGCTCAGCCCCGCCGTGAAGCACGATAAGCAGCTCGTCTATGTGCCCAACACGCTCGACGGGACGGTCTCGGTTATCGACCCGAAAACCTTCAAGGTGATCGACACCTTCAAGACCGGCGCCCTACCCCAGCACGTGGTGCCTTCCTACGATTTGCGCACACTGTGGGTCACCAATGACTATGGCAACAGTCTCACGCCGATCGACCCGCGGACCGGCAAGCCCGGCAAAAATGTACGGGTACGCGATCCGTACAACATGTATTTCACGCCGGACGGCAAATACGCGATCGTGGTAGCCGAGAAGATGGAGCGGCTGGATTTTCGCAATCCGCACACGATGAAATTGCATGATTCGACAAAGACGCATTGCAAAGGCATCGACCATATGGACTTCACGGCCGATGGCCGTTACCTCATTGCCACCTGTGAGTTCAATGGCGATTTGGTTAAAGTCAACGTGGCAACGCACAAGGTGATGGGCTATCTGAAGCTTCGGCCGCCCAACCATAAACGTGCGATGCCGCAGGACATCCGCGTGGACGCCGAAGGAAACACATTTTATGTCGCCGACTTACGTGGCGACGGCGTGGAGCTGGTGGATCCGGTCAGCTTCAAACAAATCGGTTTTATTGCCACGGGCTACGGGGCTCACGGCATCTATCCCAGCCGCGACGGCAAGTACCTGTATGTCTCCGACCGCGGCAACCCGCGCGTGTGGGGCAAGCACCGTGGCGGGCTGACCGTCATCGACCCGGCAACGCGCAAGATCGTGGCTCAGTGGCCAATTCCGGGCGGCGGCAGTCCAGACATGGGCAACACGAATGCAGCCGGAACGCAGTTGTGGCTATCGGGCCGCTACGACAATGTCGTCTACGTATTCGACACCCGCACGGGTAAGCTGCTGCACAAGATCCGCGTCGGGCGCCAGCCGCATGGTCTCACGGTCTGGCCGCAGCCGGGACGTTACTCGCTGGGTCATACCGGCAATACCCGCTAGAGTCATGCCCCACTGGCCGGCTTCCATCAGGTTGGAAGCCGGCCAGTAGAGATATTACAAGCCTACGTGACTGGTTATGAGGTTTCGTAAGCATTCACACGGAGAACCAGCGGCGAAAAGGCGCCTCACCCCTAAATCGAGCCATATTCGGCTATTACTCCACAAGAGCCGGCACCTGCGAAGCCTGGCTAAATTTTCGATTCGGGGTTAATACAATCGTTTGATTAAAACATTCGAATTAATTGCTTTTGGCCCGTAAAAGGAGTAAACCTGTATTTCAGTTATCCGCGGATAGGTAATCAGCCAAAAGCTTTCAATGTCTCCGCAAAATCTCGAAATCCAACGCAACTCCGAATTGCTCGATTTTGTTGCGCACCACAGCCAGGATGCCATTTTCCTTGCTGCTCCCGACGGAACGTTGTTTTTTTCGAACCCGGCGGCAACAAGAATTTTTGGCTTCACCAAAGAAGAATTCCTGGCGGGTGGCATTGCTCTGATCTGGGAACGGAAAAGCCTGGAGACCTGCATACGCAAAAGGGGTGATGATCTCTATTCGATGGCGGAGTACACCGAACAGGTGCATGACAAGTTCGGACACGCATTCTCGGTGGGAGTCAGCTGTGCCTCCTTCCAGATCGCCGCGATGGAACGTGTCGCACTGGTCATCCGTGACCGGCGGCAAACACAAAAAGCCGCATTCGACCACTGGATGAGCGAAACGCTTGCCGAGCAAGCACCGCTCATGATCTATGTCACCGACAAGAATTGGGGCATCCTGTGGGCGAATTCGGCCAAAGCGATCGGATCAGGCTATTCGATCAAGGAGCTCATGGGACAGCAATCCCCCCTGCGACGCTACCTGGGTGAAAAGAAACCGCAGTTGCTGGAAAAGGTCGAGTGGTCACTGGAACGCACGGGGAAATGGGAGGGCGATTTGTATAGCCGCCGGCGAAGCGGAGAGATATACCCCATCCGGGCCAGTATTTCGGTTGTGGATGATTTGCAGCCCGGGGAACGCAATAACATCGTGATGCTCACAGACGTATCGACGGTACGCGAGACCGAACGGATGCTACGCCAGGTGTCGCTGTACGATCCGACGACAGCCCTGCCGAATCGAACCCTGTTCGAGCAGGAAGTCAACAAGGTCCTCGGGCACACCAATCCGGAAATAACCAGCTTGCACCTGCTGCTGATGGATATCGACAGCTTCGGCCTTGTCAACGAGGCGCTCGGCTACGAGACGGCTGACAAGGTACTCAGGCATCTGGCGCAAAAACTCCAGGATGCGGTGGGCGTCGATGAGCTGCTTTCCCGGCATACGAGCGACATGTTCGTCTTGCTCGCAAGCGATGCCGCATCACCAACAGATGTGGCCGGACTTATCGCCCAGCTTAAGGAGACTTTCCACGAACCCATCGAACTCGAAGGACACCGTTTCAATCTGTCGCTGAGTATCGGTGTCAGCAAATATCCCGAAGACGGCGAAACCTGCGACGAACTGCTGAGGACCGCCAATGTGGCCTTGCAGCACGCCAAACAACGCGGGGGCAATACCTATACTTTCTACCATCGGGGCGAGGAGGCCATCAGCAGGCGCTTTGTGGAACTGGCCGGCCCGTTACGCGATGGACTCCAGAAGCATGAGTTCAATGCCGCGTTCCAGCCCATAATCGACAGTGAAACAGGGGAAGTGGTATCCATGGAAGCGCTGGCCCGTTGGACCCGGCCGGACGGAACCGCTGTGGGTCCCAATGAGTTCATCCCGGTTGCCGAATGCAGCGGTGCCATAAGGCAGATTTTCGAGACTATTTTACGCCAGAGTTGCCGCCAACTCCGCAAGCTTGATCAGGCCGGGCATCCGGGCCTTCACGCATCGGTGAACCTCTCCCCACGCCAATTCATGGATCCCGGACTGAGCGAAACGCTGCTGACTATCATCGATGAGGAGCGCCTCACACCTGATCGCATTTACATCGAGATCACCGAAAACCAGTTAATGGACGACCCGAAGCAGAAAGGGAAAATCCTTGGCGCCCTACAAGAACGGGGGATCAAGGTCATCATCGATGACTTCGGAACAGGCTACTCGTCATTTGGCTACTTGAAGCATTTCGATGTCGATGGCATCAAACTGGATCGCATGTTCGTCAAAGACCTTCCGCGCGATAAGAAAGGGGGCAAGATCGCCTCCATGATTATCGGCATGGGCAGGGAGCTCGATATACCCGTCGTCGCGGAGGGTGTAGAGACACATACCCAGGCCGACTTTCTGCGTAAACACCATTGCGCCCACATGCAAGGTTTTCTGTTTGCCAAACCCATGCCGGCAGAGGAATTTGATGCTTTCCTGGATAAACACAAGCCCTGACAACAGCCCCCTAACCTCGAAAACTAGAGCAGATCCGGACCATCGTGTCGGGATAGGCGTGTTCTGACTATAAAATAAGCGCCGTATCAACGAGGATTGCTTGCAGGGTTGCCCTGCAAAACGCATGAGTACTTTGACTCCGCCCCATCGAGATCTCTCCCTCTACCCATGTTACTGACCCTGCGCGACGTCCTCGTGCGGTTCGCCGCCGAACCCGTGCTCGACCACGTCAACCTCTCGATCCAGGAGGGGGACCGCCTGTGCCTGGCCGGACGCAACGGCGCCGGCAAGTCCACCCTGCTGCGTGTGCTGGCGGGCAGAATCGTGCCCGAGGAGGGCGAGATCATCAGCCGCGACGGCTTGCGCGTCGCCATGCTCGACCAGGACGTACCGCCGGACACCGAAGGCCTGGTCTACGACATCGTCACCCGAGGGCTGGGCGAGACCGGGCGCCGGCTGATCGAATATGAACACGCCGCCAACGCGGGCGGTGATCCCGATGCATTGCTTAAACTACAGCACGAGCTGGAGGAGACCGGCACCTGGAACACACACGTCGAGGTCGCCGCCACACTCTCACGCATGGAGCTGGACGGCAACGCACCCTTCTCCACGCTTTCGGGCGGCTTGCGCCGCCGCGTGATGCTAGCCCGCGCACTGGTCAGCAAGCCCGACCTGCTGCTGCTCGACGAGCCGACCAACCACCTCGACATCAGCGGCGTGGGCTGGCTGGAGCAAGTCGCGGCGAGCTTCCCCGGCGCACTCGTGTTCATCACCCACGACCGCGCGTTCCTAGATAACGTCGCGCTGCGCATCGTCGAGGTCGACCGCGGCCGGCTGTATCCGTTCCCGGGCAATTTCGCCGCCTATCGGCGCGCCAAGGCCGCGCAGCTCCAGCAGGAACGCCAAGCCAACCGCGAGTTCGACAAGAAACTCGCCGAGGAGGAAGATTGGATCCGCCGCGGCGTGAAGGCACGCACCACCCGCAACATGGGCCGCGTGCGTGCGTTGGAGGACATGCGCGAGGAGGCCGCGGGCCGGCGCAAATACCAGCGCCGCGTGACTTTCCGCACCCAGGTGAGCGACCCGTCCAGTCGCCGGGTGATCGAACTGCACCGGGTGAGCGCGAGCATCAACGGCCAGCCCATCCTTGACCAGTTCACACACAAGATACGGCGCGGCGACGCGATCGGCATCATGGGCCCAAACGGCTGCGGTAAGACCACGTTACTCAGGACCCTGCTCGGCGACCACGAGCCGGAAAGCGGCACGATCAAGTACGGCGAGAACCTGGAGATCGCCTACTTCGACCAGACCCGACGCCAGCTCGAACTGGAGCGCACCGCGGCCTGGAACGTGGCCGACGGCGCCGAGCGCATCGACTTCGAGGGCAAGAGCCTGCATGTGTTCGGTTACCTGAAAGCCTTTTTATTCACGCCGGAACGCGCGCAGACGCGCACCGCCCTCTTGTCGGGCGGCGAACGCAACCGCCTGCTGCTCGCCCGCCTGCTGGCGAAGCCTTCCAACGTGCTGATCCTCGACGAGCCAACCAACGACCTCGATATCGAGACCCTGGAACTGCTCGAGGATCTCATTAACGGCTACCCCGGCACCGTAATCCTGGTCTCGCACGACCGCGCATTCCTCGACAACGTCGTGGACGGGTTGTTCGTGAACGAGGGCGAGGGGTTCCAGTACTTCGTGGGCGGCTACCGCGACTGGCTGCGCCAGCGCAAGACGGACACGGCGACCCCACGAAAGAATGCCACGCAAGACTCGGCGGAAACGAAGCCCCGCAACACGCCGGGCAAGGGCAAGCTCAGCTACAAGCTGCAACGCGAACTCGATAGCCTGCCGCAACAGATCGAGGACACGGAAACGGAACTGCGGGCGCTCCTGGAAAGCATGAGCGATCCGGACTTCTTCCGACAGGATGGGAACGCCATCAAGGCATCGCAGGAACGGCTCGCCGAACTGGAAAGCCTGCTGGAAACCCAGTTCGAGCGCTGGGAATCGCTCGAGGAACAACGCAAACAGGGAGCCTGACCGTGGACCTGGAAGGCAAACACCGGCTGCACGGCACTCCAGAGCAAGTCTGGAACGCATTGCACGACACCGTGCTTCTGATCCGCTGCGTTCCCGGCTGCAAGCAGATCGACTGGATCGGCACCGACACGCTTGAAGCCGAAATCGAGTTGAGTATCGGCAGCACCCACCGCAGTTACCGGGGCCGCGTGCGCATCGCCGACGCCAACCCGCACCACAGCTATAAGTTACTGTTCGGCGAGGGCGGCCATGCCAATAGTGTGACGGCGCTCATAGAACTGGAAGCCGATGAAGACCACACGCATCTTCACTACACCGTTGACGCACAACTCGATAACTACCTCGCACGCATCGGCACCCCCATCGCCCGCGCCATAGCCAAACGTATCGCCAAACGCTTCTTCAAGCGGCTGAACACCGAACTCGCCAGCGCCCAAGCCTGAGTGCCCTTTTCATCGCGGCGGGGACCGTCGCCCCTACAGAAATTCGTATGCCATCGTTGCACGGCGCGGTCCGCGAAACATTGCGTTACAAACTCGGTGTGCGGGGACCTTCAATCCATCGTATAAAGCTTCCAACAGCTACCCGTTATCTGCAATGGCAAAGTCGAAACGGCTAGAATGAGTCAAGCCGCATTCCCCTCGTGCGGCTTGCCAAAGGATACTCATGACCACGAAACACAAACCGGCTCGCTGGATTCTGCTTGGCGCGGTGCTTGCCGTGGCGGGTCTTCTCGCCTGGCGGATCACGGGGCTCATGTCCGCCGCCAAACACCATCCGCGCATGGCCAACTCGCTGGAAGTGGATGCCTTGCGCGTCACCCGCCAACCGGTTCCTCTGGTGCTACACGCGGCGGGCGTCGTGCAGACACACCACAGCGTGGCCGTGCGCGCGCAGGTGGGCGGGATACTGCAGAAGGTTTTGTTCAACGAAGGTGACGAAGTCAAGGCCGGACAGTTGCTCTTCGTCATCGACCCCAAACCGTACGAAGTCCAGGTTGCCCAGGCAAAAGGCAAGGTCGAGCAGGACAAGGCAAAACTCGCCTCCGACAATGCCAATGCCGAGCGTTCAGCCCGCCTGGTGAAGCGGGGCTATGTCAGCAGTCAGGACAACCAGAACGCGGCGGCGCTGGTGCTGCAGGACAAGGGCACGTTGGCCACGGACGAGGCGAGCCTGGAGCAGGCGCGGCTGCAACTACAATACACGCATATCCGTGCGCCGATCAGCGGCAAGACCGGTGCACTGGCCTACAAGACCGGCAACCTGATCCAGACCAATACCACGACTCCGCTGGTCACCATCAATCAGATCTCGCCCATTCTCGTGCAGTTCGACATTCCCCAATCGCAGATCGCCACCCTGCAACATTACCTGCATGATCCGGCGCTGAATATTTACGTGCGTGCTTCCAACGGCACGCTGGTCGCCAACAACGGCAAACTCGTGTTCATCGACAACACCGTCAACCAGGACAGCGGCACACTCACCCTGAAGGCTGAATTTCACAATAGCAAGGATGAATTGTGGCCGGGTGAACTGGTACACATCAGCATGCAACTGACTGTTCAACCCAATTCAATTCTGGTACCGGATACGGCCGTGCAGCCTGGCCAGCGGGGCGACTACGTCTACATCGTCGATAACGGCAAGGTCAAGGTGCAGGATGTGACGGTCCAACGACAGTACGGGAACTATTCCGTCATCGGCCGGGGCCTGGAAGCGGGCGATGAAGTGATCGTGCATATCCCCCGCGACCTGCGCGAGGGACTAGCCGTAAACACTCATTTGCTCCCCGCCATCAATATCGCCGCGGCGAACGCGCCGGGCACGTCCGCCGCACCCAACGCGAGCAGCTAGCCCGCATGATTAATCTTTCGGCACCCTTCATTCGCCGCCCGGTTGCCACGACCGTGCTCATGACGGCGCTGGTGCTGTTCGGCATCTTCGCCTACCGCAGCCTGCCGGTGAGCGAGCTGCCTAACGTGGACTTCCCTACGATTGAGGTGTACGCTTCGCTGCCGGGCGCCAATCCCGAGACCATGGCCAGCACCGTGGCCACGCCGCTGGAGCGGGAATTCAGCTCGATTTCGGGGCTGGATTCCATGAGCTCCGTCAGCAGCACGGGTTCGACGCAGATCACGCTGCAGTTCGATCTCAGCCGCAATATCGATGCGGCCGCGCAAGACGTGCAAAATGCGATTTCCACCGTATCGCGCAGACTGCCCAAGGACATGCCCAGCCTGCCAACGCTGCACAAGCACAATCCTTCAGACTACTCGATCATCTATATCGCCTTCACGGCTAAGCACCTGTCGTTAAGCAAACTCGACGAATTCGCCGAGACGCGCGTGGCCCAGCGCCTCTCCACCCTGCCCGGCGTCGCGCAGGTCAATGTCTGGGGTTCGCAGAAATATGCGGTCAGGATCTTCGTCAATCCTTATGCGCTGAATGCGCGCGGGTTGTCGCTGACCCAGGTCGCGAACGCCATCCAGTCCGGCAACAGCAACCTGCCTTCCGGCACCCTGGAGGGGCAGAACCGCACCTATGCCGTACAGGCCTCGGGCCAACTCGATGACGCGGATCAGTACAACAATCTGGTGCTTGCCTACAACAACGGCTCGCCCGTACGCCTGAGTGACGTCGGCCAGGCGGTCAACAGTATCGAGGAGAACAAACGCCAGACCACCTACAACGGTACACGCGCGATCGTGCTCTCGGTGCACCGCCAACCCGGCGCGAACACCGTGCAGGTGGCAAAGGAAGTGCGCGACCTGCTGCCGCAACTGTCGAAGCAGGCGCCCGGCGGCGCGGATCTGCACGTCATATACGATCGTTCGGTCTTCATCCACCACTCGATCACCGACGTGACCTGGACGCTGCTGGGCGCCATCGGCCTGGTCATCGCGGTGATCTTCCTGTTCCTGCGCAACGGCAGCGCAACTCTGGTCACCGCGCTCGCTCTGCCGACCTCATTGATCGGCACGTTCGCGGTGATGTACCTGCTGGGCTTCGGTCTGGACAACCTGTCGCTCATGGCGCTGACACTCGCGGTGGGCTTCGTGGTCGACGACGCCATCGTGGTGCAGGAAAACATCGTCAGGCACATGGAGATGGGGCACAAGCCGCTCGAGGCCGCGCTGCTCGGCAGCCGCGAGATCAGCTTCACCGTGCTGTCGATGACGCTGTCGCTGGTAGCGGTGTTCATTCCCATCCTGTTCATGGGCGGACTGATCGGGCGCCTGTTCAGCGAATTCGCGATCACCATCGCCATCGCCATCCTGCTCTCGGGCGCAGTCGCTCTGACGCTTACACCCATGTTGTCCGGGCGTATGCTGCGCCCGGCACGCACCCATGGCCGCCTCTACCAGGCCGGCGAGCGCATTTTCGACCGGACGCGCGACGCCTACATCAACAGCCTGAGATGGTCGGTCACCCACTGGAAGACCACGCTCGCCTTTGCCGCAGGCATCCTCGCGATTTCGGGACTGCTGTTCTGGGTGGTCCCCAAGGGTTTCATCCCGAGCGAGGACACCAACGTCATCTTCGGCCACATCCGTGGCCCCCAGGGGATGTCGTTCACCGACATGTTGCCGCGCCAGGGCCAGTTGCTGAACAAGGCGCTCGCCATCCCTGGCGTCAAGGGCATCATGTCGAGCGTGGGACAGGGGCACGGCGGCACCAGCAATGAAAGCTCGGGCTTCATGATGATCGGGCTCACACCGCGCGGCGACCGCAGCCTGGGAGCAGACCAGATCGCCCAGAAACTGCGCCAGGCGGCCTACCGGATTCCCGATCTGGAAGGCTTCTTCGGCATCCCGCCGGCAATCAACACCGGCACCGGTGGGGGCCAGGGCAACTACAATTTCATCCTGCAGGGCTCGGATCTCGACGAACTGCAGACCGCCGCCGAGAAACTGGAAAAAAAGATGAAGGCGATCCCCGGCATCACCGACGTCAACACGGACCTGCAGCTGAGCAACCCACAGATCAACATTCATATATTGCGCGACAAGGCGTCCGCCCTGGGCGTGAGCCCGGCCGCGATCCAGAGTACGCTGCTCACCGCCTACGGCGGGCAGCAGGTAAGCACCATCTACGGCGCCACCGACAACTATTACGTCATTCTGGAACTCGCGCCGCAGTACCAGCAGAACATCAATGCGCTCAACGCCCTGTACGTGCCGGGACGCGGCGGCAAGCTCGTGCCGCTCGCGAGCATCGCCGAGATCACGCCCGGCGTCGGACCGCTCAGCATCAGCCACTACCAGGAACTGCCCTCGGTCACGCTTTCGTTCGACCTGCAGCCCGGCGTGTCGCTCGGCTCGGTGACGAGCAAGATCAACAACGTGGCCGCCAGTTCCCTGCCGGCGGACGTGACCGGCAGCTTCTCGGGTAACGCACAGATCTTCGAGAGCTCGCTGAGCACACTGCCGGTCCTGCTGATTCTGACGATCCTGGTGATCTACATGGTGCTCGCAATCCTGTACGAGCATTTCATTCATCCGATTACGATCCTGACCGTGCTCCCGCTCGCCATCTTCGGCGCGCTCGTGGCGCTGCTGCTGACCAACCAGGAACTGGACCTGTTCAGCTTCGTGGGACTGATCCTGCTAGTCGGCCTCGTGAAGAAGAACGGCATCATCATGGTGGATTTCGCGATCGACGCTCGCCGCCGCCGGGACATGGATCCGACCGATGCGATCATCGAGGCCTGCCGCATCCGTTTCCGCCCGATCATGATGACCACCGTGGCCGCCATCCTCGGCGTCCTGCCCATCGCCATCGGTTTCGGCGCGGGTTCGGACGCCCGCCGGCCTTTGGGTATCGCAGTGGTAGGTGGACTGCTCTTCTCCCAGTTCCTTACCCTGTACGTCACGCCCGCCTTCTACGTGGCCATGGAACGCTTGAACCTTCGCCTGCGGCGACGCCGCGCCATAGCAGCCCAGTAACCCCGATCACGTGAGTGCGGGCGATGTCACTCCGCTTTCGAGCGCAAGCAATTTGCGCTTGCTCTCCAGGCCGCCGGCGTAACCCGTTAGCGATCCATTGGTGCCTATGACACGATGGCAGGGCACGAGTATTGAGATCGGATTGGCCCCATTGGCCATCCCCGCTGCTCTAACCGCCTTCGGGTGGCCGATCCGGCGCGCGATATCGGCATATGACCGTGTTTCACCGTAGGGAATTTCAAGCAATGCCCCCCAGACGGCACGCTGGAACGGCGTGCCGCCCCCGCCGAGGGGCAGGTCGAAGCTCCTGCGCTGCCCGCGGAAGTATTCGTTCAGTTGCACCCCCGCCCGACGCAAGACCGGATGGTTCGGGCGCTCGCGCCAGGCCCCGGCTATTTCGGGGCAATGGCGTCCGTGGCCATAGTAGACGCCGGTCAGAACGGTATCGTCCGCCGTCAGCAATAAGCGTCCCGCCGGGCTGTCGTAGTGCATGTAATACGTCATACGATCTCCTGATGCATTGTCTGGTTAATGTTTTCAAGACTACGATTCCATAGGTGCATCGCGGCGTAAGCGCGCCATGGCCGCCAGGATTCCGCAAGTTCCAGCACCCGCCGCGGCGAAGATTCGCCGAGCGCTTTCATGAGGCCGAGGTCGGAATGCGGGAAGGCATCGGGCCAGGCGAGCGTCCGCATGGCAACATAGTGCGTCGTCCATTCGCCAACACCGGGCAGAGCTCGCAAGTTTTCCAAAGTGGATTCGATATCCACGCCTGGCGCCAGGACCAGCGCGCCCGAGCTGCATGCCTCGGCAAACGCATGAATTGCGCGCTGACGTGAGCGAATGATCCCCAGCTGGCCCAGTTCATCTGAAGTCGTGGATTTGAGCCGCTGTGGTGACGGGAATGCACGCGTCAGGAATTCGAACGGCGTCGACACCGGCTCGCCGAACTTAGTCGCGATGCGGCTTGCTAACGTACCGGCCGCAGCGACTGTAATCTGCTGCCCGAGCACGGCGCGTACGGCTGTCTCGAAACCGTCGAAAGCGCCTGGCACCCGCAGGTCCGGTGCGTCCTCAGTCAGATCGCCCAGGTGGCGCGCGATTTCGTCCGGCCGGCAACCCAGGTCGAACAAATGCTTCACGCGCCCCAACACCTCGGGCACGACGCGCGCCAGGGAAGACGACAAACTCACGCGCAGTATGTGCCGCCGCGGACGATGCGCGACGGACAGCCATCCATGATGCGTCATCGTTTCACTTTCGATTGCGACGGTGCGCAGGTAGCGCTGCCCGGCCACGGCTTCCACGCCTTCGATGCAACGCGATCGCAGAAATGCCAGTTGCGCATCCCATGCGTACGGCGGCCGGTACGCCAGTTCGAAGACGAGTTCGTTGCGCGCCGCTGCCTCCGGTGTCTTGCGGATATCGCGCGGCTGCATGCGGTAGCGTTCGCGAAACAAGGCGTTGAAGCGGCGAAGGCTGCCGAAACCGGCGGCCATGGCAACTTCGGTCACCGGCAACGACGTGTCCGTCAGCAGTCGTTTGGCCAACAGCAACCGTTGCGTCTGGGCATATACGACGGGTGAAACCCCGAACTCGGCATCGAACACGCGGCGCAGGTGACGTTCGCTTATCCCCAGGCGTTCGGCCAGATCCCCCAGGTGGATATCGGTCAGCATCCCGTTTTCGATCATGGTCGCGGCGGCACAGGCAAGACGCCGCGAGGCGTCCACACTCGCGTGGCCCGGTGCCAACTCGGGGCGACAACGCAAACACGGGCGAAAGCCTGCCACTTCGGCCGCGGCGGCGCTGGGGTAGAAGCTGCAGTTTTCACGCTTCGGGACGCGCACACGGCACACGGGACGGCAATAGATGCGTGTAGATGAAACGCCTACGAAAAATTGTCCGTCAAAACGGGCATCGCGAGCGACGAGGGCGCGGTAGCAGCTATCGGCGTCTTTCCACATGGCTTCATCATAGTCTTGGCCAAGACCCCAAACTAGCCGTTTTCGGACATCACAATGGAACAGATATACCCCGCCATGTCACGGTATAGCCTTTTCACGAGAACCTCGGACCGAACGACACTATGCCTTACCGATAAAATCCGGATATCGGTTGTTACACTTCCGCAAGGTAGATTGATGTGAATGCGATGCCGTCATCTCCGCGCATAGCTGTGGTAACCGGGGCCAACCGGGGCATCGGCCTCGCCACCACACGCACCCTTGCGCAACAGGACTTTACCGTCGTGATGTGCGCGCGCGATCCCGCCGCCGGCGCCGCAGCCCACAAGTCACTCGTAGAGGAAGGACTGTCCGTTGCCCTGCGCAAGCTCGATATCACCCACAGCGAGGAAACCACATCGCTGGCGAAGTGGTTGTGGGAGCAGTTCGGTCATGTCGACGTGCTGATCAACAACGCCGGGATCCTGCTCGAATCACACAAGCCCGGCGCGAAGCACTCGGCAGACCCCATGCAGGTAAGCATGTCGACGCTCCTGGAGCATTTCAACGTCAATACGCTCGGCGCCGTACGTATGATCCAGGCGATCGCCCCGCTGATGTCCTCGGGCGGACGCATCGTGAATCTGTCCTCCGGCATGGGGCAACTCAGTGACATGGACAGCGGCCGCCTTGGCTATCGCCTGTCCAAGGCGGCCCTCAACGCTGCCACTCGGGTGTATGCCAACGAACTGGCAGATCAGGGCATCGGGGTCTATGCTGTGTGCCCCGGCTGGGTGCGTACACGCATGGGCGGCAAGAGCGCAACGCGCAGCCCCGAGGAAGGCGCCGACACGGCCGTCTGGCTCGCGGCCAGCGAACCGGCGCCCGAATCCGGACTCTTCTATCGCAACCGCAAGCCCATCGCCTGGTAAAGGCGCCTTGCATGGCTTCCGGCGGCCTTCTACACTGGGCGACCCATCGCGATGCCACGCCTCTCAATGAGCCATAATCACAATCATTCCCATGATCACGCGCCCGGCAGCGGTTGGCGCTTCGGCGCCGGAATCGGGCTGAACCTGGTCATCGTGGGCGGCGAAACCATTGCAGCACTGATCGGCCATTCCACGGCGCTGCTGGCCGACGCGGGGCATAACCTCACCGACGTGCTCAGCCTAGTCCTGGCGGGCGGGGCAATCTGGCTGGCCCGGCAGCCGGCCAATACCAAGCGCACCTACGGATTCCGCCGCGCCACCATCCTCGCGGCGCTCGCCAATGCCCTGCTGCTCATTATCATGTCAGTGCTGCTGGCCGCCGAATGCATCGACCACCTGATCACGACCCGGCAGGTCAACGAGCCGCTCGTGATCGCCATTGCCGCCTTGGCCGTGGTCGTCAACGGCGCCACGGCCCTGCTGTTTGCGCGCGGAAGCAAGCAGGACATCAACCTGCGCGGCGCTTTCCTGCATATGCTGTCCGATGCAGCCTTGTCCGTGGGCGTTATCCTGGCCGCCATCGGTATCATGCTGACCGGCTGGCAATGGCTCGACCCGACGATGGGCCTGATCATCGTCATCGTGATCCTGTGGAGCACTTGGTCGCTGCTGCGTGAATCGTTCGACCTATCGCTCGATGCGGTGCCGCCGGGCATCGATCCGGAAGAGATCCGCGCAGCACTGCTGGAAGACCCGAAGATCACCGAGGTCCATCATTTGCATGTGTGGGCGATGAGCACGACCGAAACCGCGCTCACCGCGCATCTGGTCAAACCCGACGGGCAACTCGACGATGCCTTGCTGAGCCGCCTGGAAAAAGCGCTCACAGAACGTTTCGGCATACGCCACGTAGCCTTGCAACTCGAACAAGGCGGAGAACAGAAAGGTTGCCCGGCGGGCACACCCGGCTGAACGACGATTCACCGATGCCGCTTTTCAACCTGCCCATCCTCTGCTACCACCGCGTCGTGCCCGAACCCCCGGCTGAGCCCGGACCCAATATTTACGTCACCACGGACACCCTGACCCGCCATCTCCGTCAACTTCAGCGGCGCGGCATGCAAACCATTACCTTCGCGGACCTGCTCGACGGCCATCCGCTGCCCCGGCGCCCGATCATTCTGACCTTCGACGACGGCTACCGGGACAACCACGAGCATCTGCTGCCGTTGCTGGAGCAGTTCGATGCACGCGCCGTCATCTTCGCCCTCGGCGACCGCGGCCTCGCAACCAATGCCTGGGATACTGCCCACGGCAGCCCCGTTCAGCCCCTGATGAACGACACAGAACTGCGCGCCTGCCATGACAGTGGTCGGGTGGAAATCGGCTCGCACGGACTCACCCACGCGCATCTGACGCAAATCGACCCGCAGGAGCTGGAGCGCGAGATCCGGGCGAGCAAGACCCGCCTGGAAGACCTGCTGGGCGCCCCGGTCCGAAGCTTTGCCTACCCTTACGGCGAATGGGAGCCGCGTGAACGGGCAGCCGTGGAGTCGGCGGGCTACGCGTTCGGCATCGCCACCGACAAGGGACTGCCCCTCGCCCATGACCGTTATGCCGCCGCTCGGCGGATCGTGTTCCCGGACACGCGGGGCTTCGGTTTCTACAAGAAAAGCTCGCACTGGTACCCGGCCTACCGCCGCATGCTCGGCCGCACCTGACCAGCGCGGAGCCCCGCCTGCAGCGTCGGCGATCCGGGGCATAGATGACTCAGATCGTCCCCCGGAGCGCGGCGAACTTTTATGCTTTGCCGATCCCGTCCGGAGCGGCCCCGGATGACCAAGGTCATTTACATTTGTAAATGCGAATCGTTATTATTTGCATTCAATAGAGCAAAGTTTCACCGATGCCCCATTCCGTCCCCTCGACCGCACGCCCGGCACGCCTGAAGACCCACTGGTTCGTATTCCTGGCCGCGCTCGGCCCCGGCCTGGTGGTCATGCTCGCCGATACCGACGTGGGGAGCATCATCACGGCTGCCCAGAGCGGCGCGCGCTGGGGCTATCAACTGCTCGGCCTGCAGATCCTGCTCGTGCCGATCCTCTACATCGTCCAGGAACTGACCGTGCGCCTCGGCATCTTTACCGGGAAAGGCCACGGGGAGTTGATCCGGGAGACCTTCGGCAGCGGCTGGGCCTGGGTCTCGGTACTGGGCCTCTCGGTGGCCGCCGTCGGAGCGCTGCTGACCGAGTTCTCGGGGATAGCCGGAGTCGGCGAACTGTTCGGGGTGCCCCGCGGACTGAGCCTCGCACTCGCGGCGGCGTTCCTGCTCGCGGTGGTCTGGACCGGCTCCTACCGGCGGGTCGAGCGCACGGCGATCCTGCTGGGTCTGTTCGAAATCGTTTTCATCTGGGTGGCCGCGCACTCGCCGGTGCATGCCGGTGCGCTCATCCATGGTCTCACCCGCGTTCCCTGGCGTGAAGGACAGTTCTGGTATCTGGTCGCGGCCAACATCGGCGCGGTAATCATGCCTTGGATGATCTTTTATCAGCAATCGGCCGTGGCCGACAAAAAACTCAGTCCCCGGCAATATGGTCACGCGCGTTGGGATACGGCGCTCGGGGCCATCCTGACCCAGGTCGTAATGGCCGCAGTGCTGGTGGTTGCCGCCGCGACGCTGGCCGGGGGGCACGGGCACCTGGTCCTGGACACCGTGGGGCAGATCGCCGAGGCCCTCACCCCGGTACTCGGACACACCCTGGGACGGACCCTGTTCAGCCTCGGCATCCTCGGGGCCGCCATGGTGTCGGCCATCGTCGTATCGCTCGCCGCAGCCTGGGGTTTCGGCGAAGTGGCCGGCTACCGCCATTCCCTCGAAACCAGGCCGCTCGAGGCGCCCTGGTTCTATATTGTGTTCAGCGCGGCAGTCGTCGGCGGAGCCATCCTGGTCGCCGTCGTTCCGGACCTGGTCGCGCTCTCTGTCGGGGTCGAGGTGATGAACGCCCTGCTCCTGCCTCTGGTGCTGGGGTTTCTCGTCGCGCTGGCCATCCGGGCCCTGCCCGCGGAGCACCGCCTGCGCGGCTGGTACCTCTGGCTGGTGATCTCCGTCGTCGTATTGACGTCGGGACTGGGCGTATTCGGGGCCCTGACGAGTCTCTGAACCGGGAAGACCTGGATCATTTGCAAACGTAAATGCGAATCGTTATTATTTGCACATCCTTTTTCAGAGCCGATATCGATCATGACGCGACGTTTCACCACGCTGGCCCTGTCCCTCTGCCTTCTGTTCGGGCTCGGCCCGGCTCTGGCTGCAACACCGCCCACCTTCAATCTGGTCATTCATGATCACGGATTCGCGCCGCAGAGCGTGACCGTACCGGCCAATACCCGCGTCAAACTGCGGGTCAAGAACGCGCGGCGCCTGCCCTCGGAATTCGAGAGTTTCGAATTGAACCGCGAGAAGGTCGTGCCCGGCGGGACCACCGTCACAGTGTGGATCGGCCCGCTCAAGCCCGGCAAGTACAAGTTCTTCGATGATTTCAATCCCGGCGTAACCGGATGGATTATCGTCAACGCCCCGCACCAGGGAACACAGCCATGATCGGCAGTTTCGTCATTGTCTTTCGCGAGATCCTGGAAGCGGCGCTCGTCATCGGCATCGTCGCCGCGGCCGTCAAGGGGCTGCCGCACCGCGGGCGGTGGGTCAGCATCGGCGTAGGCATCGGGATTGCCGGCGCGGCGCTGGTGGCTGCCGGCATCGGCGTCATCGCCAGCTTTGCCCATGGCAACGGCCAGGAAATATTCGAGGCCTGCGTGCTGTTCGGTGCCGGCCTGATGCTTGCCTGGCACAACATCTACATGGCCCAGCACGGGCGCGAGCTCACCCAGAAACTCAAGACGGTCGGCGCCGAAGTCATGGCGGGCAGCGCTTCAATCACAATGCTGCTCGGCGTGACAGCACTCGCAGTGATGCGCGAAGGCTCGGAAATCGCGCTTTTTCTTTACGGCATCGCCGCAGGCGGCGCGACCGACCTCGGCCTGCTCGGCGGCAGCGTAATCGGACTGGTGGCAGGCGTCGCTGTAGGCTTCGTGCTGTTTGCCGGCCTGTCCCGCATTCCGATCAAGCGGCTGTTCCAGGTGAGCGGCTGGATCATCCTGTTCATCGCGGCCGGCATGATCGCCCGCGGCGCCCAATTCCTCATCCAGGCCGGCTACCTGCCCCCCCTGATCAATTCGGTGTGGGACAGCTCCGCCATCATTTCCGGCAACGGCATTCTCGGACGTGCGCTGGGCGCATTGGCCGGCTATACGCCCGCGCCTTCGCTCATGCAGATCCTGTTCTGGATCGGGAGTTTCGTCGGCATCGGCGCTTTCATGCTGGGCAAGAGCGGACGCCTGCTATTCCTGCTGCGCCGCCGTAGCGCTCCCGCCGCACTGCTGACCCTGGCAGCCGCCACGGTGGTGATGGGACTGCCCCACACCGCCCGCGCCGCCGACTATCAGGTTTATTCGCCCACCATCGTGCTCGGGGAAAGCGAGTTCGAGGCGCGCGCCTTCAACAGCTGGGGCACGGGACCGCAAACGGGTACCGAGCAGGGCCTCAAGTTCTCCTATGAACACGCTTTCACCGACTGGTGGTCCACCGAACTGTATGCCACCAGCGAGAAGGAGTATGGCGAGACGCTGAAACTCGAGGAATTCGAGTGGGAAAACCGCTTCCAGTTGACGCCACAGGGCAAATACTGGCTCAACGTGGGACTTATAAATGAAAACGAAATCCCGCGCTTCAGCCATGATCCTTACGTGGTCAAGTTCGGCCCGATACTGGGCAAGGATTTCGGGCGCTTCTCCGCTCTGCTCAACCTGCTTGCTACCCACGAGTATGGCAACAATGCCCGCTCGGGAGTGGGCCTGGAGTACCGCGCGCGCGTGACTTATCGCTGGCGCCGGACGATCTCGCCCCTGGTGGAAGCCTATGGGCAACCGGTGGGATACATCGGCGCCTATGGAGAACCGCGCAATCAGATAGGACCGGGCATAACGGGCCAGTTCCTCCTGAACGCCGGAAAATCGATTCGTTACGGCCTGGTCGCCTTGTTCGGTGCCAGCCAGTCGGCTCCCGACAGCACCCTTGTTCTGCGCATGGAATACGAATTCTATTGAGCACGCCATGAACGCCTCGTCAGCAGCACTTCGCCCTCTTCAGAAACCCGGCCGCATCGAGCGTTTCGCTTACCGGCATCGCCGCTGGCTGCCCTGGTTTCACCTAGCCATGTTCGTCGGATTCCTGGCATTGGTCGTCGTGCCCCTGGCGTTGCCCACTCCGCCCGATGGCGCACGGCTGTTCAGCAATTTCACCCTCACGGCGAATTTCCTGATCTGGGGATTGTGGTTCCCGCTGGTGTTCGTCTCGGTCATCTTCACCGGCCGCAGCTGGTGCGGCGTGCTGTGCCCCATGGGTGCCTCCTCGGAATGGGCCAACCGCATCGGGCTCAAGCGCCGCGTGCCGCGCTGGGTCCGCTGGGAAGGCACGCCCGTGGTGAGCTTCATCGTCATCACGATCCTCGCGCAGACTGTCGACGCCCGCAGCTTCCCCGAAGGCGTCGCCGAAGTATTCGGCCTGGCGCTGGCCTGTGCGCTTCTGATCGGATTCCTCTATGGCCCGGGGCATCACAAGCGGCCCTGGTGCCGGCACATGTGCCCGATCGGCTTGACGCTCGGTGCCTTTTCACGCCTCGGCGTGGTCCAGTTCGCGCCCAAGACGCCGCGCGCGGGCGGCGAGACCTGGACCGACAAAGGTGTCTGCCCCACGTTCATCGACATCAACCGCAAGCAGGAATCGCGCCACTGCATCGAGTGCATGCGTTGCGTCCAGCCCGGAGCGCGCGGCGGACTGAGCATACAAATGCGCATGCCGGGTACCGAGGCAGGCAACATACGCGATCATCACCCCCACAGTTCCGACATCTGGTTCCTGTTCCTCGGCACCGGGACAGCGATCGGCGGCTTCCTGTGGCTGATCCTGCCCCAGTATCAGGCGATCCGGCAGGCGCTGGCCATATGGGCGATCAATCACGACTGGCTGGGGTTCCTCAATCCCGGCCCCGCTTGGCTGATGTCCGTGCACCCGGCCGGGCGCGAAGTGTTCACCTGGCTCGACTTTTCCATGATCACCGGATTCATGCTGGCCTCGGCGGTGATCTTCGCCGCCGCCTTATCGGCTTGCACCGCGCTGGGTAGTTGGGTCGCGGGCCTGCTGGGCGCCGACCGGAATTTCCGCACGCGCTTTCTCGAACTCGCCTACCAGTACCTGCCAGTCGCCATGGTTTCCCTCGTGCTGGGGCTCGGCAGTGAACTGTTCGGCCTGCTGCAACGCGGCATCGGCCCGGGCCCCACGCATTGGCTCGAACTGGCGCTATTTGCCGGCGGGCTCATCTGGAGCCTCCTGATCGGGCATCGCTTGCTGCAGCGCCAGGGGCTGGCAGGCGCCCGCCTGGCCGTCGCCCTGGCGCCCAGCCTGCTCGGCTGTATCCTCGCCGGCCTCGCCTGGTGGCCCGCCCTCTTCGGCATTTAAAAAATTCTCAGTTCACCCACCTGCGTATCAAAGGAGAACCAACGATGATTCGCAAACTACTGTTGGCCGGCACCGTGGCGGCGCTTCTACCCCTCGCCGCGGCGCAGGCCAAGGAAACCACGCTCGGCAAGCCCGTGGTCAAGGACGGCATGATCATTGCCGCCGTGTACCTGCAGCCGGTGCACATGGCGCCGGAGATGCCCGGCATGGACATGGACGCCGACGTCCACCTCGAGGCCGACATTCACGCGGACAAGGACAATGCGCAAGGCTTCCAGCCCGGCGAATGGATTCCTTACCTGACGATCAGCTACAAGATGAGCAAGCAGGGCAGCGGCTGGAATACCTTCGGCGGCTTCATGCCCATGACCGCCAGTGACGGCCCCCACTACGGCCGCAACGTGAAGCTCGACGGCCCTGGCAAGTACACCCTGACATTGAAGATCGAGCCGCCGCCCTATGCCGGTTTCTTCCGCCATACGAGCAAGCAGACCGGCGTGCCCGCCTGGTGGAAGCCGTTCAGCGTGAGCTGGACCTTCGTGTGGGCCGGCAACGGCAAGCTGGGCGGGTACTGAGCGGCCATGAAACCGTCCGCTATGCCCACCCCGCCGGCCGTGCCCAAGCCCACCTCCGTTCCACGAATCGGGGCCAGCGACATCATGCAGGGCGGGCGGGAAGTCATCATCCAGCACGGCGCGGCCGAATACCGCCTCAGGATCACTTCCACCGGCAAGCTGATCCTGACCAAGTAAATAACGCCGGACAGGTCATCCAGCCAGCCACCTGCATGCAACGGCATGCAAGGCAGCCAGCCAGACATCTGACTTGCGATCGACCACGAAGGAGTCTTTCATGTCTGTTCGAATGCAACGGTTTATGGGGAACCGCCTGCAGACTGCACTCATTGACGGCACCGCGGAGCGGCGCCTCAAGGGAATATTCACGGCTTTCTTCCTCGTCGCCGGCCTGTGCACGGTGCCGGTAACGGGGCTCGCCCAGGACACCGATCAGAATGCCCGGGTAATACCCCTGCCCTCGCCCCAGAAGGGCATCAGTTTCGGCCTGAACTGGGACGCCGACGCCTACGACAACCTCGACGGCGGCACCCGCACCGGTTACGCCACCGACAGCGTGCTCTCGGCCGGGTTCGGCCTCGATACCGGGGAGCTGGGCTGGTGGCAAGGCGGACAGTTCTCCTTCGGCGTGCAGGCCATCGCGAGCACCCATCCCAGTGAATATGTCGGCGACCTGCAGACGCTCTCTAACCTCGATTCACCCAACCGCCGCCAGGTGTCCGAATTCTGGTACTCGCAGCAGATCGGCCCCGCCGTGGTGCGCGGCGGCATCATGGACGTGAACAGCTTTTTCAACGTCAACGACACGGCCAGCCTGTTCACAAACGCCTCTTTCGGCATCACGCCGAGCATCACGGCCAACGTCCCCACCGCGACCTATCCGGATTCGAGTTGGGGGCTGATGACGCGCCTGGGCAGCGCGACCGACAACTGGCTGATCGGTGTCTTCCAGGGCAACCCGACGTACCGCTCCACCGCCTTGCACGACGGCGCGATGCTCGTCGCCGAACGCGGCTGGCGCAGTCCCGCCAACGGCACCCATGTCGGGATCGGTGCCTGGTACCGCCAGGTGCTCGAGGCAGGCGGGCTACCCACGCACGACTGGGGCGCCTATGCAAACTTCGAACAGGCACTGCCAGGCCATCCGGATGCCGTGACTTTCGTACAGGTCGGCGCCAGTCCCGGGCAGGTGAACACGGTGCCCGTCTATCTCGGCGCGGGCATCCACTTTTACAATGCCTCCCGCTTCGTGAGCGAATGGGGCGTGGGTGTCGCCCGCGCCTGGATCCGCGACCATGCCGCGGAAACCAGCCTCGAAGGCACGGCCCTGATCCCAATCGCCGACAGCCGCTTCGCGCTGCAGCCGGACGTTCAATACATCTTTCATCCCTCGGGCATCCACCCCAATGCGCTGGCCGTCGCCTTACGGCTTCACCTGACACTTTACTGAGGTTCTTAAATGCATCGACAAGCCCTGCCGGCCGTTCTTGCCGGCTTGTTTTTCGTATCCACGACCGCGGCTGCGCATGCCGCCACCTCCGACACCCAGACCCACCTGAGCCCGATCGTGGTCACGGCCGGGCCATCCACGGCGGCCTCGCCCCTGCAGGCGTTCCTGCACCTCGTCCCGTTGCCGCCGAAACTCAAGGCGACCGCGGCCGACACCTCCGACCTGCTCGCGCACGCGCCGGGAGCAGCAGTCATGCGCAACGGCGCACAAACCGGCATCATGCAGCTGGATGGCCTGGGCGGAAACCGGGTGCGCACTCTGATCGACGGCATGCAGATCACCCCGGCCGGCCCCAACAGCATGGATCCGCCGTTGAGCTACATCGACCCGGCAAGTGTGCATTCGGTTGCGTTGTTTCCCGGGATCACACCGGCGTCGGTGGGCGGCGATGTCATCGGTGGCACCGCCCTGGTCTCGACGCCACCGCCCCGTTTCGCCGACGACGGCCAGTTCCTGGCCACAGGAACCGTTGGCGGCCGCTACAACAGCGCCTGGCAGGGCCGCAGCCTGTACGGCAATGCCAGCCTGGCGAGCGATAACACATCCGGGAGCCTGTCCGTCGAGCGCAGCCTCGGCGGTAACCAGTCCTTTCCGGGCGGCACGGTCAGCGACACCGGATTCCAGCTCACGAATTACCGCGCCGGCTTCGCGCGCAGGCTGGGCGACGGCACGCTGAACGCTTCGGTGTGGCGGCACGTCGTCAACAACGCGGGCACACCCGACCTGATGATGGACATCATCAGCGTCGACTCCGACATCTATTCGCTCGGCTATGACACGCCCACGCCGTTCGGCTCGCTCCGCGTGCAGGCCTACCGGCACTGGACCGACCACCTGATGGACAACTTCACGCTGCGCCCGGCCGGCATGATGCGCATGGAAACGTTCGCCAGCAATAGCGAAAAAGGCGGGACCTTTTCGACTCGCATCGACAAGGGCACGGATACCTGGCGTGCAGGCATCGAGTATCACGACCTCACCGAGAACGCCGACCAGGCCAACGTCGGCAACGGCATGCGCCAGAACCTTTTCGTCGACGCCGAACGCAAGCGCTTCGGCGCCTTCGTGAGCTGGGCACACGATTTCCCGGGTGCGTGGCGCACCCGGATCGGCCTGCGCAACGATACCGTGCGCACGGATGCGGGCGACATCCAGCAGCGTTTCACCACCACCCCGGCGCAGGACCAGCAGGCGTTCAACCAGGCCGACAAGTCGCTGTCGGACTCCGACTGGGGCTTGACGGCCCTGGCCAGCTACGCACCCAGCGAGCACATGTCCTGGCATTTCGGGCTGGCCCGCCAGGTGCAGGCGCCCAGCCTCCTCGAACGCTACCTGTGGACAGCCTCGGGCGCGAATGCGGGCCTGGCCGACGGGCGCAGCTACATCGGCAACCTCGCGCTGAACCCGCAGACCGCCAACAAGGTGGTCGCGGGCATCGACTGGGACGGCGGGGACTGGCGCGTGAATCCGAGCCTCTTCTACAACCGCGTCAGCGATTATATCCAAGGCATGGCGGGCCTGTATGCCGCCAACCCGGCCGTGCTGAAATTCGTCAATATCGGCAGCGCCACCCTCTATGGAATCGATACGCGCTGGTCGTGGCAACGGCATGGCGGGTTGTGGGGCTTTGACGGCACGCTCAGCTACGTCTATGGCAAGGACGACGACAACGGCGACTATCTTTACCGCCTGCCGCCGCTACGCGCGTATACCGAGGCCTATTACCATGCCGGACTCTGGAAACTGGCATTGGGCGTCGAGACCGCGGCCCGGCAGAGCAAGGTGGCCGCCTACAACAAAGAACAACCCACGCCGGGTTATACCGTGTTCGACCTGGGCGCCACCTGGAGGCCCACCGGCGCGATGACGCTCGCGCTGGGCGTCAACAACCTCTTCAACCGTTACTACACGCCGGCGTTGAACGGCATCAACCGCGTCACCGGCGGCGACGTAGCGGCAGGCGCCAAATTGCCGGGCCCGGGGCGGTCCGCTTACGCCAGCCTCTCCTACCAGTTCTGAGCCTGACCGGCGTCCCCGCCCGCGGCCCGTTGAACGGCCTCGGACGAAGGGCGCCCGGCTCCGATCGCCTTGCGCAGGCCCGGGAAACCCTTGGCGTAACTGCCATAGCCGATGGCCCGGTATTTCACTGCGCCGTCGGCACCGATCACGATGCGCGTGGGCAATTCAGGCGGGAGCCTGAAGGCGTCCATCAACCGGCCTCCCGCATCGAAGGCCGCGGGCAGCGTGATGCCATACGCCCTCAGGAACTCGCGCGCCTTGGCCCGCGTATCGGCGCCATCGCCAACATCCACCAGGTAGAACGCCACCCGGGGATCGTTCCAGTAATGCTGTAAATAAATTTTCTGCAACCCGGGCAATTCTTCCCGGCAAGGGGTACACCAGGTGGCCCAGAACACGAGCACCACCGTCTTGTTCGCCAGGCTTTTCGAGTGGACCGTCTTGCCGTCCAGCAAATGCAGCGCATAGACGGGTGCCTTGAACGGCTGAAAGCCCGGCGGTTGATTAATCTGCGAACGCACCCCGGTTTGGCCGAGCAAAACCAGCGCCACGACGATGACCGCACCAGCGAACAGTGGAACCGGCCGCCAGAATCTCTGCGCGCGCGGGATGCGCCAGGCAATCAACCCCGAGGCCAGGCCAATGCTGGCGGCCGCCGGCATGAGAACAGCCTGGCCGCCCAGGCCATGGGCAAACCGGATCCCGATCCAGGCAACCGCGGCAAGCATCAGCCATGCCGCCAAGCCGGGCACGGGCCTGGGGGCAATGCCGCCCACGGCGATTCCGACCAGCGCCGCGACAACAAGCTGCGCCCACGCAGGGAGATCCAGGTATAGCGGATTGGCCACGCCCAGCAGAACACATGCGGCCAGGCAAATATAGACCACGATCAGGAAAATGACCCGCTGCATTCGGAGCACGACTCCAGGTTTCCACTGTCCCTAGTTTAATGCGGACATTGCCTGAACCTCGATCACTCAGTCCCGAAGCCGGGGTTCGTGCCACGCGACACGCTAAAATTGGGTCTCTGGCAGCAACAGAAACCAGCGGTAAACGACGATGAAGATACTGGTGATCGGTGGCGGCGGACGCGAACACGCGCTGGCCTGGAAAGCGGCGCAATCGCGTGACGTCGAGAAAGTCTATGTGGCACCGGGCAACGCGGGCACGGCCGCCGAGGAGAAGTGCGAGAACCTGGCCATTGCGGCCGACAACATTCCCGCCCTGCTCGATTTCGCTAGCAAGGAAGCCATCGCGCTCACCATCGTCGGGCCCGAGGCGCCGCTGGTCGCAGGCATCGTCGATGAATTCACCGCCGCCGGCCTCGCCTGCTTCGGCCCCGACCGGGCCGCTGCCCGGCTGGAAGGTTCCAAGGCCTATACCAAGGCCTTCTGCATCCGCCACGAGATTCCCACCGCGGCCT
>Ga0307440_1000064_pt1 | contig 42127 bp, 49 predicted proteins | sample SalMarWE160410MG_FD_202150 | JGI IMG/M metagenome (GOLD analysis project Ga0307440, IMG submission 202150) | Salt marsh sediment microbial communities from the Plum Island Ecosystem LTER, Massachusetts, United States - WE1604-10 | ecosystem: Environmental > Aquatic > Marine > Intertidal zone >...
GGTCGGCGACAGGTCGGGCGTCTCCTCCACCTGGCCGAAGGCGGGCTCCTCGGAGAGAATCCCGCACACCTCGCACTTCACGACGCCGGGCCCCAGCTTAATGTCCGTGCCGCGGCCGGCCATGTTCGTGGCGATGGTGATCGCGCCGGGCTGTCCGGCGTTGGCCACGATCTGGGCTTCCCGCTCGTGGTTCTTGGCGTTGAGGACCTCGTGCTCCATGCCGCGCCGCCGGAGCACCCGGGAGATCATCTCCGACACCTCGACGCTGGTGGTGCCGACCAGGATCGGCAGACCGCGCTCGTGGAGTCGCTCGATCTCCTCGAGGAGCGACGCGTACTTCTCCCGCTTGGTGCGGAAGATCACGTCCTCCTGGTCGACTCGCCGAACCGGGCGGTTCGTCGGGATCACGACGACCTCGAGACCATAGATCTCGTGGAACTCGCCCTCCTCCGTCTCCGCCGTGCCCGTCATGCCGGCCAGCTTGTCGTACATGCGGAAGTAGTTCTGGATGGTGATCGTGGCGAGGGTCTGGGTCTCCCCCTGCACGGTCACCCCCTCCTTGGCCTCCACGGCCTGGTGGAGTCCGTCGCTCCAGCGGCGTCCCGGCATCTTGCGGCCCGTGAACTCGTCCACGATGACGATCTGGCCGCCTTCCTCCACGTACTCCACGTCCTTCTCGTACAGGGCGTGGGCCTTCACGAGCTGATGGATGATGTGGATCTTCTCCGACTTCTCCGCATACTCGCGTTCCAGCGCCGCGACGGCCTCGCGCTTGTCGGACGCGGACAGCTCCTCGGAGTCCTCGACCTTCTTGACCTTCTGGGAGAGGTCGGGGACCACGAAGGCCTCGGGATCGGATGGGCTGAGGACGTCCAGGCCCTGGTCCGAGATCTGGATCGTGTGCCCCTTCTCGTCCGTCGAGTACAGCAGCAGCTCGTCGATCTCGTGCAGCCGCTTCTCGCGCATGAGGTCGCCCTCCGTGCGCTGCACGAGCTGCTTGACCCCCGTCTCGTTGAGGAGCTTCATGAGCCGGCGGTTCTTGGGATCACCGCGCTGCGCGGCCAGGAGGAGATGTCCCGCCTCGTGTTCCTTGGAGGAGTCGTCGTCCTCGCGCGACTCCTCGAGGAGCTGCTCCCCTTCGGCCACCAGCTCCCGGACGATGCGGCCCTGGCGCCGCACGAGGTCCGCCACCTGGCTGTTGTACTTGCCGTAGATCCCCTCGTCGCCCTTGCCGACCGGGCCGCTGATGATGAGCGGGGTGCGGGCTTCGTCGATGAGAACCGAGTCCACCTCGTCGATGATCGCGTAAGCATGGCCGCGCTGCACCCGGTCCTCGAGCCGGACGACCATGTTGTCGCGCAGGTAGTCGAACCCGAACTCGTTGTTCGTCCCGTAGGTGATGTCGCAGCCGTACGCCTCCCGGCGCACCTGCGTGCCCGGCTCGGCGTCGTCGATGCAGCCGACCGTGAGCCCCAGGTACTCGAACACGGCCCCCATCCACTGCGAGTCGCGACGGGCCAGGTAGTCGTTGACGGTGACGAGGTGGGCGCCCTTTCCGGCGAGCGCGTTCAGGTACAGGGGCATGGTGGCCACGAGCGTCTTGCCCTCGCCGGTGGCCATCTCGGCGATCTTGCCCTGGTGGAGGACGATCCCGCCGATGAGCTGCACGTCGTAGGGGACCATGTCCCAGGTCGTCGTGTTGCCGGTGACGTGGATTTCCCGGCCCAGGAGCCGACGGCACGCCTCGCGAACGGTGGCGAACGCCTCGGGGAGGATCTCGTCCAGGACCTCCTGGGTGAGCTCGCCCAGCTCCTCTTCCAGGCCCGCGATGCGCTGCGTGAGGTCCGCCCGCTCGCCCGGGTCCTCGCTGTGCCGCCGGCGCTCCCGCAGCTCGGCGACCTCCTCCTCCAGCGCCGCGGTGCGCTCCAGGATCTGCTCCCGGAAGCGCCCCGTCTGGGCCTGGAGCTCCTCCTCGGAGACGTCCGCCAGCCGCACTTCGTGGCGTTTGATCTCGTCGACGATGGGCTGGAGCTTCTTCATCTCCCGCTCGAAGCGGGTGCCCACCAGGCTGTTGATGAGGGACTTCAGCATGGCTCCGTCAGGTGCTCGAGGCGTGCAGGGGCCGCGCGGAGCGGGCCCGACGCACAGCTAATAGACATGCCGCGTGGCATCGTTCCCCCCATCGGGGGCCGTGTCGGCCGGCTGGAGGACGCCCTCGGCCCAGGCGCGCTCCAGCGCGCCGCGGACCGACTCCGGCACCAGGTAGCGGACCGTGAGCCCCCGGCCCAGGCGCTCCCGGATGCGGGTGGCCGACAGGTCCACCCGCGTCACGGGGAGGGAGCGCACGTCGATCCCGTCCGCCTCGCAGGCTCCCGGATCCTCTCCCCCGCGCGTCATCACGACGACGTCCGCCAGCTCCGTGAGCCTGCGCGGCTCGTGCCAGCTGGACAGCGTCCGCAGCTGGTCCACACCGAGGACCAGGTAGAGGGCCTCGGGTGCCCGCATCTCCCGAATCCAGGCGAGCGTATCGACGGTGTAGGAGGGCCCATCGCGCCGTACCTCGACATCGCTCACCTCCATGCGGGGGTCCCCGTCGAAGGCGCGCCGAACCAGGTCCAGCCGCACCGCCACGGGCAGCACGGCGTCCCGGTGCGGTGGCCGGCCGGCGGGGACGACCAGCAGTCGGTCGAGTCCCAGGCCCTCGACCACGTCGCCGGCCACCACGAGGTGCCCGATGTGGATCGGATCGAAGGTGCCTCCGAACAGCCCCAGTCGCTCGCCCGTCGGCATCCCGGCCGCCTCAGGCGCCCTGACCGGTCTCGTTCCGCAGCTTTCTGGCCGCCTGCGAGTCCGCGTGCTCCGTCAGGAGCCGCTGGCGCACGTCCTTGGCCTCCGAGTCGAACCCGATCTTCCGGTAGCTATGGTAGAGGCTGGCCAGCACATCGGGCACGATCGACGCCTTGGGGTAATTCTTGAGGATGATCTCGAAGTACACGTTCGCGGACTCGTAGATGCCGTGGTCGAAGTACCACTTGCCCACCTTGTAGGACTTGGCCGCGAGCTTGTCGTTGGCCTTCTGCTGGAGCGTCCTGGCCGAGTCGGCGAGGGGGCTGTCGGGATAGTACTGCAACAGCCGTCCGCAGGCGTCCACGGCCTTGTGCGTGTAGTCCTGGTCGAGGGCGAGCTCGGGACTGAGCTTCCAGTCGCACCGGCACACGCCCAGGAGCGCGTCGTCCGCGAGGTCGCTGGTGGGGCGGTTCGTGCCGAGGCGATCGAAGGCGTCGGCAGCCTCGCGGTAGTGCCCCTCCTTGAAGTACGACTCGCCCAGCAGGTACTGGCCACTGTCGGCGCGCGGGTCCAGGGGCGCCTCCAGCAGGAAGGACTTGAAGCCCTTGGCCGCCGCGCCGTAGTCGCCGGCGGCGAAGCGCTCACGGGACCAACGGTACTTGCCCTCGGGAGCCATCTGCTTGGGTGGACTCGCCGTGCCACACGCCAGCGCTCCCGCGAACAGCGCCAGGCCCGCGGCGGCCGGGACGACCCGCAGCCAGAGGCCGCCATGACGGCCGGCCCACGCCCGCGCTTCGGGTTCCCCGGCGTCCTCGCTCGCTGCAGGCTCCTGGCTCCGCATCCTCACTCCCTCTGCTTCCTCTCTCACTCCCGGCCTCGACGGCTCCCACACGCCATCCTGCTCAGCCGCCGTACCGGATCTGTCGGATCCGCTCCTCGGCCTGATGGGCCACCGGTCCCGTGCGGGCCGGGTCGAGGCGCAGGACCGATTCGAACGCCTCCATCGCTTCCTGGGACCGTCCCTGGCCCAGCAGCACCTCGCCCCGCAGGTACTGCGCCCTGTCCTGCAGGGTCCGGGGCACGCCGACCGCCACCAGGCTGTCGAGGCTGGCCAGCGCGTCGTCGGGCCGCCTGGCCCGCCGTTGCTGGGTAGCTACCTCGTACAGACAGTTCCCGTAGTGCCAGCGGGCGCTGTTCGCCTCGGCCGACCCATCGCCTGGCGCCATATCCAGGTAGCGCCGAAAGTAGGTCAGGGCCTCCTCGCATCCCCCCAGCTCCTCGAAGGAGCGGGCAGTCTCGTACAGAACCCTTGAATCGACGCCGGGATCCTCGGGGAGGGACAGAAGCAGGGGCAGCGCGTCGGCGAAGCCGCCCTGGTCGAAGGCGTGGTCCCCGAGCTTGCGCCTGAGGTCGGCCGGGACCAGGGACAGGTCGGAGGCGACGACCGGCTCCAGGAGCCTGGACATCTCCGCCTCGTTGCCGCGCTCGTCGGCAGCGCGCGCCGCGGCCGTGAGATCCGTGGCCGCCTGGTACTGGTAGCTGGAGTCCGCCTTCAGTAACTGGCCGTAGATCTGGAGCGCCGTCTCACCATCGCCGGAGAGCGCGTACGCGTGTGCCAGGCGCGCGAGGATGGACGGATCCTCGCCCTGCTGGCGCCGGGCCAGTCGATACTCGGCGATGGCCTGATCCGTCCGCCCCTGCGTGAGGAGGCGGTCGCCCCTCCCGAGCGCATCGCCACCGGCCCTGGTGCAGGCGGTCAGACCGAACAGCCCGGCTGCCCATACGGCGATGATGCTCCAACGACCCGGCCTCCAGCGTGGGGTCACTCGCCACCCGCGCTCGCCCGTCTCCGGCCGAAAGCCCGTCGGAAGAGCCCGTACTTCAGGATACACACCAGGGCCCGCACGCCGTCCCGCCATCCGATCTTCTTGCCCTCGGCGTAGGTTCGTCCGCTGTACGACACGCCGACCTCGTACACCCGCCAGCCCCCGAGGGCCACCTTCGACGTCAATTCGGGCTCGACCCCGAATCCCCGCTCCTCGATGACGAGATCGTCGAGCACCTCGCGACGGAAGCACTTGTAGCACGTCTCCATATCGGAAAGGTTGAGGTTCGTCACCATGTTGGACAGCAGCGTGAGGAAGCGGTTCCCGACGTAGTGCCAGAAGTAGAGGACCCGGTGGGGACGTCCGCCCATGAACCGCGATCCGTACACGACGTCGGCCAGCCCCCGCTCGATCGGCTCGACCAGTATCTCGTAGTCCACCGGGTCGTACTCCAGGTCCGCGTCCTGCACGATGACGACCTCGCCCGCGCACGAGCGGAACCCCCGGGAGAGTGCGGCGCCCTTGCCCCGGTTGGGATCCTGGCGCACGAGGCGATCGATGTGGCCCTCCTTCTCCAGCCGCGCCAGGATCTCGGTGGACCCGTCGGTGGACCCGTCGTCGACCACGACCAGCTCCACCGGCATCGACACCGCACGGACCCGCGCGACGATCTCCTCCAGCGTGTCACGCTCGTTGTAGACGGGCATGACGACGGAGACTCGCACCGCCGATCCGTTCGCGGCGTCGTCGCTCACGCGGTCCCGTCTCCGGCCAGCACGCGGGGCGAGGGGAGGCGCCCCTGCTCACGCAGCCTCCGGAAGTGGTCCGCCGTGCGCTCCAGACCGTTCCGCAGCTCCACCTTCGGAGACCAGTCCAGCACCCGACGCGCCCGGCCGATGTCGGGCTGGCGCACCTTGGGATCGTCCTCCGGAAGGGGGAGGTACCGGACCTCGGAGTCCCCGCCCGTGACCTCGAGGACGAGATCCGCGAGCTCGGCTATCGTGAACTCGACGGGATTGCCGAGGTTGACCGGCTCGCTCTCCTCGGAGAAGAACAGGCGGTACAGGCCCTCGATGAGGTCGGACACGTAGCAGAAGCTGCGGGACTGGCTACCATCCCCGTAGATGCTGAGCGGTTCGCCGAGCAGGGCCTGGACGAGGAAGTTCGAGACGACCCTCCCGTCGGCCGGCCGCATGCGGGGTCCGTACGTGTTGAAGATCCTGGCGATACGCGTGTCGAGGCCGTGGTAGCGGTGATACGCCATGGTCAGCGCCTCGGCGAATCGCTTGGCCTCGTCGTACACTCCGCGAGGGCCGATCGGGTTCACGTTCCCCCAGTAGCCCTCCGTCTGGGGATGCTCGAGCGGGTCGCCGTACACCTCGGAGGTGGAAGCGAGCAGGTAGCGGGCTCCCTTCGCCTTGGCCAGGCCGAGCGTCTTGTGCGTCCCCAGGCTCCCCACCTTCAGGGTCTGGATCGGGAACTCGAGGTAGTCCACCGGACTGGCGGGCGAGGCGAAGTGCAGGACGCCGTCCAGGCGGCCGGCCACGTAGATGAACTCCGTCACGTCGTACTTGACGAAGTGGAAGCCCTCCCGGCCCATCAGGTGGGCCAGGTTGTCCGCGGAGCCGGTGATGAAGTTGTCCATGCCCACGACCTCGTGGCCCTCCTCGAGGAAGCGGTCGCACAGGTGGGAGCCCAGGAAGCCGGCCGCCCCCGTGATGAGGACCCTCATTCGACCGCCTCCCGTCCGATCGGATAGTAGCGGAACCCGCGGTCCCCGAGGCGCCGGGGCTCGAACAGGTTGCGACCGTCGAACACCGTCCGCTCCCGAAGGGCGTCGGAAAGCCGCTCCCAGCTCGGCCGGCGGTACTGCTGCCACTCCGTCACGATCACAAGGGCGTCGGCACCGACGCACGCCTCGTACTCGTCCTTGCCGTAGTCGACGCGGTCGCCGAAGTGCCGCGAGCGGGCCACCTCCATGGCCACCGGGTCGTGGACAGCCACCGAGGCCCCGGCGCCCAGGAGTCCTTCCACGACCTCGATGGAGGGCGCTTCCCGCATGTCATCCGTCTCCGGCTTGAAGGCCAGACCCCACACGGCCAGACGGCGCCCGGCGAGGTCGCTCCCGAAGTGATCGAGCACCTTCTCCACCAGGAGCCGCTTCTGGCGATCGTTGGCCTCGTGCACGGCGCGCAGGATCGAAAGGTCGACCGCCTGCTCATCTCCCGTCCGGATGAGCGCACGGACATCCTTGGGAAAGCAGCTTCCCCCGTACCCGGCCCCGGCGAACAGGAAGGACGATCCGATCCGAGGGTCGCTGCCGATGCCGTGCCGGACGTGGGCCACGTCGGCTCCCGTGGCCTCGCACAGGGCGGCGACCTGGTTCATGAAGCTGATCCGGGTGGCCAGCATCGCGTTCGCGGCGTACTTGGTCAGCTCGGACGACGGTATGTCCATGAACAGCAGAGGATTGCCCGTTCTCACGAACGGCTCATACAGCTCCTGGAGGATGGGACGCACGGCGTCCGTCTCGATGCCGCACACCACTCGGTCGGGGCGCATGAAGTCGTCGACCGCGCTCCCCTCCTTGAGGAACTCGGGGTTGGAGCACACGTGGAACGGGACGTCCGTCCAGCGCTCGATCTCCTCCCGGACCCGCCGCGCCGTGCCCACCGGGACCGTGCTCTTGGTGATGACCACCGCCCCCTCGCGCAGGTTCCGGCCGATCGTCCCGGCCACCGAGAGCACGTGCTGGAGGTCGGCGGAGCCGTCCTCGTCGGGAGGCGTGCCCACCGCGATGAACAGGACCTCGCCGCGGGCTGCCGCGGTGTCCACGTCGGTCGTAAACTGGAGCCGGTTCTCGCGCGCGTTCCTCTCCAGCAGACGATCCAGGCCCGGTTCGAAGATGGGGACCTCGCCCCGCTCGAGCCGCTCGATCTTCCCCTCGTCGACGTCGGCGCACACCACGCGGTGCCCCGTCTCCGCGAGACAGGCGCCGACCACGAGGCCGACGTATCCGGTTCCGATGACCGTCACATCCATGATCGTCCCCTGCTCACGTCGCTCTCCTGTGGCATCTCGGGTGCCTCTCGATGGCCGGGGAGGTTCAGCTCGCGAACGTGCGGTACACTTCGCGCACCGTGTCCTCGATGCTCCGCTGCGGCGCCCAGCCGGTCTCCTGGCGGATCCGGGTCGGGTCGCCCACCACGCGGCCGGGCTCCTCCTCCCGGATGCGGCTCTCGTCCACGACCACCTCCACGCTCACGTTCGCATCGTCGAGGATCCAGTCGAGGATCCGCCGAACGGAGATGGAGCGCCCTGAGCACACATTGTACGCCGCCTGCGGGCGTTCCAGCTCCGTCACCAGGAGGAAGGCCCGCACGGCATCCCGGACGTCCGTGAAGTCCCGCTCGGCGTCCAGGTTGCCCACGTCGAGCCTCGAGGGCCGCTCGCCCGCCGCGATCTCGGCGACCTGTCGGCAGAAGTCCGGGACGACAAAGTGGGTCTGCTGGCCCGGACCGATGAGGTTGAAGCCACGGAGCACGACCGTCCGCACGTCGTACGCACGCCGGTACGTGTGCGCGGCGAGCTCCTGGCACGCCTTGGAGAGCCCGTACACGGTCACCGGCCGCAGCATGAGCTCCTCGCCCAACGGCTGACCGGGCTCGCCGGCGTCCCCATACGAGTCCCCCGAGCCCATGACCAGGATCAGGGGATCGAAGTCCGGGAACTCCTCGCGGACGCTGAGCACGGCCTCGCAGAGGTTGACGGTGCCGCCCGCGTTGACACGCAGGGCCCCTTCCGCCTGCTCCCGGGCCAGCGCGCCCGAGGAGAAGCCGGCCAGGTGGTAGATCCGGTCGGGTCGGACCGCCGCCAGGACCCGGAACAGGGCGTCGTGGTCCCGGACGTCGGCGGCTTTCCAGTCCACCGCGGCCATCTGGGACGGCGACAGGGTGCTCCGGGTGGGCGGGAGCGTGAGGGCGGAGGCCGCGACCTCCCCCTCGGACTCCAGGAGCGCCGTGAGCAGGTGCTCGCCGACGAAACCGTCCGCGCCGGTGACCAGGCTCTTCAAGCGGAGGCTCCGCGCCCTTCGGCCCGCGCCCGCCTGGCCAGCTCCCGGGCCGCGTAGGTGACGACCAGATCGGCGCCCGCGCGCCGGATCGAGACGGCCGCCTCCCACAGGACCGCCTCCGCGTCGAGCCAACCCCGCTCGGCCGCGGCCCGGATCATGGCGTACTCGCCGCTCACGGAGTAGGCCACGGTGGGCAGGCCGAAGCGCCGCTTGACCCTGTAGACGATGTCCAGGTAGCCGAGAGCCGGCTTGACCATGACCATGTCGGCCCCCTCCGACACGTCCAGCGCCACCTCGCGGAGGGCCTCGTCGCCGTTGGCCGGGTCCATCTGGTAGCCGCGCCGGTCGCCGAAGCCCGGCGAGGAGTCGGCCGCGTCACGGAAGGGGCCGTAGAAGGTGCTGGCGTACTTGGCCGCGTACGAGAGAATCGCGACATCCTCCAGGCCCTCGCGGTCCAGCGCGCCGCGGATCGCTCCCACCCGGCCGTCCATCATGTCCGAGGGCGCCACGACCTGCGCGCCCGCTTTCGCGTGGCTCACGGCCTGCCGGGCGAGGAGCTCCAGCGTCGGATCGTTGAGCACGCGGTCGCCCTCCACCAGCCCGCAATGGCCGTGGCTCGTGTACTCGCACAGGCACACGTCCGTGATCACCACGGCATCGGGGAACTCCTCCCGGAGGCGCCGGACGGCGCGCTGCACGATCCCGTCTTCGGCCCACGAGGCGCTGCCACGCTCGTCCTTGTGGTCCGGCACCCCGAACAGGAGGAACGCCCTCACTCCATCCTCGAGCGCGGCGGCCGCCTCCCGCACTGCCGCCTCGATCGGGAGTCGGGACACGCCCGGCATCGACTCGACGGGGCGCGGCGCGTCCGTAGTGGCGTCCACGAACAGCGGGTAGATGAAGTCCGAGGCAGCCGGACGGGTCTCCCTGACCAGGTCCCGGACCCCGGGTCGGCGCAAGCGACGCAACCGCACACGGGGAAACGAGCCTCCTCCTCCCTCCTCAGCCATCCGTTCCTCCCGGCTGCGATGCCTTCTCCGCCTCCACGAGCGCCTCCACGAGACCGGGGATCGTGAACTCGCGGGCCACCACGTGCACCGGGAGTCCCAGCTCGCGGGCCGTTCCCGCCGTGATCGGACCGATGGCCGCGACCCTGGCCTCGCCGGCGTCCGCTCCGACCGCCGTCACGAACCCACGGACCGTAGAGGACGCCGTGAAGGTCAGCCAGTCGATCTCGCCGGCGTCCAGGCGGGTCCGCAACGCATCCGCCTCGGCCGCATCCGCGAACGTGGTGTGGTAGGCGGCGACCTCATCCACGCTGGCGCCGGCGGCTTCCAGGAGCCGGGGAAGCACCTCCCGTGCCTCGGCCGCCCGCGGGAGCAGGACGCGACGCCCCGAAGGTCGCGGCTCCGCAGCGAGGATCGCCTCGGCGAGGCGCTCGGCGCGGTACTCCTCGGGAAGCACCGACGCCTCGAGCCCGAGCTCCGTCCGCACCGCTTCCGCCGTGGCCGGTCCGATGGCGGCCACCCGCAGCTCCCGGAGCGCATCCGCGGCGCAGCCGACCTCGTCCCGTGCGCGCCGGAATGCTTCCACACCGTGCACGCTCGTGAACACGAGCCAGTCGTAGGCGGCCACACGGCGGAGCGCATCGCGCAGAGGCGTGGGATCCTCGAGCGGGCGGATACGGATCGTCGGAAAGGAGAGCACCCGCGCGCCGAGGGAGCCGAGCAGCGACTCGAACGAGCCCGAGCGGGAGCGCGGGCGCGTCACGACGACGGTACGGCCCTCGAGAGGGTGATCCCGGGATGGCGCGGGCCTGGCAATCATCGGAGCGAAATATAGGCGCGGCCCCGGGCGGGACCAACGCCGGGGGGCGACGACCCGTCACCGGGTCGTCACGGCGCCTTACTGACCTTCCCGGCCTTCAGGCAGCGCGTGCACACCCGCACGCGCCGCACGGTCCCCTCGTCGACGATCCGGACCCGCTGGAGATTCGGGTAGGTGCGCCGCTTCGTGCGGTTGTTGGCGTTGCTGACGCTGTTGCCCGTTGCCGGGCCCTTGCCGCACACGTAGCAGAATCTAGCCATCAGAATCCCCGCGTGGCCTCAGTTGCGAGTGCTGCGGAGGATGGAGACGGAGTCCGCCAGCATGAACGTCGGCAGACTCGGAATCTGTGCCGCCGACGCCGAATCCACCGCCCCGCGCTTCACCCACTCCGAGCGAATCGAGTCGTTGAGCGTATAGAACTGACCGCCCACGTTGACGCGGTCGTCCTTGTAGACCGTGGTGCCCCGCTGGAGCAGCCGGGCGCTCAGCAGCACCGGATACTCGAGGGTGTCGTTGACGACGAGCGTGAACACGCCCCGCCCGAGCCGCGCTCCAACCTGGGCGCTGTCGAAGGCGGCGCCCTGGCCCGCAGCCGCCGCTGGATCCGAGCCCAGGGACGCCAGGGTCACCGGGGGCGGCCCCTCCGTGGTCGAGTCCGCCATGGCGGGCGTCACGGTCTGCTCGATCTGCTGGGACTGGCGATACAGCCAGTAGAAGAACCCGGCCATGACCGCGAGTGCCACGACCAGGAGGATGGATGAGCTTCCGCGAAAGCCGGAACGCGCCATGTGTCTCCCTCTCTCTTGTTCCCCGGACGGACGGGCCTAGGCCTCCACCCGCTCCGTCAGCTCGATGAGCGCCAGCTCCGCTCCATCCCCTTTCCTGGCACCCAGCTTCAGCACCCGAGTGTACCCACCCTCACGACCCTCGAAGCGGGGGCCGATGTCGTCGAACAGCTTCGCCAGGATCTCACGATCCTGAATGTGCCGGCGCACCTGGCGGCGGCTGTGCACGTCGTCGGTGCGGGACAGCGTGACCAGCTTCTCCGCGAACGGACGCAGCTCCTTGGCCTTGGCCTCGGTCGTCCGGATGCGCTCGTGACGGAACAGGCTCGTGGCCATGTTCCGGAGCATGGCCTTCTTGTGGCTGGCCGTCCGGCTGAGCTGCCGACCCTTCTTCCTATGCCTCATCGTCGGCCTCGGCGGTCGCCCCGTTGCCGGCGCTCGCCTCCTCCCGGAGATAGAGCGTCCCGTCCTCGCCCTGTTCTAGAGCCATGCCGAAGTGGAGCTTGTTGTCGGCGAGCACCTCGGCCACCTCCTCCAGGGACTTCTCGCCGAAGTTCTCGACCTTGAGCATGTCGTCCCGGGACCGTCTCGCGACATCCCCGAGGGTCCGAATGTCGGCCTTCTCGAGCGTGTTGCGGGAGCGGACCGAGATACCTTCGAACGCCTCGAGCGATCGGCCGAGCAACTCCTGGAGCTCGGTGCCTACTCGCCGCAGGCCTTCGGGCGCACCGTCGCCACCCGCTCCGGCTCCACCCTTTGCGGACCCGATCTCGATCGGTCCCTCGCCGATCCGGGTCAGATAGTCCAGGTGGGCGCGCGCGATTCGGGCCGCCTGGCCGAGCGCGTCGGCCGGATCCAGAGCCCCGTTGGTCTCGACCGCGATCATGAGCCGGTCGAAGTCGGTGCGCTGGCCGACTCGCGTCTCCTGGACCGCGAAGTTCGCCCTGGTCACCGGGTTGTACATCGAGTCCACCCGGATCAGGTCGACGGGAGCGTCCTTGGGGAGTCCGTGCTGCTCCGCCATGGCGAAGCCCCGGCCCCTGTTCACCCACAGGTCCATGCGCAGCGGCCGGTTCTCCGGCCGGTCCGACTGCAGGGTGAAGAGGTGCTGGTCGGGGTTGACGATCTCCACCGTGGCCACGTCACCGATGTCGGAGGCCGTCACTTCCGCCGCCTCGTGCACGCTGAGCTCGAGGCGCGCCTCTTCCTCGCCCGGGTCGAGCTGGATGACCAGGCGCTTCAGGTTCTGGATGATCTGGTGGATGTCCTCGGCCACCCCCTCGATGGTCTGGTGCTCGTGCTGCACCCCATCGACCCGGAAGGCCCACACGGCCGCGCCTGGAAGCGAGGACAGGAGGATCCGTCGAATCGAATTTCCGATCGTATGGCCGAATCCCCGCTCCAGCGGCTGGAGGAGGTATTCGGCGCGCCGCCCGTCTTCGGACCGGGATTGCTCCTCGGCCGACTCGGGCAACACCAGTCCGGTCAAGTCCAACGTCGAAGGCATAACGCTCTCTTCGCCTGTATGTACCAGTCGTGCAGTCTCGAGGCCGGTCGCGGCCTTACTTGCTGTATAGCTCGACGATCAACTGCTCCTGCGCCGCCAGCGGAATGTCCGCCCGCGAGGGTCGCTCGAGCATCCGTCCCTTGAGCCCATCGTAGTCGACACCCAGCCAGGTGAGCCGATCCCGGTTCTTGCTGTCCGCCACGGCCTCGCGCACGAGGGGCATCTCGCTGGCCGTCGAGGAGAGCGAGATCTCTTCTCCGGGCGCGACCTCGTAGCTGGGCACGTCCACGGTACCTCCGTTCACGCGCACGTGGCGATGCCGGACCAGCTGACGCGCGCCCTTTCGGGAAGGCGCGAAGCCCAACCGGTACACCATGTTGTCGAGGCGGCTCTCGAGGCCGACCAGCAGGTTCTCGCCCGTGATACCGGGAAGCGTGGCCGCCCGTCCGAACAGGTTCGAGAACTGTTGCTCGCCCAGCCCGTAGATGCGCTTGACCTTCTGCTTCTCACGCAGCTGGAGCGCGTACTCCGACTGCCGGCGGCGCCGGCGGCCGACGCCGTGCTCGCCGGGCGGATACCCCCGGCGCTCCACGGCGCACTTCTCGGTGAAGCAGCGCTTTCCCTTGAGGAAGAGCTTCTCGCCCTCGCGCCGGCACAGCCGGCAGACCGGACCCGTGTATCGACCCATGTAGCTTCTTCGTCTCCTCTAGACCCGACGCTTCTTGGGCGGACGGCAGCCGTTGTGCGGGATCGGCGTTACGTCGCGAATGGCCGTGATCGTCAGACCCGCGCTCTGCAGGGCCTGAATGGCCGACTCTCGGCCCGAGCCCGGGCCCCGGACGTTGACGCTGACCCGCTTCATGCCGAGCGCCACGGCTTCCTTGCCGGCGTTCTCGGCAGCGATCGTGGCCGCGAAGGGCGTCGACTTCTTGGAACCCTTGAAGCCCGACTTTCCGGCGCTCGACCAGGCCACCGTGTTGCCCCCGGTGTCCGTGATCGTGACGATCGTATTGTTGAAGGTGGCCTTGATGTGCGCCACGCCCTCGGCGGGCACCTGCCCCTTCTTGCGGCTCGACTTCTTTCCCGGCTTCGCCATCCCTCGCTCGTCGCTGCAGACGTGCTCTCACGCCCCGCGCCCGCCGACCTCCTCGGGGGCCGCGGGCGCCGGTCACTCCGTGTGGCGCACCTACTTCTTGGCGGGCGCCCTCTTCCTGCCGGCCACGGTCTTTCGGGGCCCCTTCCGCGTCCGGGCGTTCGTATGCGTGCGCTGACCCCGGACCGGCAGGCCCTTCTTATGCCGGATGCCCCTGTAACAGCCGATGTCCATGAGTCGCTTGATGTTCATGGACCGTTCGGTGCGCAGGGCTCCTTCCACCTTGTATCGGTTCTCGATCACCCGCCGCAGCTTGTTGACATCCTCGTCGGAGAGCTCGTGAATCCGGACGTCCCGGTTCAGAGCCGTCTCGTCGAGGATCGACCGAGCGGTGGATCGACCGATGCCATAGATGTACGTGAGCGCGATTTCTACGCGCTTGTTCCGTGGCAGGTCCACTCCCGCGATGCGTGCCATCCTGGTCTACCTACCCCTGACGCTGCTTGTGTTTCGGATTCCGCGTGCAGATCACCCGCACCACGCCGCGGCGGCGGACGATCTTGCAGTGCTCGCAGATCCTCTTTACGCTGCTTCGAACCTTCATGGTCGATTCTCCCTGCCGCCGGATCCGTCTGCATCGGAGCCTTGCAACCTAACAGTCGCCCCACCCTCGATCAACATGGTCCGGGCGGGACCCGCTCGGTCTCACTTGTAGCGATACGTGATTCGGCCCTTTGTGAGGTCGTAGGGCGACATCTCCACCGCCACCTTGTCGCCCGGCAGGATCCGGATGTAGTTCATGCGTATCTTCCCGGAGACGTGACAGGTGATCTCGTGCCCGTTCTCCAGCCGGACCCTGAACATCGCGTTGGGGAGAGCTTCGATGACCTCCCCGCTCATCTGGATCGGTTCTTCCTTAGCCAACCTTGTCGCCTCCCTGGGCTGCCGATCGGACCGGCGGAGCGGTGAGGATCCGCGGACCCTCCGCTGTCACCGCCACCGTGTGCTCGAAGTGCGCCGAGAGCGATCCATCCGCCGTCAGGACGGTCCAGCCGTCCGAAAGGGTCCGGATCGATCGTCCCCCCACGTTCACCATCGGCTCGATCGCGATGACCAGTCCCTCCCTCATTCGCCGGCCGTGTCCCGCGTGGCCGTAGTTGGGGACCTGCGGGTCTTCGTGTGCTGCATGTCCCACGCCGTGTCCGACCAGCTCCCTGACGACGCTGTAGCCATCAGCCTCCACGAGGCTCTGGATGGCCTCGCCGATATCCCCAAGGTGGCCGCCAGGCCTCGCCTCGGCGATCCCCGCCTGCAACGCGGTCTCGGTGATGGTCAGCAGCCGCCGCGTCTCCGGCTCGATCTCGTCCACCGGTAGCGTCACGGCCGAGTCGGCGTAGTACCCCTCGAGCCGGACGCCCAGGTCCAGGCTCACGATGTCGCCCGACTCCAGCACCCTGTGCTCGGACGGGATCCCGTGCACCACTTCCTCGTTGATGCTGGTGCACAGGCTCGCCGGAAACCCGTAGAGACCCTTGAAGGCCGGCTCGGCCCCCGGGTGCTCGCGGATCATGTCCTCCGCCGCCCGGTCCAGCGCCGCGGTGGACACCCCCGGCGCCACCTCGTCCACCATCCGCTGGAGCACCTGACCGACGATGGCGCCCGCCCGGGCGATCACGTCGATCTCGGCGGCGCTCTTGAGGTGGATCACGTCCCGGCGCCCTCGGTCAACCGCTCGCGCAGACGGCGCTGGACCTGGCTCACCGGTCCCGTGCCGGGCACGGTCACGACCGGGACGTCGCTGGCCGCGTACCACGCCAGGACCGGCGCCGTCTGCGTTCGGTGCACCTCGAGTCGCCGACGTACGGTCTCGGGACGGTCGTCCTCGCGCTGCTCGACCCCCGCCGAGCACTCGGGACACGGAACTCCTTCCTCGTCCGACTCCAGCTCCTCGGCCGACCACACGGCCCCGCACTCCGGGCACACCCGCCGGGCGCTCAGACGCCGGATGAGTTCCTCTTCGGGGACCTGGAGGTCGACCACGGCGTCGAGCGACTCGCCGCGGCGTTCCAGCACGTCCCCCAGCCCTTCGGCCTGGGCCTCCGTGCGCGGAAACCCGTCCAGGATGAACCCCCTCGAGGCATCCGCGCCCCGGAGCGTCTCGTCGATCAAACCGAGGATAACCTCGTCGGGGACGAGCTCCCCTGCGTCCATGTAGCGGCGAGCCCTCTCCCCCAGCTCGGTGCCCGCCCTGCGGGCCTCGCGCAGCATGTCACCGGTCGAGAAGCGCGGAACTCCGAGCCACTCGGCCAGCCGAGCGCCCTGGGTTCCCTTGCCCGCGCCGGGTGGACCCATGAGGACCAGCCTCATCCTACATATACCGCTGTCGTGCCCGGTACTTCACCCGACCCTTCTTCATGAAGCCCTCGTAGTGACGGAGCAGGAGGTGTTGCTGCATCTGCTGAACGGTGTCGAGCGCCACCCCGACGACGATCAGGAGCGAGGTACCCCCGAAGAAGAACGTCTTGATGTCGAAGGCCGAGAAGATCCAGAAGGGCATGATCGCGATGAGAGCCAGGTACACGGCCCCGGGAAGCGTGATGCGCGTAAGCACCCGGTCGATGTACTCGGCCGTCTGGGTGCCGGGCTTCACCCCCGGGATGAAGCCGCCCTGCTTCTTGAGATTCTCCGCCAGGTCGATCGGGTTGAAGATGATCGACGTGTAGAAGTAGGTGAAGAAGATGATCAGGATGCTGTAGGTGATGTAGTACCAAGCTGTTCCGGGCTGGAAGGTCTGGCTGAGCGTGTACAGGATGCCCGACACGCCCGTCGTCGCTATGCCCTGCCCTCCCGTGAACGCGTACAGCGTCCCCGGAACGATGATGATCGACTGGGCGAAGATGATGGGCATCACCCCGGCGGAGTTCACCCGCAAGGGAATGAACGACTTCTGTCCCTCGCGCACCCTGCCCCGCCCGACCACCTTCCGCGGGATCTGGACGGGGATCCTGCGGGCCGCCATCGTCAGCGCGACCACGCCGGCCACGATGCCGACCATGACCGCGGCCAGGGCGATCAGCTTGAACAGGCTGATTCCGCCGGCCCGCCACAGCTCCAGCGTGCTGGCCACGGCGCCCGGGAAGCGCTGCAGGATCGAGAAGAAGATCAGGAGCGACATGCCGTTTCCGACGCCGCGCTCGGTGATCTGCTCGCCCAGCCACATGACGAACACGCCGCCGGTGGTGAGCATGAGGATCGTCTGCAGGCGAAAGCCCCAGCCCGGATCCAGAACGGCCCCGGCCTGCGACTCCAGGAAGATCGCGTAGCCATAGGCCTGCATCACACACAGCGCCACCGTCACGTACCGGGTCCACTGCGTCAGCTTGCGGCGCCCGTCCTCCCCCTCCTTCTGCATCTTCTCGATGGTGGGGAAGACCGCGGCGAGCAGCTGGAACATGATGCTCGCCGAGATATACGGCATGATCCCCAGGGCGAACACGGTGGCCCGCTTGAGCCCCCCGCCGACGAACATGTCGTAGATGCCGAACAGGGTGCCCTGGAACTGGCCGGCCAGCTGCTCGAGCGCCACGACGTCGACGCCCGGAACGGTGATGTGCGCGCCCAGCCGATAGACGGCCAGGCACAAAAGCGTGAAGAGGATCTTGTCCTTGAGCTCCGGAACCTTGAACAGGTTGGGGATCGCTTCGGCGGCCTTCAGACGGGAGGAAGAGGCCATGCTAGTCGAGCACCTCGACCTGACCGCCGGCGGCCTCGATCTTCTGCCGCGCCGAGGCGCTGAACGCGTGCGCCCTCACCGTGAGGGATCGCTCCACCTCACCGATGCCGAGGATCTTCACCCGACGCGACGACGAGCCGATCAGCCCGCGCGCCTCGAGCTCGGCCGGTCCGATGTCGGTCCCGTCCACGAGCGCCAGCTCACGAACGTTCACGACCTGGTTCTCGACCCGGTTCGGGTTGGTGAAGCCGCGCTTGGGGACCCTACGGTACAGGGGCATCTGGCCGCCTTCGAACCAGGTGCCGATCTCCTTGGCCCCGCCGCTCCGGGCCCTCTGGCCCTTGTGTCCGCGACCCGACGTCTTGCCGCGCCCTGAACCCGGGCCGCGGCCCACGCGTCGCGTGGAGTGCTGCGACCCGTCGGCCGGACTCAGGTTCTCGAGGCCCACGTGCTCGTGATCAGCCATTGTTTCCGTCGATCTCCTCGACCTCGATCAAGTGCGACACCTTTCGGAGCATGCCCCGAATGGACGGCCCGTCCTCCTTCACCACTTCATCCTGGTGATGGCGGAGCCCGAGCGCCTCGAGGGTACGACGCTGTCGACCCGGCGCCCCGTTTCCGCTGCGCACCTGTCGGATGCGGAGCTTCTTAGCCACGCATGGCCTCCCGGATCACCTCGACGTCGACCCCGCGCTCGTAGGCCGCCTGCTCGGGCGTGACCAGGCTGGTGAGCCCCTGCATCGTGGCACGCACCATGTTGATCGGGTTGTTCGACCCCAGGCTCTTGGTGAGGATGTCCTGGTAGCCCGCGCACTCCAGAACGGCGCGCACCGGCCCGCCCGCGATAACTCCGGTCCCCGGCCGTGCCGGCTTGAGAAGGACCTTGCCGGCTCCGAACGCTCCCACGATCTCGTGCGGAACGGTACCCTTGCCGATCGGCACCTCGACCATGGTCTTCTTGGCCTGATCGATCGCCTTTCGGATGGCCTCTGCCACCTCGTTGGCCTTGGCCAGCGCGGTCCCGACCCGGCCCTGACCGTCGCCCACCGCGACCAGGGCCGTGAAGGAGAACCTGCGTCCTCCCTTCACCACCTTGGACACGCGGTTGATGTCGATCACGTTCTCGCGAAGGTTCTCGCCTTCGTCGCGTCGCCTCTTCGCCACCGTACCTCTCAGCTCACCGTTTACACGCGATCAGAATTCGAGGCCGCCCTCGCGGGCGCCCTCGGCGAAGGCCTTCACCCGACCGTGGTACGGGAAGCCGCCGCGGTCGAATACCACGCGCTCGATGCCGACCTCCTTCGCACGCCGGGCCAGGAGACGGCCCGCCGCGAAGCTCGCCGGGAAAGCGACCGCATCCTCCGGCATGACCTCCGCCACCTCGGGAGACCGGGTGGAGGCTCCCACCAGCGTCACGCCCCGGTCGTCGTCCACGACCTGGCCCTCGATGTTCCGGTGGCTGCGAGCCACGACCAGGCGCGGCCGCTCCGCGGTTCCCCGTACCTTTCTCTGGATACGCGCGTGGCGCCGGGCACGCCGCCGCCGACGCTCCATCACCCTGTCCGTCGCCATCCTCGCCTCTCCTCCGTATGCCTGTCTGCTCGATCCGGGGGCGCCTACAGCGTGCCGCTGACGGCCGCCTTGCCGGCCTTGCGGCGGACCTGTTCGCCCACGTACCGGATTCCCTTGCCCTTGTAGGGCTCCGGAGGCCGGACGTGCCGGATCTCGGCGGCGACCTCGCCCACCGTCTGCTTGTCGGCCCCGTTCACGTGAATCAGGGTGGGGCTCTCGAGCTCGATCTCGATGCCTTCGGGCACGTCGAACTCGACGGGGTGGCTGAACCCGACGTTGAGCACGAGGTTCCGTCCCCGCTTCTCCCCGCGGTAGCCGACACCCTGGATCTCGAGCGAGCGCCGGAACCCCTCGGTGACCCCCTGGACCATGTTGGCGATCAGGCTCCGTGTGAGGCCGTGCAGGGCCCGGTGCCGCGCCTGGTCCGTCGGGCGGCGCACCACGAGCTCTCCGTCCGTCACCTCGATCTGCATGTCCGGATCGAACCGCTGCTCGAGATCGCCCCTGGGGCCCTTCACGGACACCGTCGAGCCGTCCACCCGAACCTCGACGCCATCGGGGATGACCACCGGCAGCCTACCCACTCTCGACATCGTCGCTCCCCGCTCTAGTAGACGCGCGCCAGGACTTCGCCACCCACGCGCTGGCTGCGCGCCTCCCGGTCGCTCATCACGCCCCGCGAGGTGGAGAGGATGGAGATCCCGAGGCCCGATCGAACCTTGGGGATCGAGTCCGCCGCCACGTAGCGCCGCAGCCCGGGCCTCGACACGCGCTCCACGGCCCGGATCACGGGACGGTCTTCGTCCGTGTACTTCAGGTACACCCTCAGCACGCCATGCCGGCCGTCATCCAGGACCTTGAAGTCGTGGACGAAGTGGTTCTCCTTCAGGACGCGGGCGATCTCGATCTTCAGCTTGGAGATCGGCATGTCCACCCGGCGGTGTCCCGCCCGGCACGCGTTCCTGACCCGGGTCAGCATGTCCGCGATAGGATCGTTCAGACTCATCGCGTCACCAGCTCGCCTTCCTGACGCCGGGGATCTCCCCGCGCAGCGCCAGCTCCCTGAAGCACAGCCGGCACAGCCCGAACTTGCGCATGAATGCGCGAGCCCGCCCGCACCGGTTGCACCGGTTCTTTCCGCGGGTGCTGAACTTCGGCTCCTTCCTCGACTTCTCGATCAGCGCTTTTCTCGCCATGAATTCCTTTCGGGTCCTTCCGGATCGAACGGTCCGCCCGTGGCCTCGTGCCTCACACCACGACCGGCGTCTCGCCCCTGAACGGCATTCCCAGCTCCCGAAGGAGCACGAGCCCCTCGTCGTCCTTGTCGGTCGTCGTGACGAAGGTGATGTCCATGCCGTACACCTTGACCACCTCGTCGACGTCGACCTCGGGGAAGATCAGCTGCTCCTTGACCCCCACCGTGTAGTTGCCGCGGCCGTCGAACGACCGGCTGTTGAAGCCCCTGAAGTCACGAATTCGCGGCACCGCAGTGCTGATGAAGCGGTCCAGGAATTCGTACATGCGGCTCCTGCGCAGGGTCACCTTGATCCCGATCGGCATGCCCTCGCGCAGGTTGAAGTTCGAGATCGACCGCTTGGCCCGCGTCACGATGGGCCTCTGCCCCGTCACCAACGCCAGCTCGTGCTGGGCCGCCTCGAGCAGCTTGGGATCGTCTTTGGCGTCACCCAGTCCCGAGTTGAGCACGATCTTGTCCAGTCGCGGAATCTCGTGCGGGTTCTCGAACCCGAACGTCTCGCGCAACCGGTCGCGCACCTGGGACTCGTAGTGTTCGTGCAGCCTCGCTCTGCTCATCCTGCCCATCACTCTATGGTTACCGGGAAGCTGGCTCCCGTGGTCCGAACGCCGCAGCTCACGGCGTCGGGATCGGCTCCCCGCACTTCTTGCAGATGCGCTCGACCGTCCCGTCGGCGTCGCGACGACGACCCGCCCGCGCCGCCTCGTCGCAATGCGGGCAGACGAGCAGGACGTTGGACGCGTCGATGGGCGCCTCGAAGGTCACGATTCCGCCCTCGGGGTTCTGGGGCGAGGGACGCTGGTGCCGCTTTCTCATGTTGACGCCGTCCACGACCACGCGCCGGCGAGATGGGATGGCGCGAATGACCTGACCGCGCGCCCCCCGGTAGTTGCCGGCGATGACCTCCACTCGATCGCCCTTGCGGACGTGCAAAGACTTCCCAGCCATGTCTTCCTCAGATCACTTCCGGAGCCAGCGACACGATCTTCATGAACTGCTTGTCCCGGAGCTCTCGCGCCACCGGGCCGAAGATGCGCGTCGCACGAGGCTCTCCGGCGTCGTTGATGAGCACGGCGGCGTTCTCGTCGAACCGGATGTAGGTCCCGTCCGCACGTCGGTTCTCCCGTGCCGTCCGCACGATCACGGCCCTGGCCACTTCGCCCTTCTTCACCTGGCCGCCCGGGATCGCGTCCTTGACCGTCACGACGATCACATCCCCGAGGCCCGCATAGCGGCGCTTGGAGCCGCCCAGGACCCGGATGCACCGGGCCCGGCGCGCCCCGGAATTGTCCGCGATGCGGACGTCGGTCTCCTGCTGGATCATCGCTCCGCCCTTCCGTCTACTCGGGCCGCTCGAGAAGCTCGACCACCCGCCAGCGCTTCTGCTTCGACAGCGGCCGCGTCTCCTCGATGCGGACCACGTCGCCCTCCCGATATTCGTTCGCCTCGTCGTGGGCGTAGAACCTGGAGTGGCGGGTGATCTGCTTCGTATAGAGCCGGTGCGCGAATTGACGCTCCACCGAGACCACGACCGTCTTGTCCATCCGGTCGCTCACGATGGTGCCGACCCGCACCTTGCGACGTCCCTCCGGACGCGCCTCGCTCTTGACTGCCTCTTCGCTCATCCTCGTCCTCGTCGGTGCTGTTCGGGCCGCGACGCTGGCCGCTCGGACCGCGCCCTCCCGGTCCGGCTCACTCCGTTCCCTCCGCCGCGCCCGCCGTCTCCGCCAGGCGTCGCTCGTGACGGATCGTCTTCAGACGCGCGACGTCTCGCCGCAGCTGTCTCAGCAGGATCGGGTTCTCCAGCTCCTGGTAGGCTTTGCGGAACCCGAGCCGGAAGATCTCCCGCTCCGCCTCCGCGATCCTCTCCACGATCTGGTCGTCCGTGAGCTCCCGGATCTCGCTCGCCTTCATCGCCTCAATCCTGCCGTTCCATGAAGCGCGTCTTCAGCGGGAGCTTGGCCGCGGCCAGGTCCATCGCGCGCTGCGCCACCTCGGCCGACACGCCCTCGAGCTCGAAGATCACGCGTCCGGGCCGCACGACCGCCACCCAGATCTCGGGGTTGCCCTTCCCCTTCCCCATCCGGACCTCGGCGGGCTTCTTGGTGAGCGGCTTGTCGGGGAAGATGCGGATCCAGACCTTGCCGCCGCGCTTGATGTGACGCGTCATCGCCACGCGCGCGGCCTCGATCTGCCGGTTCGAGATGCGTGCCGGCTCGATCGCCTGGAGACCGTAGTCCCCGAACGCCACCGTGTTGCCACGCGTGGCCTTGCCACGCATGCGGCCCTTCTGCTGCTTCCGGTACTTGACCCTGCTGGGCTGGAGCATGCTTCCCCCCGGCGCCTAGCGGCCGCCACCGGCCGTGTAGGTCTGGCCACGGCGGTCCTCGACCACCTCGCCCTTGAAGATCCAGACCTTCACCCCGATGGTGCCGAACGTCGTCTTGGCCGTCTTCTGTGCGTAATCGATGTCCGCGCGGATGGTGTGCAGCGGCACGCGGCCTTCGTGGTATCCCTCGGTACGGGCGATCTCCGCGCCGCCCAGCCGCCCGGCACACTGGATCTTGATGCCCTCGGCGCCGGCGCGCATGGCGTTCTGGACCGCGCGGCGCATGGCGCGGCGGAAGCTGATCCGCTGCATGAGCTGGTGCACCACGTTGTCCGCCACCAGGTGCGCATCCGTCTCGGGACGCTTGACCTCCTCGACGTTGATGGACACCTCGGCGTCCGTGAGCAGCGCGAGCTCGTCCCGGAGCTTGTCGACCTCCGAGCCGCCCTTGCCGATGACCACGCCGGGCCTGCCGGTGTGGATGTTCACGACGATCTTGGACGGCTTTCGCTCGATCTCCACCGTGGACACGGCGGCGTGGCCCAACCGCGCGTGCAGGTACTTACGGAGCGTCTCGTCCTCGGCCAGCAGCTCGGGAAACTCGTCCCCCTGGGCGAACCAGCGGGATTTCCAGTTCTTGATGTGGCCGAGCCGGAACCCGTACGGGTGTGTCTTCTGACCCACGCTTACTCCTTCGTGTCCACGACGACCGTGACGTGGCTCGATCGCTTGCGGATCGGGGTGGCCCGTCCGAACGCGCGGGCCTTCCACCGCTTGAGGGTGGGGCCTTCGTCCACGAAGGCCTCCCTCACGTACAGCTCGTCCACGTCGAGCACCTCGCCGTCCTGGTCCGCCTTGTAGACCGCGTTGGCCACGGCCGAGCGAAGCACCTTGTCGATGGGCTCGGAGGCGGCCTTCTTCGAAAAGCGGAGGATGCCGTACGCTTCGTTGACGTTCTTGCCACGGATGGCGTCGATGACCAGCCGCATCTTGCGCGGCGACATCCCTACGCCCCTGGCGATAGCTCGTGCTTCCATGGCCCCCATGGCGCTCTCCCCTCGAATCCCTACAGGACCGCCCGGCGGTCCTTGGCCATGCGGCCGCCGTGTCCGCGGAACAGGCGGGTCGGTGCGAACTCCCCGAGCTTGTGCCCGACCATGTTCTCGGTGATGTAGACGGGGATGAACTTGTTGCCGTTGTGTACGGCAATCGTGTGGCCCACGAACTCGGGGCTGATGGTGGACGCCCTGGACCACGTCTTGATCACCCGCTTGTCTCCGGACTTGTTCATCCGCTGCACCTTGAGGAGCAGCTTCTCATCGATGAACGGTCCCTTCTTGACACTTCTGGGCATGGCTCTCCGTCCCGCCTACTTCGTACTCTTGCCGCGACGCCGTCCGCGGACGATGTACTGGTTGCTCTTCTTGTTCCGGTCCCGCGTCTTGGTGCCTTCCGGCTTGCCCCACGGTGTGACCGGAGGCCGACCGCCGGACGTGCGGCCCTCGCCGCCGCCGAGCGGGTGGTCGATGGGGTTCATGGCCACGCCCCGCACCTTGGGACGGCGGCCCATCCAGCGGCTGCGTCCCGCCTTCCCCCACGTCACGAGCTCGTGGTCCACGTTGCCGACCTGGCCGATGGTGGCGCGGCACTCGCCGCGGACCATGCGGACCTCGGTGCTCGGCAGCTTGAGCGTGACCATGTCGCCCTCGCGGGCCACGACCTGGACGCCGGTCCCGGCCGAACGCGCCATCTGCGCACCCTTGCCGGGAACGAGCTCGACCGCGTGCACTGTGGTGCCCAGGGGCACCTGCGAGAGCGGCAGGTTGTTCCCCACCCGGATCTCGACGCCCCGCCCCGACACGATCTCGTCGCCCACCCGGAGATCGCGCGGATGGACGATGTAGCGCTTCTCCCCGTCCGCGTAATTCAGGAGGGCGATGCGCGCCGAGCGGTTCGGATCGTACTCGATCTCGGCCACCCGTGCCGGCACGCCATCCTTGTCCGTCCGGCGGAAGTCGATCTTACGATAGCGCCGCTTGTGGCCTCCGCCGCGGCGGCGCATCGTGATATGCCCGTTATGGTTGCGGCCAGCCTTCTTCGACAGGCCCTCCGTGAGCGACCGCTCCGGCTCGGTGCGGGTGACCTCGTCGAAGGTCGAGACAGACCGGAACCTCCGGCTGGAGGTGACGGGCCTGAACTTCTTGATCGGCATCCTTCTCAGACTCCCTCGTAGACGTCGATCGAGTCGCCATCCGCCAGCGTGACGAGGGCCTTCTTCCAGTTGGCCCTCCGTCCCAGCGCGTACCGGACACGCCGCTTCTTGCCCGCCATGTTCATCGTGCGGACATCCACGACTTTGACCTCGAACAGCTCCTCGACGGCCCGGCGGATCTCCGGCTTGGTAGCGTCCGCCGCCACCTCGAACGCGTACCGGTTCTCATCGAACTGGAGCCGCGTGCTCTTCTCGGTGATGATCGGTCGGATCACGATCTTCTCAGCCGAGCGCTGCATCAGGACTCCTCCTCGCTACCGGCCTCGTCGGGCGTCGCTCCGCCCTCGTCAGCCGCACCTTCCCAGGCGCCTTCCTCCACGACCAGCACGTCGGCTCGCAGGAGGTCGTACGCCGACGCCTCGCCCCAGGGCTTCACTTCCACGCCCGGGATGTTGCGCGCCGACAGGTACAGGATCCGCTTGAGCCCGTCGGTCAGGAACAGCACCCTGCGCTCGCCGATCCCCATGCCCTCGAGCAGGGCCGTCACCGTCCGCGTCCGGGGGCTGTCCAGCTCCAGCGGAGCCATCACGAGGAGGTTGCCCTCCAGGGCACGGGCGTTGAGAGCCGACTGGATGGCCAGTCGGTTCAGCTTCTTGGGCACCCGCTTGTCGTAGCCCCGGGGCTGCGGCCCGAAGGTGACCACCCCGCCCCGCCACAGCGGCGAGCGGATCGTCCCCTGCCTGGCCCGACCGGTGCCCTTCTGCCTCCAGGGCTTCCGACCGCCTCCCGAGACGGTCGCGTACGTCCTCGTCGAGGCGTTCCCCTGCCGCTGGTTCGCACGGCGCGCCGTGATCACCTGGTGCAGGACGCCCTGGTTCACGGTCCCGTCGAACAGCGCTTCGGGAAGCTCCACGGGACGCGAGCGCTCCTCGCCGTCCGCCGTATATGCCTTTGCCTTCATGCCCTCACGTCCTTCGCCCCGCGGCTCTGCTCACGGCGGCGAGCCTTCGGCCTCTCACGTCGCACGGATCAGCACGATGTTGTTGCGTGCACCCGGGACCGCCCCCCTGACGAGGAGCAGGTTCTTCTCCGGGTCGACCTTCTCGATGCGCAGGTTGAGGACCGTGCGCTGCTTGTGGCCCATCTGCCCGGCCATCTTGCGGCCCTTGATCACCCGCGAGGGGTCGGTGCCCGGCCCGATCGAGCCGGGTGCGCGCAGGATGGAACTCCCGCCGTGCGAGCCGCGGCCTCCTCCGAAGCCGTGCCGCTTGACGACGCCCGCGAACCCGCGGCCCTTGGTCCGACCCGAGATCTTGACCCGCTGTCCCGGCTCGAACATCTCCACCGTGAGGACCTGGCCGGCCTCGTACTCCTCGCCCTCGTCCGGCTCGAACTCGGCCAGCACCCGGGGCACGTAGTCGAGCCCCGCCCGGGCGGCGTGTCCGGCCTCGGGCCTCTTGACGCGCCGGTCCTTCTTGCGGCCGAAGCCCAGCTGGAGGGAGGCGTAGCCGTCTCGCTCCGCGGTCTTCACCTGGAGAACGGGACAGGGGCCGGCCTCGAGGACCGTGACGCCCACCGCCTCACCGCTCTCGGTGAAGATCTGGGTCATGCCGACTTTCTTGCCGATCAGTCCTGGCATGCGGCTAACTCTGCACCTTGATTTCCACGTCCACGCCCGCCGCCAGGTCCAGCTTCGTCAGCGCATCGATCGTCTGCGGCCTCGAATCGTGGATATCGATGAGCCGCTTGTGCGTCTTGAGCTCGAACTGCTCTCTGGCCTTCTTGTCCTTGTGGGGACTCTTGAGGACCGTGAACAGCTGGCGGCGCGTGGGGAGCGGGATGGGCCCGCTCACGCTGGCACCGGTCTTCTCGGCCGTGCGCACGATGTCGGCGGCGGTCTGGTCGATCACCGCCGGGTCGAACGCCTTGAGCCGGATACGAATCTTGTCAGCCATGACTGTCCTGTCCTTCGGAGGAGCGTCGCACGAAGTGCGGCACTACTCGATGACCTCGGTGACGACGCCGGCGCCGACGGTGCGACCGCCTTCGCGGATGGCGAAGCGCAGCTCCTGCTCCATCGCGATCGGGTTGATCAGCTCCACCTGCATGTTCACGTTGTCCCCCGGCATCACCATCTCCACGCCCTCGGGCATGTGCGCCGTCCCCGTCACGTCCGTCGTCCGGAAGTAGAACTGCGGCCGGTAGCCGTCGAAGAACGGCGTGTGCCGTCCTCCCTCTTCCTTCGTCAGGACGTACACCTCCGCCTTGAACTTCGTGTGCGGCGTGATCGTCCCCGGCTGCGCCACCACCATCCCCCGCTCCACCTGCTCCTTGTCGATCCCCCGCAGCAAGAGGCCCACGTTGTCTCCCGCCTGCCCCTCGTCCAGCACCTTCCGGAACATCTCCACCCCCGTCACCACCGTCTTCATCGGCTCGGAGATGATCCCCACCAGCGCCACTTCCTCGCCCGTCTTGATCACTCCCCGGTCGATCCGCCCCGTCACCACCGTCCCCCGACCCGTGATCGTGAACACGTCCTCGATCGGCATCAGGAACGGCTTGTCGATCTCCCGCTTCGGCTCCGGAATGTAGCTGTCCAGCGCCCCCAGCAGCTCGTCGATGCACGCCGTCGCCTCCGACCCCGGCTGCCCGTCCTCCAGCGCCTTCAGCGCCGACCCCCGGATCACCGGCACGTCGTCCCCCGGAAACTCGTACTCCGAGAGCAGCTCCCGCACCTCCAGCTCCACCAGGTCCAGGAGCTCCGGGTCGTCCACCATGTCCACCTTGTTCAGGAACACCACCACGTACGGCACGTTCACCTGCCGCGCCAGCAGAATGTGCTCCCGCGTCTGCGGCATCGGCCCGTCCGCCGCCGACACCACCAGGATCGCCCCGTCCATCTGCGCCGCCCCCGTGATCATGTTCTTCACGTAGTCGGCGTGCCCCGGACAGTCCACGTGCGCGTAGTGCCGCGCCTCCGTCTCATACTCCACGTGCGACGTCGCGATCGTGATCCCCCGCTCCCGCTCCTCCGGCGCCTTGTCGATCTCGTCGAACGGCACGAAGTCCGCCAAACCCTTCGCGTGCTGCACCTCCGTGATCGCCGCCGTCAACGTCGACTTCCCGTGGTCCACGTGCCCGATCGTCCCCACGTTCACGTGCGGCTTCGTCCGCTCGAACTTCTGCTTCGCCATCGGAAGGCTCCTCTATCCCTTTCGTTCTCTTCTCGTACCGGCGCGTCCGGGAGGCGTGACCCTCAGGAACGGCCCCTGCCGTTGCCCGAGATGATCTCCTCCGCCTTCGAGCGCGGGACCTCTTCGTAGTGCGAGAACTGCATCGTGTACACGGCCCGCCCCTGGCTGAGCGAGCGCAGGGTGGTCGAGTACCCGAACATCTCCGACAGGGGGACCGAAGCCCCGATCACCTGCGCGGAGGAGCGCTGCGTCATGCCGCCGATCTTGCCCCGGCGGCTGGAAAGATCGCCCATCACGTCCCCCAGGTACTCCTCCGGGGTGACGACTTCCACGTCCATGATCGGCTCGAGCAGGACGGGGCTCGCCCGCCGTACGGCCTCCTTGAGCGCCATGGATCCTGCCACCTTGAACGCCATCTCGCTCGAGTCCACGTCGTGGTACGAGCCGTCGATCAGGGTGGCCTTGATGTCGATGAGGGGATAGCCCGCGACCACGCCCGAGTCGAGCGCCTCGCGGATGCCCCGCTCCACCGAGGGGATGAACTCGCGAGGGATCGAGCCGCCGTAGATCTCGTCCTCGAACAGGAAGCCCGTCCCGGGCTCGGCCGGCTCGAGGTTGATGACGACGTGACCGTACTGGCCCCGACCACCCGTCTGCTTGATGAACTTGCCCTCGACCTTCTGCACCGCCTTCCGGATGGTCTCCCGGTAGGCGACCTGCGGCCGGCCGACGTTGGCGTCCACCTTGAACTCGCGCTGCAGCCGGTCGACGATGATCTCCAGGTGCAGCTCGCCCATGCCGCTGATGATCGTCTGACCCGTCTCGGGATCGGTATGCACCCGGAAGGTCGGGTCCTCGTCCGCCAGCCGCTGGAGCGCCTCGGAGAGCTTGTCCTGGTCGGCCTTCGTCCTGGGCTCGATGGCCACGCGGATCACCGGCTCGGGGAAGCTCATCGACTCGAGGACGATGGGCGCGTCCTTGTCGCTCAGCGTGTCGCCCGTCCGGGTGTTCTTGAGCCCGATGGCCGCGGCGATGTCACCCGCGAACACCTCCTCGCGCTCCTCCCGCTTGTTGGCGTGCATCTGCAGGAGCCGGGAGACGCGCTCCTGGCCGTCCTGCGTGGAGTTCAGCACGTACGAGCCCGCCTTGAGCGAGCCCGAGTACACCCTGAAATAGGTGAGCCGCCCGACGTACGGGTCCGTCGCGATCTTGAAGGCCAGGGCCGAGAAGGGCGCGTCATCGGAGGCCTCGCGCGATTCCTCGTGCTCGTCCTTGTGAGGGACGTGTCCCTTGACCGGCGGCACGTCGATCGGCGCCGGCAGGTAGTCGACCACGGCGTCCAGGAGCCGCTGGACGCCCTTGTTCTTGAAGGATGCGCCGCACAGCACGGGCGTGAACGTGCCCGACAGCGTGGCCTTGCGGATGGCCCGCCGCAGCTCCTCCACGCTGAGATCCTGCCCCTCCAGGTACTTCTCGAGCAGCTCCTCGTCGTGCTCGACCACGGCCTCGATCAGCTCGTGGCGGAGCTCGCCGATCTTCTCGTTCAGGGAGTCGGGGACCGGCTCCTCGCTCCACCGCATCCCCAGGGACTCCTCGTCGTACACGATCTCCTTCTGCTCGACGATGTCCACCAGCCCGGTGAACAGCTCGCCCGAGCCGAGGGGCCACTGGATCGGGTGGGCGTTGGCGCCCAGTCGATCGTGCATCATCTGGATGACGTTGGCGTAGTCGGCGCCCACCCGGTCCATCTTGTTGACGAACGCGATGCGCGGGACGCCGTACCGATCGGCCTGGCGCCACACGGTCTCCGACTGGGGCTCCACGCCTCCCACCGCGCAGAACAGGGCCACCGCGCCGTCGAGCACACGCAGGCTGCGCTCCACCTCCACGGTGAAGTCGACGTGCCCGGGGGTGTCGATGATGTTGATGCGATAATCCTGGTCTTTGTGCTTCCAGAAGGCCGTCGTCGCCGCGGAGGTGATGGTGATGCCCCGCTCCTGCTCCTGCTCCATCCAGTCCATCGTGGCATCGCCATGATGGACCTCGCCCATCCGATGCAGCCTCCCCGTGTAGTAGAGGATGCGCTCGGTGGTGGTGGTCTTACCGGCATCGATGTGTGCCATGATGCCGATGTTCCGCAGCTTGTCGAGCGGCGTCTTCCTGGGCATGATCTATCCGCGTATCCGTACTTTGTCGTTCAAAGCCTTCATCACATCTCTCACGCAACCGGGGCCGGCCCGTCGGCGCCCTCGCCGAGCGACCGGCCCGAGTACTCGAGCGTGGGCGGGGCGACGGAACCGTTCCCGTCGCCCCGACCGATGGGGCCTAGCGCCTACCAGCGATAGTGGGCGAAAGCCTTGTTCGCGTCCGCCATCCGGTGCACTTCCTGCTTTCGGCGGACCGCTCCGCCCTCGCCGTTGCTGGCGTCGACCAGCTCGCTCGCCAGCCGGTCCGCCATGGTCCGGTCCCCGCGCTGGCGGGAGAAGAACACCACCCACCGCCGGGCCAGTGAATCGCGCCGGGCGGGGTGGACCTCCATGGGCACCTGATAGGTCGCGCCACCCACCCGCCGGCTGCGCACCTCCACCACGGGCCGCGCGTTGGAGAGGGCCTGCCGAAACACGTTCAGCGCCGGCTGGCCCGTCCGCTCCTCGATCTTGCGCATCGCCTCGTAGAAGATCGACTCGGCGATCGAGCGCTTCCCGTCGATCATCACCGAGCTGATGAACTTGGTGACATCCTGGCTCCCGTACCGGGGGTCGGGCGCCACGTCCCGCCGATCGGCTCTCTGTCTCCGCGACATCCTCTTCCTCGCGCTCCCTGACGCTCGCTACCGCGGCCGCTTGGCGCCGTACTTGGACCGCCCCTGCCGCCGGTCCTGCACGCCCGATGCATCCAGCGTACCGCGCACGATGTGGTAACGGACGCCCGGCAGGTCCTTTACTCGCCCGCCCCGGATGAGCACGATGCTGTGCTCCTGCAGGTTGTGTCCCTCACCCGGGATGTAGGCCGTGACCTCGTAGCCGTTCGTGAGCCGTACGCGAGCCACCTTCCGCAGGGCCGAGTTGGGCTTCTTGGGCGTCGTCGTATACACCCGCGTGCACACGCCGCGCTTCTGGGGACTTCCCTCCAGGGCGGGCGCCTTGCGCTTCTTGTCGGCCTTGCTGCGGCCCTTGCGGACCAGCTGGTTGATCGTCGGCATTCAGCCAGGAATCCTCGTGTCGGTTCACGACTCGTGCGGTCCGGCGCGCCCGATCGGCCCCTCCGGGGCATGGTCGGGCAGGAAAAAAGTGCGGGGACGAGTACCCGCCCCCGCGCCGCACCGCGCCCGTCGACCCGCTGATCGACAGACCACGTACTCTAGGGGCATTCGGCGGGAATGTCAAGCAGATGCGGGGCCCCGGGAGGCGGCTCCGAGCGGGCCCGCCTCCCGGGTTTCTCCACGCCGCTAGGCCTCGACCTCCTCCGGCTCGGACTCCGACTCCGCCGTCTCGTCGGCGGGCAATCCGTCGCCGGTCAGATCCGCGAACAACCCCTCGCCGCGGGAGGAAGCGGCGGGCCGACGCAGTCGGTCCAGCTCCTCCTGCAGCTCCTCGCCCACCAGGAACTCGACGTTCTCGAACCGGTGGATGCCGGTGCCGGCCGGGATCTGGTGCCCGATGATGATGTTCTCCTTCAGCCCCCGGAGGTCGTCCCGCGCTCCCCGGACGGCCGCGTCGGTGAGCACGCGCGTGGTCTCCTGGAACGACGCCGCGCTGATGAAGGACTCGGTGGTCAAGCTGGACTTGGTGATGCCCAGCAGGATCGGCTCGGCCCGCGGCGGCTTGCCTCCCTCCTGGAGCACCGTGCGCGTCCTCTCCCGGAAGTCCATCCGGTCGACGTGCTCGCCCTCGAGGTACGCGGTGTCGCCCGGGTCGGTCACCCGCACCTTCTGGAGCATCTGGCGGACGATGACCCCGATGTGCTTGTCGTTGATCCGAACGCCCTGCAGCCGGTAGACCTCCTGGATCTCGTTGAGGAGGTACTCCTGCACCGCCCGCGGTCCCTTGACCAGCAGGATGTCGTGCGGGTTCACCGGACCCTCCGACAGGCGGTCGCCGGCCCGTACCATGTCGCCCTCGTGCACCCTGAGGTGCTTTCCGACCGCGACGGCGTACTTGTGCTCGTCGCCCTCCTCGGTGGTGACGATGATCTCGCGCTTGCCGCGCTTGATCCCGCCGAAGGAGACCTGGCCATCGACCTCGGTGATGGTGGCCGGGTCCTTGGGACGCCGGGCTTCGAACAGCTCCGCGACCCGCGGCAGGCCGCCCGTGATGTCCCGGGTCTTGTAGGCTTCGCGGCTGATCTTGGCGAGGGTGTCGCCCGGCGTGACCTTCTGGCCCTCCTGGACCAGCAGCTGGGCGCCGACCGGGACGATGAACTCGCGCAGCTTCTCGCCCTTCTTGTCCGCGATCTCGAGGCGCGGGTGTAGCTTCTTCTCGCGGTCCTCGATGATCACCAGCTGCCGTCGGCCCGTGGCCTCGTCCAGCTCCTCGCGCACCGTCTCCTCGGGGACGATGTCGGAGAAGCGGATGGTACCGTCGTGGTCGGCCACGATCGGCTCCGAGTACGGGTCCCAGCTGAACAACAGGTCGCCCGGCTCCACCTCCTGCCCGTCGGTGACGTGCAGGTTGGCTCCGTAGGGCACCGCCAGCCGCGAGCGGATCCGATCCTCCTCCGTGTACATGAGGATCTGTCCCTCCCGGCTGGTGACGACCATCCGGTCGTCCGGGCTCTCCACGTACGTGATGCGCTCGAAGCCCACCTTGCCCTTGAGCTTGGACTTGCGCTGCGTCTGGGCGGCGATGCGGGCCGCGGTCCCGCCGATGTGGAAGGTCCGCAGGGTGAGCTGCGTGCCCGGCTCGCCGATGGACTGGGCGGCCAGGATCCCCACGGCCTCCCCGATGTCGACCTCGGCCATGGTGGCCAGGTTGCGCCCGTAGCACCGACGGCAGATGCCCCGCCGAGCCTCGCACGTGAGCACGGACCGAATCTTCACGGTCTGGATGCCGGAGTCCTCGATGGCCTCGGCCGCGGCCTCGTCGATGACCTCTCCGGCCTCGATGATGAGCTCCTCGTCGATCGGATCGACCACGTCCTCGAGGGCGACGTTGCCCACCACCCGGTCCCCCAGCGGCTCGATGATGTCCTCGCCCTCCTTGAGAGCCGACACCTCGAGCCCCAGCACCGTGCCGCAGTCGTCGTCCGTGACGGTGACGTCCTGGGCCACGTCCACGAGTCTGCGGGTCAGATAGCCCGCGTCGGCCGTCTTGAGCGCGGTGTCGGCCAATCCCTTACGGGCGCCGTGCGTGGAGATGAAGTACTCCAGCACGCTGAGGCCCTCGCGGAAGTTCGAGCGGATCGGGCTCTCGATGATCTCGCCGATGCCGCCCGTGAGCTTCTTCTGCGGCTTGGCCATCAGGCCCCGCATGCCGGCCAGCTGGCGAATCTGGTCGCGGGAGCCTCTCGCCCCGGAGTCGAACATCATGAAGATCGGATTGAACCCGCCCCGCGCCTGGGCCAGCCGGCGGACCATGGCGTCGGCCACGTCGTTGTTGGCGTGCGTCCAGGCGTCGATGACCTTGTTGTAGCGCTCTCCGAACGAGATCACGCCGCGGTGGTAGGCCTTGGTGAACCGATCGACCTGCTCCTGGGCTTCCGCGAGGATCTCGCGCTTCTCGGCCGGGATCTCCATGTCGATCATGCCGATCGAGATTCCACCGGCCGTGGCGACGCGGAAGCCGAAGTCCTTGAGTCGGTCCAGGAACTCGGTCGTCTTCTTGAGGCCCGCCTCCTGGAAAGACCGGAAGATCAGGTCCCCCAGCGAGCCCTTGGTCATCGTCTGGTCGACGAAGCGCACCTCCTCCGGGAGGATCGCGTTGAACGCGACCCGACCGAGGGTCGTCGGCAGCCACCGGTCCTCGAACCAGAACAGGACCGGCTGCTGCCAGTCCGGACTCCCGTGCGCCTTCCGGGACTGCCCGTTCTCGAGGCGGATGTCCACTTCCTCGTAGCTGCCCAGACGCGGAAGGTCGGAATCCTCGATCCGGCCCTCGAACTTGGGACCGGGCTTGGTGACGTAGTAGCAGCCCAGGACCATGTCCTGCGTCGGCGCCGCGATCGGCCGCCCGTTGGCGGGCTTGAGGATGTTGTTGCTGGAGAGCATGAGGACGCGCGACTCCAGCTGCGCCTCGAAGGACAGCGGCACGTGCACGGCCATCTGGTCCCCGTCGAAGTCGGCGTTGAAAGCCGCGCACACGAGCGGGTGGATCCGGATGGCCTTCCCCTCGACCAGGACCGGCTCGAACGCCTGGATGCCCAGTCGGTGCAGGGTGGGCGCACGGTTGAGGAGGACCGGGTGGTCCTTGATGATGTCCTCGAGGACCTCGTAGACCTTCGGGTCGTCCTCCTCGACCAGCTTCTTGGCGCGCTTCACGGTCTCGGCGAGCTCACGTCGCTCGAGCTCGTGGATGATGTAGGGCTTGAAGAGCTCGACGGCCATCACCTTGGGCAGGCCGCACTGGTGCAGCTTGAGCTCCGGGCCCACCACGATGACGGAACGGCCCGAGTAGTCGACGCGCTTGCCCAGCAGGTTCTGCCGGAACCGCCCCTGCTTCCCCTTGAGCATGTCCGACAGCGACTTGAGCGGCCGCTTGCCGCGCCCCCGGATGGCCTTGCCCCGGCGACCGTTGTCGAACAGGGCGTCGACGGCCTCCTGGAGCATCCGCTTCTCGTTCCGGAGGATGACCTCCGGCGCGCGCATCTCGAGGAGCTTCTTGAGCCGGTTGTTCCTGTTGATGACCCGGCGGTACAGGTCGTTGAGGTCCGAGGTGGCGAAGCGCCCCCCATCCAGCGGCACCAGAGGACGCAGGTCCGGCGGGATGACCGGAATCACGTCCATGATGAAGTGCTCGGGGTTGTTCCGCTGGTCGGGCGTCTCCCCGCTGCCGCGGATCGCGTCGATCACCTTGAGTCGCTTGAGCTTCTTCTTCTTACGGTGCTTGGAGGTCTCGTGCGCCACCTCGTAACGAAGCTGTTCGGCCAGCTCGTCCACGTCGAGCTGCCCGAGGAGGCTACGGACCGCCTCCGCGCCGATCTCGGCCCGGAATTCCGTGTCCCCCTCCTGGCGAGCCTTCTCGGTCAGCTCCCAGTACTCGTCTTCGTCCAGGAGCTGCTTGTAATCGACGTCCTGCCGCCCGGGGTGCGTGACCACATAAGCCGCGTAGTAGGTGACCTGCTCGAGGTTCTTGAGCTTCATGCCGAGCAGGTAACCCATCTGCGATGGGAGCGTCTTGAAGAACCAGATGTGGGCGACCGGCACGGCCAGCTCGATGTGGCCCATGCGCTCGCGCCGAACCTTGGAGAGCGTCACCTCCACTCCGCACTTGTCGCACACGTGCCCGCGGTAGCGGATGCGCTTGAACTTCCCGCAGTGGCACTCCCAGTCCTTCACCGGGCCGAAGATGCGCTCGCAGAACAGCCCGTCCCGCTCCGGCTTGAAGGAGCGGTAGTTGATGGTCTCGGGCTTGGTCACCTCGCCGTAGCTCCACGACCGGATCTCCTCGGGCGAGGCGATCTTGATCTGGATCCAGTCGAAGTCCGACGGGCTGCCGCCCCGATTTCTCGGAAAATCGATCATCTGCTATCCTTCTCAGCTGCGGTCGTGGTCGTACCGGTATTCGTGATGGCCGGGTCCACCCCGGACCGCCTCAGAACAGGCTCCCGTCGTCGTCGCTGCCCAGCGTGACGCTGAGGCCCAGGGACTGGAGCTCCTTGACGAGAACGTTGAAGCTCTCGGGCACCCCGGGTTCCGGGAGATTGTCCCCCTTGACGATGGACTCGTACACCCGGCTCCTTCCCTGCACGTCGTCCGACTTCACGGTCAGCATCTCCTGCAGCGTGTGCGCCGAGCCATAAGCCTCCAGCGCCCACACCTCCATCTCGCCGAACCGCTGTCCGCCGAACTGGGCCTTCCCGGCCAGGGGCTGCTGCGTGACAAGGCTGTAAGGCCCGATCGAGCGCGCGTGGATCTTGTCGTCCACCAGGTGGGAGAGCTTCATCATGTAGATCTCGCCCACCGTGACGTCGTCGTCGAACTCCTCGCCCGTGCGCCCATCCCGGAGCCGCATCTTGCCTCCGGGCTGCTGACCGGCCTTCCCCATGAGCTCCACCGCGGCGTCATCGAGCCCCTTCTTGATCGGGCTCTGACCCGACAGCGTCGCCGCGGCGGGCCATCCCTCCTCCTCGAGCTTCGAGGAGACCGTGGCGCCGGAGAGCTCGCGCGCCACCTCGAGCACGTAGCGGCCCAGGTCCTCGAGCAGGTCCTTGACGTCGCGGCCCGAGTCCCCGCTCAGGTACTGGTCCAGCCCCCGACCCAGACCGGTAGGTGGCCCGCCGTTGGACGCGGCGGGATCCGCCGCGCCGCGGAACTGCTGCACGCCCTTTACGAAGCGCTGCACGCGCTGGGCGTCGATGGCCGGCGACTCCGTCCGGGCCCCCAGGCAGCGGGCGGCCCACATGGCACCCGCGATGCGCAGCAGCGAGCCGATCTCGTGCTCGGTCGCTCCCTGGAATACGGGCGTCTGCGACCGGAAGCCGAGGATGCGGGCCGCCCAACCCAGGTGCGTCTCCAGGATCTGGCCCACGTTCATGCGGCTCGGCACGCCGAGTGGATTGAGGACGATCTCGACCGGGGTGCCGTCCGGGAGGAACGGCATGTCCTCCTCCGGCACGACCCGCGCGATGATCCCCTTGTTCCCGTGGCGCCCGGCCATCTTGTCGCCCACCGCGATCTTGCGCTTCTCGGCCAGGTAGACCTTGACGAGCTGCACCACCCCGGGCTTGAGCTCGTCCGGCTGGAAGACCTTGTCGATGCCCTCCTCGGTCCGCTCCCGGATGCGCTCGACCCGGCGCTTGGCCTCGTCGACGATGCTGCGGATCCGCTCGTTCGCCTTGTCGTCGCCGACCTTGAGCGTCGACAGGTCCACCTCGCCGAAATCCACCTCGGCCAGGCGGGTCTTGGTGAGCTTGATCCCCTCCTCGAAGTAGGACTCGATCGTGCCCCGCTTGAGGAAGAGGGACGCCGTCCGGCCCTCGAGCACCTCGCGGAGCTCTTCGTCCCGAGCCTCCGTGACGCGCGCGATTTCCTCGCGCTCGGAGGTCCGGAGCTCGGCGATTCTCTCGCCGTGCTCCTTCTCCAGGATCGGGTCGTCGATCCGGCGCGAGAAGATCTTGACGTCGATGACGGTGCCCTCGACCCCGGGCGGCACCCGGAGCGAGCTGTCCTTCACGTCCTTGGCCTTCTCGCCGAAGATGGCGGTGAGCAGCTTTTCCTCGGGCGAGAGCTCGGTCTCGCCCTTGGGCGTGATCTTGCCCGCCAGGATGTCGCCCGACTTGACGCTGGCGCCGACGCGAATGATGCCGCGCTCGTCCAGGTCGACCAGCGATTCCTCGGCCACGTTCGGGAGCTCGCGGGTGATCTCCTCCATGCCGCGCTTGGTGTCGCGGACGTGGAGCTCGAGCTCCTGGATGTGGACGGAGGTGAAGCCGTCGTCCTTGACCAGGCCCTCGCTGATCACGATGGCGTCCTCGAAATTGTGCCCGTACCAGGGCATGAAGGCCACCAGCGCGTTGGTCCCGAGGGCGAGCGTGCCCCGGTCCGTCCCGGCGCCGTCGGCGATGACCTGGCCCACCGCCACCTGGTCGCCCACCCGGACGATGGGGCGCTGGTTGATGGCCGTGTCCTGGTTCGTGCGCCAGAACTTCCGCAGCCGATACCGGTCGTACTGGGTGAGGCGCGCCAGCGGCACGTCCTCGCCCTTCCCGCGCGGCCGGCCCGTGTCGACCACGATCTCGTCGGCCGTGACCTGGGTCACGGCCCCCGCCCGGCGCGCGATCAACACCGCACCCGAGTCCGAGGCCACCTTCTCCTCGAGGCCGGTCCCGACGAGGGGGGCCCTGGGAAACAGGAGCGGCACGGCCTGCCGCTGCATGTTGGAGCCCATGAGCGCCCGGTTGGCGTCATCGTGCTCCAGGAACGGGATCAGCGCCGGCGACACGGCCACGAGCTGGTCGGGCGCCACGTCCATGAAGTCGATCTCATCGGGCGGCAGCAGCGGGTAGTCGTCGCGCCGCCGGCAGAGGACGAGGTCCTGCTTGAACGTCCCGTCCTCCTCGAGCGGCGCGTTGGCCTGCGCGACCGCGTACTCCTCCTCCTCGCTGGCGGAGAGCCAGGCGATCTCGTCCGTGACCGTCCCGTCCTCGACCTTCCGGTACGGCGTCTCGAGGAAGCCGAGCTCGTTGAGCCGGGAGTATGTGGTCATGGACGTGATGAGACCGATATTCGGACCCTCGGGGGTCTCGATCGGGCACATCCGGCCGTAGTGCGAATAGTGCACGTCTCGAACCTCGAACCCGGCTCGCTCGCGCGTGAGGCCACCCGGCCCCAGCGCCGACAGCCGGCGCTTGTGCGTGAGCTCGGCCAGCGGGTTCGTCTGGTCCATGAACTGGCTGAGCTGCGAGCTGCCGAAGAACGCCTGGATCACCGCGCTCACCGTGCGCGCGTTGACGAGGTCGTCGATCGACATCTTGTCGGGGTCGTTGTTGATCGACATGCGCTCGCGGACCAGCCGCGCCATCCGGGAGAGCCCCACCGAGAACTGGTTGGCGATGAGCTCGCCGATCGAGCGCACGCGCCGGTTGCCCAGGTGATCGATGTCGTCGGTGTACCCGCGTCCCTCGTGCAGCTCGATGAGCTGCCGCATGATGGCCACGAAGTCCGACGGCTCCAGCACCACCTTGTCGGCGGGCGGGAGATCGAAGTCCAGGAGTCGGTAGACGTCCTTGAGGCGCTGGTTGAGCTTGTGGCGGCCCACCCGGCCCAGGTCGTAGCGCTTCGGGTTGAAGAACAACCGATCCAGCGCTGTCCTCGCCGTGGCCAGGTTCGGGGCCTCGCCCGGGCGCACGAGCGAATAGATGGAGTGGAGCGCCTCGGCCTCGCTGTGCGTCGGGTCCTTGGCCAGCGTGTTCTTGACGAGCGGCGACTCGCCCCGCGGGCCGCCCGTGAACACCAGGGCCTCCCGGACCTTGTGGGCCTTGAGCTCCTGGAACAGGTCGACGGTGAAGTCGTCCCCACGCTCCGCCAGCACCTCGCCCGTGTCCGGGTCGACCACGTCGGCCGCGAGCTGCGGGTTGTGGCTCCAGTCCCGCCGCATGGTGAGCTCCTCGTAGGAGCCCCGCACGGGAATGAAGGTGGCCGTCGAGTAGATCTCGATTTCCTCGATCTCGGCCCGGCGGAGACGCTTCAGCGTGGCCTCGTCGATCTCCTCGCTCCGGTGGATGAGGAAGGCCTCCGGGTCGTCGGTGACCTCGACCGCCTCGACGCCGGCGAAGCGCAGATGGTCGGCCAGGGCCGCGTCGAGGTGGTCGCCGAGCGCCGCGAAGAGAGCCCCCGTCTCAGGGTGCCGCACCTCGGCGGTGATCCACACCGGCTCGGCGTCCTCGGCCGTCGGATCGAATCCCTTGAGCTTGAGGGTCACGCCCTCGGCATCGCTCTCGGGATTGAGGACCGACGCGGCCACCACCGTTCCGGTGACCTCGCGACGCGTGCCGTGGTCGTCGGCGACCTCGTCGAGCCGGACGGACCGGGTCTCGTGGAACAGGTCCAGGATCTGCGCGTCGGTTCCGTAGCCGAAGGCCCGGAGCAACGACGTGGCGGGGAACTTCTTCTTCTTGTCGATGTGGACGTAGATCACGTCCCGGATGTCGAGCGTGAACTCCACCCACGAGCCCCGGAAGGGGATGATCCGCGCCGAGAACAGTCGTGTCCCGTTCGGGTGGATCTGCTCCTCGAACACCACGCCGGGAGAGCGATGGAGCTGGCTGACGATCACCCGCTCCGCGCCGTTCACGACGAACGTTCCCTGCTCGGTGAGGATGGGCAGGTCGCCGAGATAGACTTCCTTCTCGAGGATGTCCTTGGGGCGCTTCTCTCCGTCCCCGACCTCCTCGTACATGACCAGGCGCAGCGTCGCCTTGAGCGGCGCCGCGTAGGTCATGTCGCGCTCCATGCACTCCTCGACCGTGTACTTGGGCTCGCCGAGGGAGTAGTCGACGAACTCGAGGGCGAAGTTCTCGTTGACGTCCGTGATCGGGAAGATCTCGCTGAACACCCGCTCGAGGCCGACGTCCTTCCGGTCCTCGGCGGTCTCCTCCGGTTGGAGGAGCCTCCGGAACGCCTCCAGCTGCACATCAAGAAAGTGCGGCTGGGGCATGGGAGTTGAGAGCTTCGCGAACGAGACGACAGATGTATCCTTCTCAGCCAAGATGCCTCTCCTGCCAGTTCGGAAGGATCGCGGGCACGGGCCACGCGATCAGGGTCGACACGGCCTCGGCGCCCGGTCCCCGGACGTGCCGTGACCGTCCCGTCGCCGGGCCGGTCGCCTGCGAGAAGAAACGCGGAGGACGAGGCGGGCGGGCCCCTGGGGGACCGCCACCGGCTTCGTCATCCGCGTTCTCCGGCCCGCACGGGAACGCCCCCCGGCTCGGGCCGGGTGTCCGTGCGAGGGTATGTGATTCGTTGTTTCTTTCGTCCATAGCAGCGAGCTTGGGGGCCCTTTCCGGACACCGGTCTCTCCGGCCCGTCCGGCCGGGGAAGCGGACGCGGGGCACCGCCCCGCGCCGGCTCGCAGCTACTTCAGCTCGACGGTCGCACCCTGCTCCTCGAGCTTCGCCTTGATGGACTCGGCCTCCTCCTTCGTCACGCCCTCGCGGACCGGCCCGGGCGCGTTGTCCACCACTTCCTTGGCCTCCTTGAGACCGAGGCTCGTCACCTCTCGCACGACCTTGATGACCTGGATCTTCTTGTCACCAATGCCCGTGAGGATGACGTCGAAGGAGGTCTTTTCTTCCTCCTCGGCGCCCGCTCCGGCGCCGGCGCCACCGGCCGCCAAGGCCATGGGGGCCGCCGCGGTGACGCCGAACTTCTCCTCCATCTTCTCCTTCAGCTCGGCCGCCTCGAGGACGGTGAGCGAGCCGATGGACTCCAGGATTTCGTCGACCTTGCTCATGCTGCGCTGCTCCCTACCCTAGGTCTCAAGGTTTGTTCGTCCCGTTGTGCGGGCCCGCCAGCCGCCATCAGTCGGCGGCGCCTTCCTCGCGCTTCCTGGCCACTTCTCCGGCCATGTAGGCGATGTCTCTCAGGAGCCCGTTGAGGATCTGCACGATCCCGGCCACCGGGGCGGTGAGGCTTCCCATGATGGACGCCAGCAAGGCGTCCCGAGGTGGAAGCTCGGCGAGGCGCGAGAACTCCTCGGTCGTGATCACACGCCGTCCCACCACCCCCACCTTGACGCTGGGGCGCTCGTCGTGCTCCTTTGCGAAGTCGCGGACGATCTTCGCCGGCACCACCGGGTCCTCGGCGCCGAACACCACGCCCGTGGGTCCGCGCAGGTGGTCCGCCAGCTCCGGCAGGTCGAGGCTCTCGAGCGCCCGGCGGGCCAGCGTGTTCTTGGCCACCTGGTACTCGACGCCACCCTCCCGGAGGCGCGCCCGAAGTTCGGTCATGGCCTGGACGTCCAGGCCCGTGAAGTCGGTCAGGTAGATCGTCCCGGCCGCCTCGAACCGCTGGGCGAGCTCGTCCGCGATCGTCTGCTTCTTCTCCAGCGTCATCGCCATGGGGCTGCTCTCGACTCCTCGCTCGACTGCGCCGGCCGGCTCACGCCGTGCTGCGGCGATACAGGTTCGGATCGATGGGCACGCCCGGACCCATGGTGCTGCTGACGGTCACGCTACGGACGTAGGCACCCTTGGCCGCCGCCGGGCGCTGCCGGAGGACGGCGTCCATGAGGGCCCGGAAGTTCTCGACCAGCTGCTCCAGCGAGAAGCTCGTCTTGCCGA
>Ga0307440_1000065_pt1 | contig 41356 bp, 36 predicted proteins | sample SalMarWE160410MG_FD_202150 | JGI IMG/M metagenome (GOLD analysis project Ga0307440, IMG submission 202150) | Salt marsh sediment microbial communities from the Plum Island Ecosystem LTER, Massachusetts, United States - WE1604-10 | ecosystem: Environmental > Aquatic > Marine > Intertidal zone >...
ATCCTGCTCGTTAGAGCGTAGCCAGATACAAGATACGGTCGCGATAGCAGATTTCACAGCACATCTTGTGCCCGTTCGCCGCGATCAGCCACCTCGGTATCCGCACCATCTCCGTTCCGGTAGACTAGCATTCGAGCCCGCACCCTTCAAGGCCCGGCATCCATCATCTGGGCCGTTTCCTCAGGTGCAATACAACATCTGGTAGGCCAGGTGAGATGCGCGCCTGGCGGGCCGCGGCCGGCCGCGGGCCGAGCGCCCGTGCCGTCAGGACCACCACCGCCGTCGGTTCCGTCAGGGTCGCTAGTGCCGGAAGTGCCGCTCTCCCGTGAGCACCATCGCCAGGCCGCGCTCGTCGGCAGCCGCGATGACCTCGGAATCGCGGATCGAGCCGCCCGGCTGCACCACCGCCGTGACGCCGGCATCGGCCGCGGCGTCCACCCCATCGCGGAAGGGGAAGAAGGCGTCACTGGCACAGGCGCCGCCCTGCGCCCGCCCAGCCGCCTTCCTGGAGGCGATCTCCACGGCATCGACGCGGCTCTGCTGGCCGGCACCCACCCCCACCACGCTGCCCCGGTTGGCGAACACGATGGCGTTGGAGGTGGTGTAGGCGCACACCCGGTAGGCGAGCTCCAGGTCGCGCCACTGGTCCTCGCTCGGCTGCGCCTCGGTGACCACCCGCCAGGCGCCGCGGTCCACGGCGACCGGGTCGGGCTGCTGCACCAGGAAGCCGGCGTCGACGCGCCGCAGCTCGAGACCGCGCCGGCCCGGCGGCTCGGCCTCCAGCACACGCATGTTCTTGCGTTTGCGGGCGAACAGCTCGAGCGCCTCGGGGGCGTAGCCGCGGGCGATCAGTACGTCCGCCTTGGGGTTGCCCACGATCGCCTGCGCCAGCGCCAGGTCGACCCTGCCCGGCAACGCCACGATGCCGCCGAAGGCCGACTTGGGATCCGCCTCGAAGGCGGCCGCGTAGGCGCTGCCGAGATCGCCGGTGACCGCCGCTCCGCACGGGTTGGCATGCTTGGCGATGACCGCCGCCCGGCCCTCCCCCAGCTCGAACGCCAGCCGCCAGGCGGCCTCGGCGTCGAACAGGTTGAGGTACGACAGCGCCATGCCGGAGTGCTGGGTGACGCCGTCCCACCAGCCGCGCTTGCCCACCTCACGGTAGCGGGCGCCCTGCTGATGGGGGTTCTCACCGTAGCGCAGCTCCTGCGCCCGCTCGAGCGCCACGTTCAGGTGCTCCGGCAGGGTCTGGTCCCGCTCCATCCACGCCACGATGGCGGCGTCGTAGGCGGCGGTGTGGGCGAACGCCTTGCTCGCCAGCCGGCGCCTGAAGGCCTCGTCCGGGCCGGCCTCGAGCGCCCGCAGCACCGGCTCGTAGTCACCCGGGTCGACCACCACCAGCACCGCCGGGTGGTTCTTGGCAGCTGCGCGCACCATGCTCGGTCCGCCGATGTCGATGTTCTCGAGCGCCTCGTCCCAGCTCACGCCCGGCCGCGAGACCGTCTCGCGGAACGGGTAGAGGTTCACCGCCACCACATCGATCGGCGTGATGTCGTGCTGCCGCAGCTCATCCAGGTGGGCGTCGTCGCGTCGCGCCAGCAACCCGCCGTGGATCCGGGGGTGCAGCGTCTTGACGCGCCCGCCGAGGATCTCGGGGAAGCCGGTCACGTCGGCGACGGCGACCGCCTCCACGCCGGCCTGACGCAGGTTCGCCAGGGTGCCGCCGGTAGACACGATCTCGTAGCCGAGCGCCGTCAGGCCCCGCGCGAAGTCCGCCAGGCCGCGCTTGTCCGATACGCTCAGGAGGGCTCTAGGCATCCCAATACCACCTCACATCACCTGCCCCGTGCGGCACGTGTGCCGCACGGGGTCGCGCTTCTCGTCTCGCACCGCGGAGGGCGTCCGGGGACGCCCTCCGCGGTTGTGCCTCAGTTACCGGACCCGCCTGCGCTCGAGCCGGTTGCGCCGCTGCCCGACGCCCCGCCCGAGCTGCCGCCCGAGCTGCCGCCCGAGGCCCCTGTCGACGCGCCGGAGCCGCCGGCGGAGCTCGAGCCGCTGCTGCCCGTGCTGCTGCCCGCGCTACTCCCCGCGCCGCCGCTGCCCGAGCCAGCGCTACCCGAGGCTGCGCTACCCGAGGCTGCGCTACCCGAGCCGGTGCCGGGCGAGGCACTTCCGCTGCCACTCCCGGCGGACCCGCCTCCGGCCGCTCCAGACGACTGCGAGGACTGCTGCGACTGGAGCTTGGCCTTCAGGTCCTGCTCGTACTTGGTGAGGTCGTTCACGACCTTCACCTGCTTCTTCATCTTGTCGAGCCAGTCGGTGCGGAGCTGCTGCTCCTGGTTGGTGAGAACGGCCTGCTGCACCTGATCCTTGACCTCACTGAAGCTGCGCGTCCGCTGCGGCGTACGGACGGCCAGCAGCACCACGTAGCTGGATACGGTCTGCTGCTGCGAGCTCGAGCCCGCTTCCCCAGCAGTGTTCTGTGTCGACGAGCCGGACGAGGAGGAGCCACCGTTGCTGCCGCTCGACGACGAGCTACTCGACGAGCCGCTCGAGCTCGAGCTGCCGCTCTGGCTCTGCGACGACGCGGGCTTCGTGAGAACCAGCACGTCGGTCATTCCCTGCTTGGTGTTGGGGAGCGGGGTGAAGGCGTTGGTCTTGAAGAGCGCGGCGTCGAGCTCGGTCGGGAGGTCGCCCGGCTGCACCGTGCCGAGGTTCTTCACCGTGCCCTTGGACGCTTTGGCCGCGGCGTCGACCGCCTTGCCGGCCAGCACCGCCTTGCGGAAGGCCTCGGCGCCGGCCTTGCTTGCGAAGTCGACGCGGGTGGCCACCGCCTCCGCCGGGATGGTGAAGGACGACTTGTTGCTGCCGTAGTACTTCTGCATGGCGTCCGGCGTCGCCTTGGCGTCGCGCGAGACGTAGTTGAGCGCCGCCTGCGCCACCATCTGCCTCGTGCCGACGAGCTTCAGGCCCAGCTTCTGGGCGCCCTGGTAGGCGACATAGGTGTCGATCATCTGGCCCAGCACCGCCGGCTTGAAGAACTGCGTGACGAGGCTGGCGCTCTGCGGCGAGAGGGCCTGTTGGATCTGGGGGTTCGAGTAGGTCGCCTGATCGAGATCGGCCGCGCGGATGGTGCTGTCGCCGATCGTGGCCACCACGGGGTTGTCGTAGCTCACGCTGCTGCCGGCGGGAACGACGACCTTGGCGTCGCTCATGAGCTTGTTGACGGTCTGCTCCACCACGCCGGACTTCTTCGCCTTGAGCGTGTCGGACTGCACCTGGTCCTTTACCTTGTCGAAGGCCTGCAGCTGTGCCGGGAGGTACTGCTCGACCTTCACGATGTAGTAACGGCCGGCGGCGCTCACGACGTCGGTGATGCCGGGGCCCTTGAGCCCGAAGGCGGCGTTCGCTACGGCGGTGGGCAACGCGGGCTTGCCGACGGGCTGCGGGGTCGACGTGCCCTTGGCCGCGCCCAGGGCGCCGCCGCGGTCGGCGAGCTCCTTGCTGTACTTCTTCGCCAGGGCGGCGAAGTCGGCGCCCCCGATCGCCTGCTTCTGCACGTCGACGGCCTGCTTGGCATCGTCGAGGACGATCTCGCGCGCCTTGATCTGCTCTCCGGTCTGATAGCTGCTGTGGTGGGTGTCGTACCACGCCTTCACCTCGGCGTCCGAGGTCTTGACGTCCTTGGTGAGCTGGCTCTGCCACTTCTGCTCCCGCAGCGACTGCCGCACGTAGCTGCGGAAGGTGGGGTCGGTGAAGCCGGCGTTGCCGATGAGGTTGAGGTACGCCTGGTCGTTCTTGCGACCCGCCACGCCGCGAGCCTTGCGGAAGTCGTCGACAGCCTTGTTGACGTCGCCACCGGAAACGTGGACCTTGGCCGACGCCTGCGCGAGCACTGCGCTCTGCACCAGGTTGTGCACCATCAGCAGCTGGAGGTCGGCGCCGACCTCGCCCGTCGATACGGCGTTGTAGAGGGGGTTCTGCCGGGAGCGAGCGACCGCGTCCTGGTAGATGGGCTGGCCGTTGACCTTGAGCTCTACCGCTCCGTGGCTGCCGCCCCCGCTCCGGCCGCCCAGGCGCCCGAGGGTGGGCGTGAAGGTGATGATCATCCCGAGGAGCAGCCCGATCGAGATGACCCACAGGATGATCGTGTTGGTGCGCCGGTCGAACTTCATTGCCTTGACTTCCTCCCAGAGCCTCTGTTAGCTTTCTTAGTTGACTTCGCGCGCCCGTAGCTCAGCCGGATAGAGCGTTCGCCTCCGGAGCGAAAGGTCACAGGTTCGAATCCTGTCGGGCGCACCATGGCTGGTGCTTCGCTGAGTCCTGCCGACCCGACGAGAACGTTGCTGCGTTTGCCTGTGCGGGCCTCAAAGCAGAGGAAGTGTACCACGCAATCCCGATGAGAGTTCCCAGCGCCCGACAGCCTTCGCGGGAGCGCCCCGGGCCGCTCCGGCGCGGCCGGCCGCCGCTTCAGAAGAAGCGGCCGGGCGTGAACGGCAAGCCGTGCAGCAGCGACAGGGCGGCGGCCACGGGGGCGTCGTAGCCGCGGGCCAGCTGCGGCAGGCGGGCCCGCGCGGTGACGTCGGGCACGACGCCGCCATCGAAGGCCCGACCGTCGGCGCCCTCGATGTTCGCGACGGCCAGCATCACCGTGCTGCCGTCGGGAAGGTCGAACCCGCGCACGGCCTCGACGTTGCCGCCGGTACGGGTGCCTACCACCCGCGCCCGGCCGAGATCCTGCAGCACCAGCGGCCCGACCTCGCCGGCGGAGCTGTTGTCGCGGTCGACCAGCACCACCACCGGGCCGCTGAAGCGCACCGGGTCCTTCAGCCGGCCCTCCCCCACCACCGTGCCGCCCGGCGTCACCAGGCTGGCGATGCCCTCGCCGCCCTCCACCCGGTATCGCCCTTCCCAGGCGATGTGTCCGTGGCTGACGGCGTCGGCCCAGGCACCATCGACGAACGCGCCCAGCACCAGCCCCAGCTGCACCAGGCGGCCGCCGTAGTCGCCGCGCATGTCGAGGATCAGCGCGTCGGCCCCCTGGGCGCGCAGGTGCCTCAGCAGCGTGTGGAAGCGGGCTCCGGTGTCGGCGAGGTTTAGGCTCGGGAGGTAGATGTAGGCGGTGTCGGGCGTCAGCATGCGGCCCGACGGCTCCTCGGCGAGGCGGCCCTGGGCCAGCATCCTGGGCGTGAGCGCAAGCGTGCGCGAGTGACTCGCGCGCCGAACGGTCAAGCTCACCACACCCCGGCCGACCGCCTGGGAGAGCACCACCCCGGCGTCCCACCGGGCGCCGCCGTCGAGCGCTTCGCTGCCGACGCGGGTGATGACGTCGCCGCGCCGCAGCCCGGCATCGTCGGCAGGGGAGCCGGGCAGCACTCGCTGGACCACCAGCCCCTCACCCTCCAGGTAGGCGGTCACCACGCCGATGGTCGGCGTCTCCCGCGGCGCGACGCCGCTGCCACCGAAGGCGGCCAGCCCCAGCCAGGTGGAGTGGTGGTCGTGGACGGCGTCGATCATGGTGCGCATGGCCTGGTCGAAGGCCGCGCGGCCGCCGGCGTCGACGACCGAGGCGCGGTAGCGCGCCGCCCAGGATTGCCAGTCCATCCAGCCGGGGTCCCAGTAGCGGTCGCGGAAGAGGTCGACCACCGCCTGGAACACCCGCGCTCGACCCTGGCTCGAGGCCCACAGCTGGCCGGCCGCCCGCGCCGGCGGCGCCAGCAGCGTCCCCGCGGCCAGCGCCAGCGCCAGCACCACCGCCCACAGCCGCCAGCGCAGCCTGTCACGCATCACCACACCGGCCTGTCGGGGGCGTCGGCCCGGCGCCAGGGGCTGGGTACCGCGATGCCCTCGCCCGAGAACGCCGTCACCTTGCGGCCGCCCACCTCGAGCACCACGCTGCTCACGGTCTTGGGGCGGGTGAGGGTGTAGAAGAGCTGGTTGAGCCGGCCGGTCATCATGGCGCTGCCGCCGCCCCGCTCGAAGCTCGGCGACAGGTCGATGGTGAGCGTGCCGCCGTCGAGCTGAGCGCTCACCACGCGGGTGTCGGCGGGCACGGCGGTGACCAGCCCCTTGGCGGCCTCGGCCGGCGTGGGGCCCGCGGCCAGCGCCGCCACCGCCGCCGCGGCGTGGGCCGCTGCATCGCCCCGTACGCCCCGGCGGTAGGTCGGCTCGAGCTGGAAGGTGCTGCCGTCCGAGGTGATGAAGTAGACCACCGTGTCGGGTACCCGCCCCAGCGTCCGGACGCTCAAGGCGGCCACCAGTGCCAGCAGGAGCAGCAACGCCAGCGCCACCACCCGCAGCACGACGGTGCGCATGGCCTAGCCCGGCCGCCGCCGTATGGGAAGGTAGCGCGCCTCCCACATCGCGGCGCCAACGGCGTCGGAGAGGTCGCCCTCGGGCTGCTCCCGCGCCACGCCGGCATCGAGCGCTTCCTTGGCAACGGCGCTCGCCACGAAGCGGCTGACGCGTCGCATGGCGCTGACGCGCGGGTACACCGCGCCCTGCCGGATGCGGCCCTGATCGGTGTACTCGGCGAGCGCCTCGGCGGCCGCGCTCAGCATCCCCGGCGTCACGGTGGATGCCTTCACCACCTTCACCCCCAGCCCCAGGCCCGGGAAGATGAAGGCGTTGTTGCCCTGGCCCACGCTGTAGCGCACGCCCTTCCAGGCCACCTCGGGGAAGGGGCTGCCGGTCGCGACGATGGCGCGGCCGCCGGTGAGCCGGTAGATGTCTTCGGGCACGGCCTCGCTGTAGTCGGTGGGGTTGGACAGCGGGAAGATCAGCGGCGACGGCGTGTTGGCCGCCACCGCTTCGATGGTCTCGGCATCGAAGGCGCCGCGCTGGCCCGACAGGCCGATGAGCGCGGTGACGTTCCCCTGGCGCACCGTCTCGAGGAGGCTCGGCCCCGACCCCGCGACCTGCCAGCCGGCGACCCGGTCCGGGTCCTGCGCCAGCCCAGCCTTGTAGGCATCGAGGTTGGGCCGGCCTTTCAGGACCAGGCCGCGCGAGTCCACCACGAAGATGCGCTCGGACGCCTGGCGCGCGTCGAGGCCCTGACGGATGAGACCGTCGCGGATCTGGCTGGCCACGCCGATGCCGCCGGCACCGGCTCCGTGGACCAGGAAGACCTCGTCGGTGAGCGGTCGGCGCGACTTCCGGGAGGCCGCCAGCAGGCCCGCCAGCACCACCGCGCCGGTGCCCTGGATGTCGTCGTTGAAGCTCGGCAGCTCCGCCTGGTAGCGGTCCAGCACGGTGAACGCCTTCTGCTTCGAGAAGTCCTCCCACTGCAGCACGGCCTGCGGGAAGCGCGTCTTGAAGGCCGTCACGAAGCGCTCCATGAAGTCGTCGTAAGCCTGGCCGGTGAGGCGCTCGTGGCGCACGCCCAGGTACAGCGGGTCGTCGAGCAGGTCCTGCCGGTTGGTGCCGACGTCCAGCTCGATGGGCAGCGTGGTGGCGGGGTCGATGCCGGCCGCGGCGGTGTAGATCGACAGCTTGCCGATGCAGATCGCCATGCCTCCGTAACCCTGGTCGCCGATGCCGAGGATGCCCTCCGAGTCGGTCGCCACCACCAGTCGCACGTCGGGGATGGGCGCGTTGCTCAAGACCTCGTCGACGCGATCGATGTTCTCGGTACTCACCACCAGGCCGCGAGGCCAGCGGTAGATGAGGCTGAACTTCTGGACCGCCTCCGCCACCGTGGGCGTGTAGATGATCGGCAGCATCTCCTCGAGGTGACGCTCGATGAGCGCGTAGAACAGGACCTCGTTGCGATCCTGCAGCACCCGAAGGTAGATGTGCTTGTCGAGGTTGGTGGTGAAGCGCCGGAAGTTGGCGTAGGTGCGCTGCACCTGCTCGTCCAGCGTCGACACGTGGGGCGGGAAGAGCCCCTCCAAGCCCAGCTCCTCGCGTTCCTCGGGAGTGAACGCCGTGCTCTTGTTCAGGAGCGGCATGCGCGTGAGCACCAGGCCCGGGAGGTCGGTGGCGAGGTAGGAGTTGCCATGGTCGTCGGTGAGGCGTTCGTACTGCTTCATGCCCTGCTCCTGTCGTGGTGTCCCGCGCCGGCGTGGCTCATTGGCCGGCGAGACGCTTCGCTTCCCGTTCGAAGTAGACGTAGCTCTGGTCATCGGGCTTCAGCTTCAGGGCATGAGCGAAGGCGGTCGCCGCCTCGGCGTAGCGCTGCTGCTGGAAGTAGAGCCGCCCCAGCGTTCCCCAGGCGGCCGGGAAGGCGGGGTTGGCCGCGGTCGCCGCCTTGAGGTCCTTCTCGGCGGCGCCGAAGTCACCCGACTGGTACTCCTGCACCCCCGCAACGAACGCCTTTCCGGCGTCGGTGCCGTAGTCGAGCTGCTGCTTGGCCTGGTTCAGGAAGTACTGCGCGCGGCTGTCTCCCGGCGTGCGCTGCAGGACACCCTGCCAGTAGACCACGGCGTTGCCGTAATCCCCGAGCTCCTGGCTGGTGCGCGCCGCCCACACCCAGGCGTCGACGTAGCCGCTGTTCGCCTGCAGCGCCGTCACGAAGGCGTCGTTGGCGGCCTTGACCTGCCCCTTCTGGTAGAGGGCCTGGCCCTGATAGAAGGCCTGGCCGGCCTTCACGCCCCAGCTGGATTCGGCCCGTGCCAGCTCCAGGAAGTACTTGGCGCCGGCGTCGTCGGGCTTGGCTTGCACCACCTTCTGCCAGTAGCTCGCCGCCATGTCCGGTTGCCCCAGGTCGAGGCTGGTGCGCCCCGCCCACACGGCGGCCTCGGTGTAGTCCGGGTTGGCGGCCAGCGCCTGCCGGAACGCCGAGAGCGCAGCCTGCTTCTGGCCCTTGTCGTAGAGGTCGACACCGCGGCTGAAGGCATCGCTCGCCTTCACGCCGACCTGGAGCTGTTGCTGGGTGCGTTGCAGGTAGTACTGCGCCGCCTGATCGTTCGGCTTCTGCTGCACCAGCGCCTGCCAGTAGGGCAACGCCTCCGAGGGCTGGTTCATCTCGAAGTAGATCCGCCCCAGCCAGCGAAGCGCCAGCGGGTCGCTCGGCAGAATCTCGTGCACCTTGAGGTAGTACCCGAGCGCCTGCTGCTTGTCGCCGGCCTGATAGCGGGCGTAGCCGAGCTGGGTGCCGACGTGCTCGAACATGTCCACGTTGCTGGTCGCGCCCGGCGCCAGGCCGCTGGTGTCGTCGAGCGAGCCGCCGTCGGACAGGTAGGCGAGCCAGCTGTTGTAGGCCCGCGCGTACCAGTCGAGCTGGCTGTAGGTCCTGGCGAGGAAGCGCTCGATGGCGGTGTCGTGCGGCGCCAGCTGCAGTGCCTGCTCGCCGAGCCGCCAGGCCTGACTCCAGTGGGGCCGATCGGGTTGGGCGGGCTCGCCGCTCGCCACCGCCTGCTGTTGCGCCTGTTGCGCCTGGGTGAAGAGCTGGTCGGCCTTGGCCGGCCTCTGCGCCATGGCCGCGGCGGCGAGAGCCAGGCTCCCGAGCGCCACCGCCAGCACGACGAGGTGGCGGCCGTTGCGGCGCGTCAATTGGACTTCGCGGTGAGCCATACGACCTCCTGTGACGTCCGAATCACGTACAGCAGGCGCTTACCACCGTCGCTTCCCTCGAAGACGATGCGGGTACGAGTCTCGGCCCCGACCTTGGAGGTCTTCTGGTCCGATTCGAAGAAGCCGGCGACGGCGAACGCCGTCTCGACCTGGTGCACGTAGGCGTTCTGCAGGTGGCTCGCGAGCCCGCGAGCGACGTAGACCTCCCAGCCGGTCCAGCGGTCTCGGTCCGACACGCGCGCGATGATGGCATCCGTGCCGCTGCCAACGGCGCGCAGGCTGCCACTGGGGAGGTGGATGGAGGGGTCGAACTCGGTCGCGATGGCCGTGCTCACCATGACGTCGGCCAGCAACTGAGCGTGCGCCAGCGGCGAGGCGAGGGCCGCGAGCAGCAGTAGCCCAACCGCAAGCGGCGCCACGCCATGGGGACGGGTACGCGCCGAAACCGCCACGTGCCGAGTCTACCACCGGGCGCCGAGGCCGCCGCCGAAGGCAGGAGCGCACGTGGAAGCACCCCCGCGCGAGGTATGATCGAAGGCCATGTTCCAGAGCCTCGGCGACCGGCTGCAATCGGTATTCGACGGCCTCAGGGGGCGCGGACGCCTCAGCGAGGCGGATGTCAAGGCCGCCTTGCGCGAGGTTCGCATCGCGCTGCTGGAGGCGGACGTGAACCTGGAGGTCGCCCGCGACTTCACCAAGCGGGTGCAGGAGAAGGCGGTCGGCTCGGAGACGCTGCTTTCGCTGAATCCGGACCAGCGCGTCATCGCCATCGTTCGCGACGAGCTGGTGGAGGTGCTGGGCGGCAAGGCCGTGCAGCCGACGCTTCAGAGCGATCGCAACGTGTGGATGCTCATGGGCCTGCAGGGCACCGGCAAGACCACGACCGCCGGCAAGCTCGCCTACAAGTACAAGGCCCAGGGCCGCCGCCCGCTGCTGGTCGCCGCGGACACCCAGCGGCCCGCCGCGCGCGAGCAGCTCAAGGTGATCGGCGGCCAGGTCGGCGTGCCCGTGTTCGAGGTGCGCGACGACGAGTCCCCGGCCTCGGTGGCGCAGCGTCTCGAGGCTCACCTGAGGCAGGACTACCGCGATCTCGTCATCGTCGACACCGCCGGTCGGCTGCAGATCGACGAGGCGCTGATGGCCGAGCTGGCCGACCTCCGAGACCGCATCGGGCCCAGCGAGAGGATCCTCGTCGTCGACGCCATGACCGGGCAGCAGGCGCTGCCTGTCGCCAACACCTTCGACACCCGCATCGGTGTCACCGGCCTGGTGCTCACCAAGATGGACGGCGACGCCCGGGGCGGCGCGGCGCTATCCGCCAAGCACGTCACCGGAAAGCCGATCTACTTCGCCGGCATCAGCGAGAAGCTCGACGGTCTGGAGCCCTTCCACCCCGACCGCATCGCGGGCCGCATCCTGGGCATGGGCGACGTGCTCACCCTCATCGAGAAGGCCAAGGCGGTCGAGGGCGACGACGACGGGCCCGGCGGCAAGAGCCTCTCGGATTTCAGCCTCCAGGACATGCTCACGCAGATGCGGCGCATCAAGCAGATGGGCTCGTTCACCGAGGTGCTCAAGATGATCCCGGGCGCCTCGCGCATGCTCCCTGCCGGCGGTGTGGACGAGCGCGAGATCCTGCGGGTAGAGGCGATCATCTCCAGCATGACCGAGGAGGAGCGGCGCAAGCCCCGGCTGCTCAACGCCAGCCGCCGCAAGCGCATCGCCAGGGGCTCGGGAACCACCGTTCAGGACGTGAACCGGTTGATGCGCAACTACGAGGAGATGCGCAAGGTGATGAAGCGCATGGGCAAGCGGCGGCCACGCAGCGGGATGCCGCCCGGGCTGCAGGGTTGAGGTTGCGCTTCCGCCGGCGCGCCCGATCCCTTCGCCGTCTTTGCGCCGGAGCAGGTCGACCGTGTAGAGTGGAACACTGCCACGGGAGTGCCGCCCCCGCACCCCCTGTTCATACGTACGTGACGGAGGAAGCATGGTCAAGATCCGCCTGACGCGCATGGGCTCGAAACGCAATCCCCACTACCGGATGGTCGTGGTGGACGCGCGCAAGAAGCGCAGCGCCGACTACATCGAGCAGATCGGATACTACGATCCGCGTGAGACCACCGACAACGCCTTGCGCGTCGAGGCCGAGCGCGCGAGCTACTGGCTGCAGCAGGGCGCCCAGCCCACCGATACCGTGGTGCGGCTGCTGGAGAAGGTGGGCGTCGACGTGCCAGGCGTGCAGGCCAAGAAGCGCGCCACCTACACCCGGCGGGCGGAGGCGAAGGCCTAGCCGACGCGGGCCACCACCATGCCGCTCGAGCTCGTCACCTACATCGTCCAGAACCTGGTCGCCGACCAGGAGCAGCTGGGTATCACGGCACAGCGCAACGACAAGGGCCTGCGCATCGAGATCCGCTGCGCACCCGACGACGCCGGTCGTGTCATCGGGCGGGGCGGACGCATCATCAACGCCATCCGTACCCTGGCGCGCGCCGCGGCCGACGGCCGCCAGCGCGTCGAGGTGCAGCTCATCGACTAGGGCGGCCGGTCCCAGCCCGCCCGGGAGGGGGCGCGTGCCCGGAGACCCCACCGCCACCACCCCACCGCCTAGCCATCGCTACGTTGGCCGCCTCGGGCGCGCCTACCAGCTCGAGGGCGGCATCCACCTGCGCCTCGAGGACGCCGGCCGCGCCGCCACCGTCAAGGCGGCCTTGGAGACCACGCTACAGTCCGGCGGGGAGCTGTTCGTCGTCGGCTACGGTGCCGCCACCTTGCGCGAGGTGAGGTTCCAGGGCAGCGTGCCGGTGCTCTACCTGCGGGGCGTGCGCGACCGGGACGCCGCCCGCGCGCTCACCGGCAGCGAGCTGTACCTCACCGAGGGCTGCCTCGCCAAGGAATATCTCGCCGGAGCCTCCGACGATCGGGGAGCCGGGGCGAGCGCGGCCCCGACCGCCGGGGCCGAAGCACCCGCGCTGGAGGACCTGCCTGGCGCCGAGGTGCGCCTGCAGGGCCGCGCGCTCGGCCGCGTCCGTGAGGTTCGCGCGTCCGGCCCGAACCCGCTGCTGGTGGTGGACGCCGGCGCCGGCGAGCTGCTGCTGCCGCTGAACGCGCCGTACGTGAGGCCTGGCTACCTACGGACGGAGCCGGGCACGCTCACGCCGGTGGTGACGCTGGAGGACCCGCCGGCGGGCCTGCTCGAGCCGCGATGAGGGTCACCCTCTACACGCTCTTCCCGCAGCTGGTGACGCCCTACCTGGGCGAGGCGCTGCTCGGCCGTGCCATCGCCCGCGGGCTGCTGGAGGTCCAGACGCGGGACCTGCGGCGTTTCGCCGGCAACCGCACCGGACGCGTGGACGACGCCCCCTACGGCGGTGGCGCCGGCATGGTCATACGGGTGGACGTGGCCGCCGCCGCGCTGCATGAGGCAGCCGGCGACCGCCCGCCGCCCGACGAGGCCGTCCTCCTCACGCCTGCCGGCGAGCCGCTCAGCCAGGAGCTGGTGGAGCACTTCAAAGAGCTCGACCACCTCCTGCTTCTGAGCGGCCGCTACGAGGGCTTCGACGCCCGCACCGAGGCGCTGGTCACACGCGAGGTGTCCCTCGGCGACTTCGTGCTGATGGGCGGCGAGCTTCCCGCCCTGTGCCTCATCGAGGCCGTGGCGCGACTGTTGCCGGGCACCCTCGGACACGCCGACAGCCACCGCCAGGACTCGTTCGCCACCGGCTTGCTCGACTACCCCGAGTACACGCGCCCGCTGGAGTTCGAGGGCGCCACCGTCCCGGACGTGCTGCTCAGCGGGCACCACGCCCGCATCGACGCCTGGCGGCGCCGCGAGGCTCTGCGGCGGACGCTGGCGCGCCGTCCCGAGCTTCTCGGCAGCGCGCCTCTGAGCGAGGCCGACCGGTCGACCTTGGAGGAGCTGCGCAGCGAGCCGGGGGATAGCGAAGACCAGGGCTAGGCGCCTGCAGAGGCGCGGTGGCCGCCGGGCCCCTGGCGGCCGCATGGACGGACGGCGACCGGCTTCACAGCCGGCCGCCGCTGTCATGACGTGCCTGGGTGCCGCGACTACTGGCCGGAGCTGCCGCCGCTCGACGAACCCCCACCACCCGACGAGCTCCCACCCGACGAGCTCCCACCCGACGAGCCGGTGATGGCGCCGTCGGCCTTCATCTGGTCGATCACCTGCGGCGTGATGTCGAGGTTCTGGTCGGCATAGACCACCAGCCCGCTGCCTCCTTGACCGGCGGCGCGCGAGTCCAGAACGATGGTGAAGCCGTCCCGCTGAGCCACTTCCTTGATGGCCTTGTTCACCGCGTCGACGGCGGGTTGGGCCGCCTTCTGGATGTCGCTCTGGTAGCGCTTCTGGACGGCGTTGAGGGTGGTCACCAAGGTCGAGTAGCGCTCCTGCTCGGAGGCGGTGAGCTGCTGACCCTGCTGCTGCTTCTGCGCCAGCGCGTTGATCTTGTCACGCAAGCCGTTGATCTCGGTCTGAGCTTGCTGCTTGAGCTTGTCCGCGGACTGGCCGGCGGGGTGCGCGTTGATGGCGGCCTGCGAGTCGACGAACGCGATGCGGGCGGGCTGGCTCTGCACGCTCGGGTTGGCCGCGACGAGGGCGACGAGCAGGGCGGCGGCCAGAGCGACGAGGGTGAGTCTCTTCATAGCGGGGGTAGTCTACCACCCTCATGATGAGAAGCTAGGTCGTCCGAGGTTACGTCTGTGCGCAGGTTTCTGCCCTCTCATCCGCCCCTCCGGGCACACATCCCGACCCCCCTCGCGCACCCGGCGAGCGCCGGGTGAGCGCCTACCTCGTCGTCCTCGCCGGAGTGCTGGGCGCGCTCGTCGGCAGCTTCGCGAACGTCGTCCTGTACCGCCTACCCAAGCGCGAGTCGATCGTCTTCCCGGGCAGCCACTGCCCCCACTGCAACCACCCGCTGGGCCCGCTCGAGCTCGTTCCCGTGCTGTCGTTCCTGGCGCTCCGAGGCCGCTGCCGTTCGTGCGGCGCGACCATCAGCTGGCGCTACCCGGCGGTGGAGGCGTTGATGGCGGCGGTGTTCGTGGCGGTGGCGCTGCGCTGGCCGCCACTGCTGTTCGGCGCCAGCCTGCTGCCGTTGCTGGTGGTCCTGGCCATGCTGATCATGGCGGCAGGCATCGACCTCGACCACTTCACCCTGCCGGACGCCCTGACCTTGCCCGCGCTGGCGCTGGCGGTCGCGGGCAGCCTGCTGTACGCGCCGAGCTCGGACCTGCCGACGCCGGTGGAGGCGGTAGCCGGCGCAGCGATCGCCGCCGGCGTGCTGTTGCTCATCAACCGGCTCGGCGCCCTGGTGCTGCGCCGCTTCGCCGACACGCGCGAGAGGCTGTGGCCGCTGAGCCTCGACCAGGCCAACCTGGCAGCCCTGGCCGGCGCGCTCGGCGGCTGGCGCATCGGCCTGGCGGTCGGCGCGGCGAGCACGCTGCTGAACCTCGTCACCCGGCGCACCGTGCGCCTGCCGGAGGGACCGCTCTACGGCCTGTGGGCCGTGGCGCTGGTCCTCTCCGCCACCAGCTTCACCGTCTCGCCCACCGCCGCCATCGGCGGAAGCCTCATCGCCGCCGGCACCTTCGCCCTGATCGGCGCCGTGTACTGGTGGCTCCACGATGCCGCGGACGGCTCTGCCGCTGAGGAGCCGGACGCCTCGGCGGACGAGCCGGTCGCCATGGGCTTCGGCGACGTCAAGCTGGCGGCGGTGCTGGGCGCCCTGCTGGGCTGGCAGGCGTTCCTGGTGGCGCTGCTGCTGGCCGTGGTCGCGGGTGCGCTCGGCGGCATCGCCGCGCGCCTGGCGGGCGGCGAGCGCGTGGTTCCGTTCGGGCCCGCCCTGGTGCTCGGCGGCGTCCTGGCGCTGTTCTTCGCTCATGACATCCTGGCGTGGTACCTGGGCCTGCTGGGCACCGCCTGACCGCGCAGACGCGGTCGGCTCCGTTCCGGACGAGCCGTAGACGCGTGGTAGAGTCGAGGCCATTCGCCCGGGCCAGTCGCTCCCGACACCTCACCCCCTCGAAGGGCCCGGCTCGGGGCGCCCGGTTCGGAGAGGGGTGCGCATGGACGTCTTGCGAGTGCCCAGCCTCAAGGGCCGCGACCTGCTGTCTCTGGCGGAGCTAAGCTCCGAGCAGTTCCATGGGCTGCTGCAGAGCGGGCTGCAGCTCAAGCGCAACTGGAAGGCGGGGGTCCGCCCGGAGCTGCTCAAGCACAAGACCATCGCCATGATCTTCGAGAAGCAGTCGCTGCGCACGCGCTCGACGTTCGACATCGCCATGGCGCAGCTGGGCGGCCACTCGGTGCTGCTGAGCCAGAACTACATCGGCTGGGGCGTTCGCGAGACCATCCGCGACGTCGCCCACAACCTGGATCGCTGGGTCGAGGGCATCATGGCCCGCACCTACGGGCACGCCACCCTCACGCAGCTGGCCGAGCACGCGGAGGTGCCGGTCATCAACGCCCTGTCCGACCTGGCACACCCCTGCCAGCTGCTGGCCGACTACATGACGCTGAGCGAGACCTTCGGGGAGCTGCAGGGCCTCGAGCTCGCCTTCGTGGGCGACGGCAACAACGTCTGCAACTCGCATATCGAGGCCGCCGCGCACGCCGGCGTGAGCCTGACCATCGCCTGCCCGGAGGGCTTCGACCCCGATGCCGCCATCGTCGAGCGTGCCCGCGCGCGTGGCGGGAACATCCGCATCGTGCGGGACCCGCGCGAGGCCGCCGCGGGCGCCGACGCCCTCTACACCGACGTGTGGATCTCCATGGGCATGGAGGAGGAGGCGGAGCGCCGGCGCCAGGCGTTCGCCGGCTTCACCGTCACCCCTGAGTGGTTCGACCTGCTCTCCGACCGCGGCGTGTTCATGCACGACCTGCCGGCCCACTACGGCGAGGAGTGCACTGAAGACGTCGTCTACCACGCGCGCAGCGTGGTCTTCGATCAGGCCGAGAACCGCCTGCACGCGCACAAGGCGGTGCTGGTGCAGTCGCTCGCCGACCTGCCGGAGGGCTGAATGGCCGAGCGGCTCCAGGTTGGCGTGCTCGGCGCCAGCGGCTACGGCGGCGCGGGGCTGCTCGAGCGCCTCACCCGGCACCGCGGCGTCAGCGTCGCCGCCGTCGGCTCGCGGCAGTACCAGGGGGAGCCACTGGAGGCGTGCTGGCCGCAGTTCGCCGGCCTCTTCCCCGAGCAACGTTTCGAGTCGACCGAGGCGGTGCTCGAGCGGTGCGAGGTGGTGTTCTGCGCCACCCCGCACGGGGCCACGGCGCCGCTGGTGAAGCGCGCACTCGACGCCGGCCTGGCAGTCGTCGACCTCTCCGCCGACTTCCGGCTGGCGCCGGAGACCTACACCACCTGGTACGGCCTGGACCACCCCCATCCCGAGCTCTACCCGCGGGCCAGCTACGGCCTGGTGGAGCTCCATCGCCAGGAGCTGGCCGGCGCGCGGCTCATCGCCAGCCCCGGCTGCAACGCCACCGCCGCCAGCCTGGCGCTGGCGCCGCTCGCCGCCGCCGGCCTGCTGGGCCCCTCGGCCGTGGCCGGCATCGTGACCGGCGTCTCGGGCGCCGGCCGGGCGCCCAGCCAGGAGCTGCACTTCAGCGAGATGAGCGAGAACGCCCGGCCCTACAAGGTGGCCGGCACCCACCGCCACACCGCCGAGATCGAGGCCACCGTCGGGCGGGCGCGGGCCCAGGGCAAGCAGCTCCGCACCCACGAGCCGTTCCATCCCTATCCGGTGAGCTTCAACCCCGTCGTGGTGCCCATGGCGCGTGGCATCCTGGCGAGCTGCACCACCGCGCCCGACGGCGCCGGGCAGCTCTCCGACGACGCCCTGGTAGCCCTCTTCGACGAGTACTATGCGGATGATCCGATGATCGTGGTGCAGGGAGACCTCCCGCAGACGAAGGCCGTGGCCGGCAGCGATCGCGCGGTGCTCAGCGCCCGGCTCGACGCCCGCAACGGTACGGTAGCGGCGTTCTGCGCCATCGACAACCTGGGCAAGGGGGCAGCGGGTCAGGCCGTCCAGGCGTTCAACGTGGCCTTCGGCTTCGAGGAGGCCGAAGGGCTGGCACGAGGGGGGATGTGGCCGTGAGAGTGCCGCTCGGTTTCGAGATCGCCGGCGTGACGGCGGGCCTGAAAGCGTCGGGCAAGCCCGACCTGGGGCTCATCTACTCGCCCTACCCGCTGGCCTGGGCGCTCGCCAGCACCGACAGCCTGGTGAAGGCCCCCTGCGTGTCACGCAACCGAGCACGCTACACCAGCCGGGCGGCGGTGCGCGGGCTGGTGGTCAACAGCGGCAACGCCAACTGCGCCACCGGCGACCGCGGCATCTGGGACAACGAGGACGTGGCCGGCGCCGTGGCTGCCGCGCTCGCCCTGGCACGCGTGCAAGACATGTTGACTGCCAGCACCGGCGTCATCGGCGAGCCGCTGCCGGTCGACAAGGTCCGGGCGGCCGTCCCGGAGCTCACGGCAGCCCTGGGAGAGGACTCGGGCGCGTTCGCCGAGGCCATCCTCACCACCGACACGACGGCGAAGCAGGTGGCGGCCACCCTCGACAAGGGCGGCCGGGTGCTGGGGATCGCCAAGGGCTCCGGCATGATCCACCCCAACATGGCGACCATGCTGGCGTTCATCCTCACCGACGTCGACATCAGCCAGGACGACCTGCGGGCCCTGTGGCCGGGCGTCGTCCAGCGGACCTTCAACCAGGTGACGGTCGACGGCGACACCTCGACCAACGACATGGCCATCGTCCTGTCGTCCCGGCAGCTGGCGGCCGACAAGGAGACCTTCGCCCACTCCCTCGAGGAGGTGGCGGCGCGGCTGGCGCGCAAGATCGCGCGCGACGGCGAGGGAGCCAATCACCTCGTCACCGTGCGCGTGTCGGGCGCCCGCACCGGCGACGAGGCGCGCGCCGCCGCCCGCACGGTGGCCGGCAGCGCGCTGGTGAAGGCCGCGGTCCACGGAGCGGACCCCAACTGGGGCCGCATCCTGGCGGCGGTAGGGCGCTCCGGCGCGGTCTCCGACCTGGCCAACATCCGCATCGCGCTTCAGGGCGAGCTGGTGTACCAGGGCACGGTGCAGGCCTTCGATCGCCAGGCGTTGAGCACCAGGCTGCGGGAGGAGGAGGTCCTCATCGAGGTCGACATGGCCGCCGGTGAGAACGTGGGCGAGGCCTGGGGCTGCGACCTCTCCCCCGAGTACGTGCACATCAACGCCGACTACACCACCTGAGTGCGGTCCGCCACCGCCCCGAACGGCGCGCGCCGTCAGCGGCGCCGGTTCGCGATGTGGATGGCTTGCCCGTGGGCGTGCTCGGCCGCCTCCATCACCGCTTCGGCGATGGTGGGGTGGGCGTGCTGGGTCAGCGCGATGTCCTCCAGCGTGGCGCCCATCTCGATGGCCAGGGCGGCCTCGGACACGATGTCGCCGGCATCCGGGCCGACCATGTGGAACCCCAGGAGCAGGTCGGTCTTCTCGTCGCCAACGAGCTTGACCATGCCGTCCGTGACGCCCAGGGTCGTCGCCCGGCCCGACGCCGACAGCGGGAACCTGCCGATGCGCACGCTGTAGCCGGCGTCCCGGGCTTCCTGCTCGGTCATGCCCACGCTGGCGTGCTCGGGGCTGGTGTAGATCACCGCCGGGACCACGGTGTCGTAGCCGCTGGGCTTGCCGGCGGCGTGCTCGGCCGCGGCCAGTCCCTCCTTCATGGCCTTGTGCGCCAGCAGCGGCGGGCGGGCGACGTCGCCGATGGCGTAGACGTGCTCCACGTTGGTCTGCATGTGGTCGTTGGTGACGGACACGAAGCCGCGCTCGTCGACCTCCACGCCGATCTCCTCGAGCCCCAGGCCTCGGCCGTTGGGGGCACGCCCCACGGCCACCAGGATGAGATCCACGGTAATGGTGTCGCGCTTGCCCTGGGCATCCTCCAGCTCGACCTCGGTTCCCTTGGACGTCTTCTTCTGGCCCACCGCCTTGGTCGAGGTGCGAAGGGTCATGCCCTTCTTCTCCAACGCCTTGTGCAGCTCCTTGGAGGCGTCGGCGTCACCGAGGGGCACGATGCGGTCCATCATCTCCACCACCGTCACCTCGGAGCCGAGGGCGCCGTAGACGTCGCTGAACTCCAGGCCGATGGCGCTGCCGCCGATGGCGAGGAAGCGCTTGGGAACCTTGGTGACGGTGAGCGCTGCGGTGGAGTCGATGATGCGCTGGCCGTCGAACTCGAAGCCGGGGATCTGGATGGGCCGCGAGCCGGTCGCGACGACGAAGCGCTCGGCGGTGACCTTGCGCTCGCCGACCTGCAGGGTGTGCGCGTCGAGGAAGCGCCCCTCGCCCTCGAGCAGCGTCACCTTGTTGCCCTTGAAGAGCATCTGCACGCCGCCGGTCATCTTCTTGACGACCTCGTCCTTCCAGCCGTTCATGCGCTTCAGGTCGAGCTTGGGCTCGCCGAAGCCGACGCCGTAGTCCTTGGCGTGCGCCGCCTCGCGCACCAGTCCTGCCACGTGCAATAGCGCCTTGGTGGGGATGCAGCCGGTGTTGAGGCAGACGCCGCCCACGGCGTCCCTCTCCACGCAAGCGGTCTTGAGCCCGAGCTGCGCGGCGCGCAGGGCGGCGTGATAGCCGCCCGGGCCGGAGCCGATCACGATCAGGTCGAAGTCCATGGATGCCTCCAAGTGTGGCGCGTCAGTCGTCCGGCGTCGCCGGTCACGCCCACGGGGCGTTCGGCCGTGCGGGGCGGCGCGGCTCGCGGCCGGGCGCCGCCGCGCGCTTCGGATGCCCGTCCAGTCTACCCTCCGCGGGAGGAGGCGCGATGCGGCGACCGTAGGGGCGTAGCACGCCCTCGAGCCGAGCGGCGTGCTCCGGCTCGCCGCCGGCGGCTGCCCGGCGTGCAGGGGCCGGCAATGTCGGCGCGTTGACACCTCCGGGGTCAGCGGCTATGCTTCGCGCATGGCGACGCATCGCGTCGGACACGAGCACCGTGGCGAGCAGCTAGCCCTCGGAAGGCCGATCGGCTGAGCCCTGACACGCTCTGGGCACGCCGTCGGCCCCGGCTCGCGTTCCGGGGCCGTTCCTTTGGTCCACGACGGCGACCGCTCGCTCTGGAGCGCCTCCTGGCGCTTCGTAGACTGGAGAGGTTATGACCGAGACGGAGCAGGTCGAGGCGGCACCCTACCGCAGCGACCGCTACAACCCGCAGGAGATCGAGCCCAGGTGGCAGCGACGCTGGCACGAGCAGCGCCTCTACGAGGTCGACCTGAACGACGACAGCCGGCCGCGCTACTACTTCCTGACCATGTACCCCTACCCTTCGGGAGACCTGCACGTCGGCCACTGGTACGCCATGACGCCGTCGGACGCCGCCGCCCGCTACCGGCGCATGCGCGGCTACAACGTGCTCTTCCCCATGGGCTTCGACGCCTTCGGGCTGCCCGCCGAGAACGCCGCCGTGAGGGCCGCCAAGGAGGGGCGCGACGTGCACCCGGCGCGGCTCACCTACCAGCGCATCGCCCGCATGGAGGAGCAGTTCTCGCAGATGGGGGCGATGTTCGACTGGTCCAAGAAGGTTGCCACCTGCGACCCGGAGTACTACCGCTGGAACCAGTGGTTCTTCATCGAGATGTGGAAGCGCGGCCTGGCCTACCGCAAGGAGTCCTACGTCAACTGGGACCCGGTGGACCAGACGGTGCTCGCCAACGAGCAGGTGGTGAACGGCCGCGGCGAGCGCTCCGGCGCGCTCATCGAGCGTCGGCTGATGCCGCAATGGCACTTCAAGATCACCGACTACGCCGACGAGCTGCTCGACTTCGACGAGCTCGACTGGCCCGAGCGGGTCAAGGTCATGCAGACGAACTGGATCGGCCGCTCCGAGGGCGCCGACGTCACCTTCCGCAGCGAACGCGGCGACGAGATCGTGGTCTTCACGACCCGGCCGGACACGCTCTGGGGGGCGACCTTCATGGTGCTGGCGCCGGAGCACCCGCTGGTGGCGGTGCTCACCAGCGACGAGCGGCGGGCCGAGGTGACGGCCTACGTGGAGCGCGCCTCGCGCCTGACCGAGGTCGACCGCCAGGCGGAGGGCAAGGACAAGACCGGCACCTTCATCGGCGCCTACGCCATCAACCCCGTCAACGAGCAGCGCATCCCCATCTGGATCGCCGACTACGTGCTGATGGGCTACGGCAGCGGCGCCATCATGGGGGTGCCCGCCCACGACGAGCGCGACTTCGACTTCGCGCGGCGGTTCGGGCTCGAGATCGTCCCGGTCATCCAACCCGGCGACGGTGCGCCGCTCGACGGCGCCACCATGGAGGCCGCCTACACCGGCGACGGGCAGATGGTGAACTCCGGCCCCTTCGACGGCACCCCCAGCGGCAAGGAGGGCAACGTCGCGGGGATACGGCGGGTGATCGCGTGGCTCGAGGAGCGTGGCATCGGCAGCGGGAAGGTCAGCTACCGCCTGCGCGATTGGCTCATCTCGCGTCAGCGCTACTGGGGGACCCCCATCCCCATGCTCTACTGCGACCGCTGCGGGCTGCAGCCCGAGGACGAGGAGAACCTGCCGGTGCTGCTGCCGGAGGACGTCGCCTTCATGCCCACCGGCGAGTCGCCGCTCAAGACGCACGAGGGCTTCCTCAAGGCCACCTGCCCGAGCTGCGGCGGCCCCGCGACGCGCGAGACCGACACCATGGACACCTTCATGGACTCGTCCTGGTACTGGTTCCGCTACCTGAGCCCGCACAAGCAGGACGGCCCCTTCGACGCCGAGCTGGCCGCCCGCTGGACGCCGGTGAACACCTACACCGGCGGCATCGAGCACGCCATCTTGCACCTGCTCTACGCCCGCTTCTTCACCAAGGTACTCCGTGACCTCGGCCTGGTCACCGTCGGTGAGCCCTTCGTGCGGCTTCGCAACCAGGGGATGATCCTCGGCGAGGACAACGAGAAGATGTCCAAGTCACGGGGCAACGTGGTCAACCCCGACGCGCTGGTGGCCGAGTACGGCGCCGACACCGTGCGCACGTACCTGATGTTCATCGGCCCCTGGGACCAGGGCGCGCCCTGGAGCTACCAGGGCATCGAGGGCGTGACGCGCTTCCTGGGAAGGGTGTGGAGCGTGCTGCTGGAGCCGCCGGAGGCCGACCGCGGCGCGGCGGCCGACGAGGCCACCCTGGGCGAGCTTCGACGTGCCGTCCACGGCGCCATCAAGTCGGTCACCGAGGACTTCGAGGGGTTCCAGTTCAACACCGCCGTCGCGGAGCTGATGACGCTGCAGAACGCCATGAGCAAGGCCAAGAGCGAGGCGGTCGCGGCGTCCGAGGAGTGGCACGAGGCACGCCGCAGCATGCTGCTGATGCTGGCACCCATCGCCCCGCATCTGTGCGAGGAGCTGTGGGCGCGGCTCGGCTTCGAAGGCTCGGTGCACCTGCAGAGCTGGCCGGACGTCGACCCCGCCGCCCTGGTACAGGACACCGTGCCCATGGCCGTGCAGGTGAACGGCAAGGTGCGAGGTCAGATCCGCGTCCCCGCCGACGCCGACGAGGCCGCCGTCTTGCTTGCGGCTCGCAGCGAGCCGAACGTGGCCCGCTACCTGAAGGACGGCGGCATCGAGCGCGAGATCGTGGTACCTGGCAGGCTCGTCAGCTTCGTCGTGCGTTGAGCGCGCCACGGCGCCGCGCCGGGCCCTGGCAGCATGCTGCCGGCCCTACTGCGGCGCCAGCAGCACCACCTCGCTGAGCGTCGACAGGTCGACGGCGGGGCGCACGATGAAGCTCCGGCGGAGCTCGTTGGGGTTGGGGGGCAGCACCTGCTCCACCGTCCCGACCAGCACGCCGTTGGGGAACAGACCCCCGTAGCTGGAGGTCTCCACCTGATCGCCCACCTTGACCGGCTTGTCGGCGATGAAGTCGTTGACCCGGATGCGCCCCCCGACCAGGCCGACCGCGATCCCCTGACCGCCGCGTCCCCGCACCGTGACGCCAACGCGCGACTGCGGATCGAGCACCGTCCGCACCACCGCGTCGTGCAGCGCCACGCCCGTCACGATGCCCACCAGCCCGGACGGCACCGTCACCGGCATGTTGACCAGCACGCCGTCCTGCTTGCCCTTGCCGAGGTCGAGCCGGGCGAAGGCGGGCCCGCTGCTGCCACCCGTCACCGGAGCGGTGGTCACCACCCCGGGCGACTGCTCCTGGCGCACCGCCAGCACCTCCTGCAGGCGCTTCAGCTGGAGCTGGAGGTTGCGGTTGCTCTGCTGCAGCCCGGCGATGCGCTGGCGCATGTCGTAGACCTCGGCGAGCAGGTCGTTGCGGTTCGTCAGGCTGCTCAGCGTCGAACGCAGGTTGCGGCCGGTGCGGTAGAGCACGTCGTGCGGCATCGCCACCGAGGCGGTCACGTCGACGGGGACCTCGCCGACGAAGGCGGTGATCACGAATGTCAGCAGGCCCAGCGCGAGCAGCACGTACCAGGCGCGGAGCAGGCTAGACAAGCGCCACCCCCAGCCGTCGCGCCGCCTCGACCACGGCGGCCACGCTCAAGCCCACGACGTTGAAGTAGCAGCCGTCGATCCCGCTCACCAGCGCCGAGCCGCGACCCTGGATGGCGTACCCGCCCGCCTTGTCGCTCCCCTCGCCGCTGCTCACGTAGCGATCGATCTCACCGTCGTCGAGCGCGCGCAGGCGCACCTCGGTGTCGACCACCCGGCACTCGCGGCCCCCGCCGTAGAGCAGCGTGTGGCCGGTGTAGACCCGGTGACTGCGGCCCGCCAGACGCGCCAGGAAGGCGCGGTTCTGGGCCGCGTCCTCGGGCTTGTTGAGGATCTCGCCATCGACCACGACCACCGTGTCGGCAGCGATGACCAGCGCTTCGGGCCGGCTGGCGACGGCCGTCTCGGCCTTGCTGCAGCTCAGCCGCCGAACCAGCTCGACCGGCCCCTCGCCCGCGCGCGGCGTCTCATCGATGTCCGCAGGCACCACCTCGATGGGGAGCCCCAGGGCGCCCAGCAGGTCGCGGCGGCGTGGCGAGCCGCTGGCCAGCACGATCGTCGTCACCCCGACAGTGTACCCGGCCCGGATGGCCGGGCCGGCGGCCGGGCAGCCGGTTCGACCGACGGCGGGGCGGCCGGGCGGCCGGGCGGCGGCATGCCGGGTCGGCACACACCCGCACCGGCGCGGGCCGGCACCCTCGCGAGGACGCGAGCGGCGCCCCCGGGGGCCGCAGGCGGACGGTAGACTACCGCGGGAGGCAGGACATGGACCCACTCGAGCGCCTCAAACGCGACGCCGCCGAGCGCGCGCTGGCCCTGATCGAGCCGCACATGGTGCTCGGTCTCGGCAGCGGCAGCACGGCACGGCACTTCATCGCCGGCCTGGGCGCGCGGCTCGCGGCCGGGGCGCTGGGCGACGTGACGGCCGTTCCTGCCTCGCGCGAGAGCGAGCGGCAGGCGGCGGAGCTGGGCATCCCGCTGATCGACCTGCCGGCCGGCGGCGTCGACCTCGCCGTCGACGGCATGGACGAGGTCGATCCCGACCTCAACGCCATCAAGGGCCTGGGCGGCGCACTGACCCGGGAGAAGATCCTCGCCTCCTCTGCCCGCCGCTTCGTGCTGGTCGGCGACCGCCGCAAGCGCGTGGACCGGCTGGGAACGCGTGCGCCGGTGCCGGTGGAGGTGATCCCCTTCGGCTGGCAGCGGACGCGCGAGCGGCTGCGCGCGCTCGGGGGCGACCCGCGCCTGCGCGGGGGCGAGGACGAGCCCTACCGCACCGACAACGGCAACCTCATCCTCGACCTCGCCATGGACGCCGCCTTCGATCCCGCGACGCTGGCGCTGGCGCTGTGCCAGCTGCCGGGGGTGGTGGAGCACGGTCTCTTCCTGGGGATGGCGGAGCGAGCTTTCATCGCGCTGGAGAGCGGCGTGGTCGAGCTGACGCGGCAGAGCGCGGAGCCGCCGGCGTGACACCCGAGCGGGCCGGCACCCCGCGGGCACGGCGTGGCGCAGTGTACGGCAGCGCATGATCGTCGCGGTCGGCATCGACATGATCGAGCTCGAGCGCGTGCGAGCGGTGCTGGCGCGCCACCCGAACCGTTTCCTGGGGCGCCACTTCCACCCTCGCGAGCTCGCCGACCTGGAAGGCCGCCTCGACCCCGTACCCGGCCTGGCCGCCCGCTTCGCCGCCAAGGAGGCCTTCCAGAAGTGCTGGCCCGAAACGCACGGCTGGCGCGACGTGTGGGTGGTCAAGGAGGGCCCGCGGCCGAGCCTGGCCTTCGCGCCGGCACTCACCGCCGCCATGCGCGAGCAGCGCCTCAGCGCGCACCTGTCGCTCTCCCACACGCGAGAGCATGCCGCGGCCGTGGTGGTCTTGGAGCGGGCGTCGGCACAGGAACGGGGCTAGCTCGTGACGGAGGGCCTGAAGCGGGTGACCGCCTACACCGACGGCTCCTGCGAGACGCGCACGGGAGACGGCGGCTGGGCGTACCTGCTGCTGTTCAACGGCGCGCGCAAGCGCGCCAGCGGCTACGAGGCCGGAACCACCAACAACCGCATGGAGCTCACGGCGGCGGTGCGCGCGCTGCAGGCTCTGCACGAGCGCTGCCAGGTCACCCTGGTGACCGATAGCCAGTACCTGAAGAGGGCCTTCAGCGACGGCTGGCTGGACGCCTGGCAGCGCAACGGCTGGCGCACGGCAGGGCGCAAGCCGGTCAAGAACCAGGACCTGTGGCGTGAGCTGCTGACGCTCGAGCAGCGCCACCGGGTGACGTGGGCCTGGACCCGTGGGCACGCCGGGCAGGCGGAGAACGAGGAGGTCGACGCGCTGGCCCTGGCGGCCCGCCGTCGACGGCGCGGCCAGCCCTAGCCGCCTCGGCGACGTCCGTGTGGGGGGTCCGGCGGCGCCCTACAGCCGCGCGTCGGCGAGGCACACGAGCAGCCGCTCGAAGGCGCGATAGCCCCGCAGCAGCGAGGCGGGCTCGATCCACTCGCTGGTCCGGTGGGCGTCGCCGCCGCGGTAGACGCCGAAGGCGATGGCGGGCAGGCCGCTGGCCATGGCCGCGTTGGCGTCGGTGCTGCTGGCCACCACCGAGCCCTTCTCGCCCACCGCATCCAGGGCGCGCAGCGCGCAGGCCACCAGCGTGTGGTTGTCGGCGAAGGCCGCCGGGCGGTCGCCGACCTGCTCGAGTGCCACCTGGCAGCCGCTGCGCCGGGCGGCCGCCTGGATGGCGTGCCGTGCCCTGCGCTCGAGATCCTCCAACACGTCGCCGTCGAGGCTGCGCAGATCGAGATTGAAGCCTGCCTGCTGGGCGATGGCGTTGACGCTGGTGCCGCCCCACACCTGACCGACGTTGAGCGAGGTGCGCGGCTCGCCGGGGACCGCCAGCCTGGTCAGCGCGTGGATGGCTTCCCCTGCCGCATGGACGGCGCTCGCCGCCGGGTAGTCGCCCCAGGAGTGGCCGCCCGGGCCCTGGAAGCGCGCCACCAGCCGGCGGGAGCCGACCGCCTGTGCCACCACCGTGCCGAGGTGTCCGTCGAGGGCGACGAAGGCGTCGGCGCCCTCGTGGTGATCGGCCACCAGCTGGCGAGCGCCGCGGAGGTCTCCCACGCCCTCCTCGCCGACGGTCGCCGCCAGCGTCAGCCGCGGCCGCACCGCGGCGCCGCCGCCGGCCAGGCGCTCGGCGAACGCCGTCAGCACCGCCAGGCTGGCGCTGTTGTCGCCGATCCCCGGCGCGCACAAGCGCTCCCCGTGACGCCGCACGCTGACGTCGGTCCCCTCGCCGAACACGGTGTCCAGATGGGCCGCCACCAGCACTCGGGGGCCACGGCCGCCGCCCACGGGCGCCACCACGTTGCCCACCGTGTCCCGCGTCACCTGAAGGCCCGCCGCGCGCCACAGCTCCGCCACCAGCGTGGCGCGCGCCTCCTCCCCGAAGGGGGGCGCGGCGGTCTCGGTGATCTCTCTCAGGTGCCGTTCGACGCTCGTCTGGAGGTTGGCACCCACCGCCGGGCGGGGACGGGGCGGCACCTCAGCCGTTGTCCTGCAGTGTGGCGATCCCCTCGCGCAGGGCGTACAGCGCCGCCTGCGTGCGGTTGTTCAAGCGGAGCTTGGAGAAGATCTCCGACAGGCGGTTGCGCACCGTCTTCTCGCTCACGCCGAGCGACTGCGCGATCTCCTGATTCGACGAGCCCTGCGCCAGAAGGCGAAGGATGTCCTCCTCACGCTCCGTGAGCTCGCTGATCTTGTGGTCCGGGTGTTCGGGAAGCTCCCCCACCTTGCGGAACTCGTCCAGGATGGAGGCGGCCATCTCGGCGTTGAGCAGCGTCTCCCCCGCCGCCACGCGCCGGATCGCGTCGATGAGGTCGTTGGCGTCGGCGTCCTTGAGGAGGTAGCCGCGGGCGCCCACCTTGATCGCCTCGAAGACGTACTTGTCCTGACGGTACATGGTGAGGATGATGACCTTGGCGTCAGGCTGTTCCACCAGCACTGCCTTGGTGGAGGCGACACCGTCGAGCTCCGGCATCTGGATGTCCATGAGGATGACGTCCGGCTTCGTCTCCAGGGCGTAGCGCACGGCTTCACGGCCGGTCGACGCCTCACCGATGATGCGGAAGTCCTCCTCGGTCTCCAGGATGCTCCGGAGACCCTGGCGGAACATCGCATGGTCATCGCACAGGAGCAACCGGATCATGATGTCCCTACTCTACCGCAGCGCGGCTCGTGATAGCGTTGACTCGCAGCTGCCGGGCTCGTGCCAGGCCGGATCGGTCGCACCCTCATGGCCCCACCAGGCTCGAGTGCGGTCGGCGGCGGGGCGGGAGCCCGGCAGCTGCCCGAGAGAACGCCGATCACGCGAGCCATCTGAAGAGGAGGACGCATGGCGCACCCCAAGGGCGTCCTGATCGAACGGTTGCAGAAGCGGGGCATGGATAGGCCCGAGTTCCGCAGCGAGCGCACCGGTCCGGACCACCAACCGACATTCCTGAGCGACGTGCTGGTCGATGGGCAGGTGCTCGGCACCGGGCAGGGAAGCAGCAAGCGCGAGGCCGAGCGCCGCGCTGCCGAGGAGGCCCTGGCCGCCCTCGAGCAGGGCGGCGTGGCGCCCGACGACCCCGCGGACGGCGCGGACGCCGTGGAGGGGCCCGAGGACGACGTCGACGAGCGCGCCTTCGAGGGCCCCTGGCCGGTGTTCGAGGAGGTGCTGGCCGGCAGCCTCGTGATCGCCGACCGGCGCATCCCCGACCACCTGCGCGGCGACGAGGCGCGGCAGGCCGTGCGCGACTTCGCGCTGGCGCTCTACAAGGACCTGCTGCAGGATCTCGGCGACATCGTCGAGGAGGACGAGGCGGAAGGGTAGCGCCAGCCGGCAGCGAGGCGGGCGGCGGCGACCGGCGCGCCGGCTCCGCCGGCCGGCTGGCCGCAGGCGCCTGCCATCAGGCGCCGGCGTGCTCGCGTGCGAAGCGCTCGATGCGGTGGAGGTCGGCCGTGGCCTTCTCGCGCACCAGCATCTCACGCATGCGCTCCCCGCCGGTGAAGCCACCGAGGCCCTGGCCCTCGATGATGTCGACCATCTTCGCCGCGAACGCGCGCAAGGGGGTGGCCACCGGCAGCTCCTGGACGGTGGCCGCGTCGGCCATGCGGAGGCGGAGTAGGTCGGCGTCGAGGCCGGCCGCGTCGGGTCTGACCTCGACCACCACATCGCCGTGATCGGTGGTCACCAGGAAGCGGCGCGCCGGAGCCGACATGGCTGGAAGCCTAGCATGACGCCCGGCCGCCGCCCGGGCCGCCAACCCGCTCGGCACCCTCGCCGTCAGGTCAGGGCAGGCCCTCCGCCCACGCCGGGTGCTAGCATGTGGGCACCCCTGACCCGTCCACGCCCGAGGAGGCCCTCGTGAGCGTTCCGCCTGCGCACGGAGCGAGCCGGACCCCCCCACCCACCCGCTGGACACGGCTCCCTACCCCCCGCCCGGGATGCCGTCCGGCCGCGGTGCGGCCACCTCGCTCGCGGCTCCCCGAGCGCGCCACGGCGCCATGAGCCACCGCCGGCTCGAGCGCGATCTCGGTCTCTATGCCGTGATCACCGTCAGCGTAGGGGCGATGATCACCGACGTCTTCGTGCTGCCGGGCCTGGCCGCCAAGATCGCCGGTCCCGCGGTGATGCTCGCCTACCTGCTGGCCGGCGTCATCACCCTGCCGGCGGCCCTCAGCCAGTCCGAGATGGCCACCGCCATGCCGGAGGCTGGCGGCACCTACCTCTACGTCGACCGGGCGCTGGGACCGATGCTCGGCACCGTGGCCGGCATCGGCGTGTGGTTCTCGCTGGTGCTCAAGAGCGCCTTCGCCCTGGTGGGTCTGGGGGCCTACCTGCGGCTCTTCGTGGCGCTGCCGACCAAGCCGGTGGCGTTGGTGCTCGCCCTGCTGGTGCTGACGGTGAACGCGCTGGGGGTGAAGCAGACCGGGCGTCTGCAGGCCGTGGTCGTCACGGCGGTGCTCGCCGTGATGGTGCTGTTCGTTCTGCGCGGCGCGGGCGCGGTCGACCCGCAGCGCTTCCGGCCGTTCCTGAGCCACGGGCTGAGCGGCCTGCTGGCGGCGACGGGCTTCGTGTTCGTCGGCTACGCGGGCGTGACCAAGATCGCCAGCGTCGCCGAGGAGGTGCGGAGCCCCAGCCGCAACATCCCCATCGGCATCCTCTTCAGCCTAGGCATGATGATGGCCGTCTACACCGCACTCATCTTCGTCGTGGTGGGAACCACGCCGGCGGCCACGTTGCACGCCACCCTCACGCCCATGGCGACCTCGTCGAAGGACATCCTGGGCCTCGGCGGCGAGGTGATCATCGGCGTCACCGCGGTGCTGGCGCTGATCAGCATGGCCAACGCCGGCGTGCTGTCGTCCTCGCGCTACCCTTTCGCCATGAGCCGCGGCGACCTGGCGCCGCCGCTGTTCCGGCGCGTCCACCCCCGCTTCGGCACCCCGCTCGCGGCCATCGGCCTCACGGGCGTGGCGTTGCTGGCCCTCATCGCCTTCCTGCCGGTGATCGATCTGGCGAAGCTCGCCAGCGCCTTCCAGATCCTGGTGCTGTCCTTCGTGAACCTGGCGCTCATCGCCTTCCGCGAGGGTCGGTTGGCGGGGTACCGGCCCAGCTTCCGCTCGCCGGGCTACCCCTGGGTGCAGCTCGGCGGCATCGCGGCGGGCCTGCTGCTGCTCAGCCAGATGGGCTGGCTGTCGGTCGTGGGCGCCGTCGCCATCGTGGCCGTGGGCCTGGTCTGGTTCCGCATCTACGGGCGGCCGCGCACCGAGCGCGAGGGGGTGGCGCTCGCCGCGCTGCGGCGCAGTACCGACAGCGCCGCCGTGGGGCACACCCGCCGCGCCCTGCACGCGCCCGGGCCGATGACCATGCTGCTGCCGGTGCACCCGCACCTCTCGCCCGAGCGCGAGGGAGATCTGATCCGCCTGGCCCGCCTGCTGGTGGGCGCCGACGACCGTCTCCGGGCGATCCGCTTCGAGCAGGTTCCGGAGCAGGTGGAGCTGGTGTCGGTGGCCGACGAGCTGCCGCCGGAGGACGTCTACTTCGAACGGCGCATCCGCGCCGAGTTCGGCGACCTGGGGCCGCGCCTCACCTGCGGCGAGGTCGTGGGCCACGACTGGAAGGACGGCATCGTTCTCCACGCCCGCGAGCATCGCGTCGACCTCGTCCTCACCGACGAGATCCGCGCTCTCAGCGCGCTCAAGCCGTTCAGTCGCGACACCGGCTGGCTGATGGACCGCAGCGGCGCCGACGTGGTGGTCCTGGGGCCGAGGCCGCTCGGCTCCATCGGCGAGGTGCTGGTGATGGGCACCGGCGGCCCCTTCGACGCCCTCAAGGTGGACCTGGCGAGCCGCATCGTCCGCGCCGAGGGCGCGCGCCTACGCTTCGTGCACGTGGTCGGCGAGCGCGTTCTGGAGAGCCAGCTCGACACCCTTCGCGCCTACCACCAGGAGCTCTCGGAGCTGTGCGGCGTGCCCACCAGCAGTGACATCCGCCGGGCGGCGGAGCCGCGGGCCGCGTTGGTGGATGCCTCGCGCGGCAGCGACCTGGCCATCCTCGGGGCGACCGTCCACCGCTACCTCGGCGCGCGCGGCGCGCGCGACCTCTCCCACCGGCTGGCGGCCAGCCTGGAGTGCCCCGCCCTGATCGTCCACGCCCAGATCTCCCACCGGCGGACCGTCCTCGGCGCGATCCTCGAGCGCGTCGCCTATCCGGCGTCCTCGTGACGCACTTCCTGGGCGCCCATCCGGCGTTCGCCATCGCCGTCATCGTGGCGCTGGGGGTGGCCGCCCAGTGGCTGGCCTGGCGCCTGCACCTACCCGCCATCCTGCCGCTGCTGGCGGCGGGCTTCCTGGTCGGGCCGCTGCTGGGCTGGCTGCGCCCGGGGCAGGCGTTCGACCCGCTGCTCTACCCCGCCATCTCGCTGGCGGTCGGCGTGGTGCTGTTCGAGGGCGGGCTCACCCTGAGGCTGTCGGAGCTGCACCAGACCCGTGCCATGGTGGTGCGCCTGGTGAGCGTGGGCACGCTGGTCACCTGGCTGGTCGGCACCGCCGCCGCGCGCTGGATCGCCGGGCTGGAGCTACCCCTGGCGTTGCTGTTCGGCGCGCTGGTGATCGTCACCGGGCCGACGGTGATCACGCCGCTCCTGCGCATCGTGCGCCCGCGCGAGCGCATCGCCAACGTGCTCAAGTGGGAGGGCATCGTCATCGACGTAGTGGGTGCGCTGGTGGCCGTGCTCGTCTCCGAGGCCCTGCTGCTGGGCGGGGCCCAGGTCGCGCCCGCTCGCACCGTGCTGCTGCTGGCACGCTTCCTGGTGGTCGGCGCCGCCACCGGTGGCCTCGCGGGGGTGGTGGTGGCCTGGCTGCTGAGGCGCCGGGCGCTGCCGGACTACCTCGTGAACGTGGGGACGCTCGCGATGCTGTTCGCCGCCTTCGCGGTCGCCAACCTGATCGCCGACGAGTCCGGGTTGCTGGCCGCGGTGATCATGGGGGTCATCATCGCCAACGCCGGCGTGCCCAACCTGGAGTCGCTGCTCAGCTTCAAGGAGGACCTCAGCGTGCTCCTGGTGAGCATGCTGTTCGTGGTGCTGGCCGCCAACCTGGATCTGGGCACGTTGCTCTCCGAGCTCAGCTGGCGCTCGCTGGGGCTGTTGCTGGCGCTGGTGGCGGTGGCCCGGCCGGCGGGGGTGTTCCTCAGCGGGGTGCGCTCCCCCTTGAGCGGCCGCGAGAAGCTGTTCCTCGCCGGCATCGCCCCGCGAGGCATCGTGGCGGCGGCGGTGAGCTCGCTGTTCGCCACCAAGCTGCAGGCCTTCGGCTTCGAGCGGGCGCCATCGCTGCCGCCACTGGTGTTCCTCATGATCCTGGGGACGGGGCTGCTGGCGAGCCTCGGCGCCCGGCCGCTGGGGGTGCGACTGGGCGTGGCCGACCCCGACCCGCAGGGGTTCCTCGTCCTGGGCGCCCACCCGGCCGCGCGCGCCATCGCCCGCGCCCTGGCCGGCCAGGGTCTCACCGTGATGCTGGCAGACACCAACTGGTCGCACGTGGCAGCCGCGCGCGTGGAAGGGCTCGAGGCGTTCTACGGCAGCCTGCTGTCCGACCGCAGCGACGACGATCTGCGCCTCTCGGGGATCGGCAGGCTGCTGGCGCTCACCTCGAACGACGAGGCCAATGCCCTCACCGCCCTCAAGTACGCCCGAGAGTTCGGCAGCGCCAACGTCTACCAGCTGGCACCGGGACGGAGCGCGAGCCAGCGCGGGAGGCTGGCGGGGGGCGGCGCCGGACGCACCATCGGCGCGGACGACGTGACCTTCCAGCGCGTCGAGGCGCTCTTCGCAGCGGGAGCGGTCGTCAAGCGCACGCGCCTCACCGAGCGCTTCGGCCTCGAGGCCTTCAGGGGCCGCTACGGCAGCGCCTGCATCCCGTTGTTCGTGGAGCAGGGTGGACGGCTGCGGGTGCTGACGCCGGAGAACGGCGCACCGGACGCTGCGACGGCGGTAGTGGCTCTGGTGATGCCACAGGACGACGAGCGCGGCGGCGCTCCGGCGGACGACGCCGCCTGAGCCAGGCTACTCGCTGGCTTCGTCCAGGAACTGCTGCAGCCGGCCGACGTGAACCGTGATCGGCGCGCGGCGGCGGCGCACGGCGCCGTACTCCAGCAGCCTGGCCAGGCAGTGGCTGACCGTCTCGCGGGTCGCGCCGATCATCTTCGCGAGGTCCTGCTGGGTGAGGTTGAGGTCGATCACGGTGCCGCGGTCCCCGTCGACGCCGAAGTCGTTGGCGAGCCTCAGCAGCAGGTTGGCGAGGCGGCCGGGGGCGTCGAAGGCGCCGACCTCGGCCTGCCACTGCTGGGCCTGCCACAGTCGGGTGCTCATCACCTGGATGAACTTCATCGCGATCTTCGGGTACTGCGCCAGCAGACGCTGGAAGTCCTCCTCGGGCATGACGATGAGGGTGGTGTCCACCACCGCCTCCGCCTGGTTGGGGCGGCGCTCGCTCTCGAGCAGCAGCAGCTCGCCGAAGATGTCGTACTGGCCGAGCAGGCCCAGGATCATCTCCTTGCCGTTGGGGAAGTACATGGAGATCTTGACCATGCCGTCGCGGATGAAGTACAGCGCGTCGGCCGGGTCCTCCATGTGGTAGATGATCTCGCCCGCCGCGAAGCGCTTGTACGGGGTGATCCTCGAGAGCTGCTCGAGCTCGTCGGCAGACAGGTCTTCGAACAGCTGAGTGTTCTTCAGATGCCACACCAGGCTCGGATATTCATGCATTACCTGCAGTCTACACGACCCGCCGAATGCGGTAAAGCGCAATCGTGCCGTGCAGGGCGGCACTCCGGACGAAAGCGGCCCGTGCAGGCGACGCCCTGCGGAGCCCGGCCGAATCCAGGGGAGCCCCTCTGAAACGGCGTCCGTAGCGTGTGCGGGCTGGGGTCGCGGGTACGCTCAGCTGCCGATGGGCGCCAGCAGATACGCTTCCATCAGCGCCGCGGTGCGCGCCAGCGCCTGGCGGTGGGTGCGCTCGAAGCTGTGCGAGGCGTCCACTCCCGGGCCGATGAGCGCCGCCCGGTGGTTGGCGCCCGCGCGCCAGGCGGCGGTGGCGTCCGACGAGTAGAACGGGTAGATGTCGACCTTCAGGGGGATGCCGTGCTCGCGCGCCAGCGCGCGCAGGCGGCGGTTCATGGCGGGATCGTACGGCCCACCGGAGTCCTTCACGCACAGCGTCACGTCGTGCTCGCTGCTGGCCTGGCCCTCACCGACGGCGGCCATGTCGACGCACAGCAGCTCCGCCACCTCCTCCGGGATGCCGGTGGCGGCGCCGTGGCCGACCTCCTCGTAGTTGGAGACGAAGAAGTGGGTGTCGCCCTCGGGCTCCCGCTTGGCGGCCACGAGGGCGCGCGTGACGGCCAGCGCCACCGCCACCGCCGCCTTGTCGTCGAGGTGGCGCCCCTTGATGTAGCCGCTGTCGGTGGCGCGGGGCCGGCTGTCGAACGAGATCACGTCGCCCACCTCGATGCCGAGCGCTCTCACCGCGTCGGCGCCGCTCGCCTCGACGTCGAGCCGCACCTCCATCACGCTGGCGTCTCGCTTGAGCTCGCGCAGCTCCGGTCCGAAGACGTGGGCCGACTGCTTGGTGTTCACCACCGTGCCGCTGAAGCTGGCGCCGCTCTCACCATGCACCTCGCACTCGGCGCCCTCGATGGTGGCCCAGTCGTAGCTGCCGATCGGGCTCAGCTTCAGGCGGCCGCTAGGCTTGACCTCCTTGACCATGGCACCCAGCGTGTCGATGTGCGACGCCACCGCGCGCGGCTCGCCGGGCGATCCCGGCAGCGTCCACAGCAGCGCTCCCTTGGGGGTGCGGCGGGCCTGCACGCCCAGGCTCTCCAGCTCGGCCTCCACCAGGGCCAGCGCACGGTCCGTGAACCCCGTGGGAGAGGGGATGGCGAGCAGCTCCAGCAGCACCCGGACGGCATCGTCGATGTCCACCTCCGGGAGGCTCATGAGGACCATCCTAATCCCGGCGGGCGGGGCTCCACCCCGCACGTCGGCGCGGGGCCGGGCCGCGCGCCGCGTGCCTAGCGGCCCGAGCCACCGGCGCTGGGCGCGCTGCCGCCGCCCGCCTGGCCGCCTGCCTGCGAGCTGGCGCGCAAAGCGTCGGAGAGCGCGAGCAGCCGCGTGAAGCTGTCGAGCTTGGTGTAGTCGCCCACCTTGAGGTTGTCGACGAACAGCGTCGGGGTGCCGTCCAGGTGCAGGTCGGCGGCGGCCGCCCGGTAGGCCTTCTCCACCCGCCCCTGGTAGGTACCTTCGCGGATGCAGGCCGCTACCCCGCCGGTCTTCAGGCCGGCGGCGGCGGCGATCCCCACCAGCGACGCGACCGGGTCCGGCAGCTGGGCCCAGCTGGATTGCTGGGCGAAGAGGGCGTCGTGGTAGGTCCAGAAGGCGGCGGGGTCGTTGGCGGCGGTCACGCACTCGGCCGCTTCCGCCGCGCTCATGGCGTTGGGGTGGATGCTCTGCAGCGGGTAGTCGTGGAACTCCAGGCGCACGTCGTGCCTGGCCACCATCATGACCTTCAGCGCCGGCATCGTGTCCTCGGCGAAGCGTTTGCAGAAGGGGCACTCGAAGTCGGAGAAGATGCGGATGACATGGCTGGCGTCCGCCGGGCCGAGGCTGTGGCTGGCGGGCGGGAACAGCGACGGGTCGACCGTCTGCGGCCCGAAGCGGAAGCTCAGGTGGAAGGGTGCGGCGCCCGTCACCGTGAGGTGCAGGACGTACTCCTCCACGCCCACGCCGACCTCGCCCTGGCCCACGAAGCCGGCGAGCTGGGTGCGGAGGAACTGGGCCACGGGCCCGGCGATGGCCTGACCGTAGCCGCTGGCCGCCCCGAGGAGGTCGGCCATGAGGCGAACGTTGGCGTCGTCGAGCGTTCCCTCGCCGCTGACGCCGGTAGCCACGCCGGAGGCGCTGGCGACGGAGAAGTGGAAGCCGTCGCCGGCCGTGTAGCCCTGCTCCGTCGCGCTCGGCTGGTAGCTCTTGAGCGCGTCCAGGATGGTGGAAGGCGCCTCGCCGATGGCGGCGAAGGCGGTGGGAGCGACCGCGGCCACGAGCGCCAGCAGCGCCGTGAGCAGGGGGCGGTGTCGGAGGTCGAGCCGTGCGTTCATGCGTTGGTCTCCTTAGGCGGCGCCGTCCGGGGCGCCGCTGGTGCCGCCGGGCGCGGTCAAGGGCAGCCGACGCCCCCCGGTCGCCTGCTGCAGGGTTCCGACGTCGAGCCGCAGCATCGTGTCCGCCGCCCCGCCCCCTCCATAGACGACACCTAGCTCCGGGACGCTGATGCTGTCGATCAGGGTGGCGAGCGGCCGGCGGTGCCCGAAGGGCGGCATGGCACCGACCGGGTACCCGGTGATGGCCAGGGTGGCGCCGGGCGACGCCAGTCGAACGCGCCGCCTGGACACCCCCAGGGCACGTGCCAGCGCCGGCATGCTCACCCGCGACTCGCCCGCGGCGATCACCAGCAGCGGCACGCCGTCGGCGTCGAACACCAGGCTCTTGAGGATGGCGCGGGTGCCGACGCCGAGCGCCCTGGCGGCGTCCGCCACCGTGGGCGTCGGTTCGCCGGGCCGCAGCAGCTCCCCGACCAGCCCCTCGTCTCGCAGGTAGGCGGCGAGGTCACGGTCGTTGCGGGCCGGCTCGGAAGGCATGGAGCCCAGTCTAGCCTCGGCCCGGGACCCCCTCAAGGACCGTCCGTCCCGGCCTCGGCGACGCCGTGGCGGGCGGGGCCGGTGGGTGAACTCGCGAGCGGCCGCGACGCGGCCCGTGATCGCGCGCGGCCGCGCCGCAACCCCCACCTGCGGCGGGTGCCGTCACTCGCCGGCGTGGCGCCGGGCGGCGGCTCAGCTCAGGCCGTAGAGCTCACCGAACTTGCCGGTCAGGTAACGCAGGTAGGGCCGGGCGTCGAGCTCGGAGCCGGTGGCGCGCTGCAGGAGCTCGTCGGGGAGATACCGGGCCCCGTGCCGATGAACGTTCTCGCGCAGCCAGCCGAGCAAGGTGGCGAACTTGCCGGCGCGGATCTCACGCGGGATCTGCGGGTGAGCGGCGGTGGCGGCCTCGAACAGCTGCACGCTGACGAGGTTCCCGAGGGTGTAGGTGGGGAAGTAGCCGAACAGCCCGATCGCCCAGTGCACGTCCTGCAGCACCCCGCTCGCGTCATCCGGCGGCGTGATGCCGAGCATCTCCTGCATGCCCTGGTTCCATGCCTCCGGCAGGTCGGCGACCGAGAGGGAGCCCTCCAGCAGCGCCAGCTCCAGCTCGAAGCGCAGCATGATGTGCAGGTTGTAGGTGACCTCGTCGGCCTCGACCCTGATGAAGCTCGGCTCCACGCGGTTGATGGCGGCGTAGAAGGCATCCAGGCCCACCCGCGTGAGCTGCTCCGGGAAGGCGCGCTGGAGCCGCGGGTAGGCACCCTCCCAGAACGGGCGGCTGCGGCCCACCAGGTTCTCCCACAGCCGCGACTGCGACTCGTGCACGCCGAGGCTCGCGGTGTTCTCCAGCGGGGTGCGGTAGAAGGCGTCGGCCACCCCTTGCTCGTAGAGCGCGTGACCCGCCTCGTGCATGGTGCCGAACAGGGCGGTGTTGAGGAAGTGGCGCCGGTAGCGCGTGGTGATGCGCACGTCGTACTTGCTCAGGGCCGTGGCGAAGGGGTGGACGGTGCGGTCCAGGCGGCCGTGCTCGAGGTCGTACCCGAAAGCGGTGACGCAGTCGAGCGCGAAACGCTCCTGGGCGGCCTCATCGAACGCCTGGCGGAGGATGGCGTCGTCGATGCGGCTACCGGCCTCGCGGATGCGGGACACCAGCTCGCTCAGCTCGCGCCGCAGCGGCGTGAACAGCGCCCGTACCCGCGACGCGGTGGAGCCGGGCTCGAAGAGGTCGTGCAGGGCATCGTAGCGGTGCTCCCGGTAGCCGAGCGCGTCGGCCTGCTCGCGCTTGAGCTCGAGCATCCTGTCCAGCTCGGGCGCGAAGGTGGCGAAGTCGTTGTCGTGGCGGGCTCTTGCCCACACCGCGCGCGACCGCGCCGCATGGGTGCCGAGCGCCTCGACCAGCGCCGACGGCACCTTGGAGGCCTGGTCGACGGCGCGCCGCGCCTGCCTGACGGTGGCCGCCTCGATGCCGCCCTCGGGTAGCCCGGCCGCCTCCAGCGAGGCGAGCAGGTCGGCGAGGGCCGGGTCCACCAGCCGCTGGTGCACCACCATCTCGACCGTGGCCATCTGGCGGCCGCGCGCGTCGGCGGCCCCCTCCGGCATGTAGGTGTTCTCGTCCCACGAGAGCACGGCATGCGCCTGCGACAGGTCGCTCACCACCGCCATGCGCTCCAGTAGTCGACGAAACGAGGCCTCGGGTTCGCTCATCGCCGCTCCTCTCGTGCCAGCCGCGCCAGTGTACCGTCGCCGTCGGCCGCGCCGGCCGGGATGGCGGCGCCGGGCCGCCGTGGCGCTTCAGGCACGAAGGCGCCGCCGGGCCGCCGCGGCACGCCCGGCGTGCGTGCCCGTGGCCGCGCCGCGCCGGCCGACCGCTGCCCCTCCGGCGAGCCGGTCGAGTGGCCGGATTCCCGTGGTGAACGGGGCAAAAGGCGCCTCGAGGGCATGGTATCGTAGGGCATGGACGTAGGCGTCTCCGACGTCGCTCGTGACATCGTCGGGCAGGAGCGCGCGCTCCTCGCCGACCTGCAGGCCCTGCTGGCGCGCCTCGAGGCAGAGCGCGACCATGTCGCCGACCTGCGCAACGCCATGCTCGATCTGGACGGCATCTTCATGCTGGTCGTGTGCGGCGAGTTCAACGCCGGCAAGTCGACGCTGCTGAACGCCCTGGTGGGCGAGGCGGTGATGCCGGAGGGCGTCACGCCCACCACCGACCGCATCACCGTCGTCACCTACGGCGAGACGCCCAGCGAGAGCGAGGAGGCGCCCGCGCTGGTGCGGCGCAGCTTCCCGGCCCCGCTATTGCGCGACCTGGCGCTGGTCGACACGCCGGGCACCAACGCCATCATCCAGCGCCACCAGGAGCTCACCGAGCGCTTCGTGCCGCGCGCCGACCTGGTGCTGTTCGTGACCAGCGCCGACCGGCCCTTCACCGAGAGCGAGCGCGCCTTCCTGGAGCTGATCGCCTCCTGGGGCAAGAAGGTGCTGATGGTGGTGAACAAGGTCGACATCCTGGAGGGCGACGGCGCGGAGGCGAAGGTGCTCGCCTACGTGCGCGACCACGCCAAGGCGACCCTCGGCAGCGAGCCCGAGGTGTTCGGCGTGTCGGCCAAGCGCGCCTTCAAGGCGCGGGTCGCCAACGATGCGGCGGCCGTGCAGGCGAGCGGGCTGGGCGCGTTGGAGCGCGCCATCGCCGCCCGGCTGGGACGCGACCGCCTGAAGCTCAAGCTGCTCACGCCGCTGGGGGTGGCGCGCCGCACCGCCGAGCACTACCGCGGGGTGTTGAGCACGCGCCTCGAGCTGCTCGCCCACGACCGCGGCACGCTGGAGGAGATCGAGCGCCAGCGGGCGCAGTTCGAGAAGGACATGCGCCGCGAGTACGAAGGCTACCTGGCCCGCATCGAGAACGTGCTGCTGGAAGTGGAGAAGCGCGGGCACGAGTTCTTCGACGACACCGTGCAGCTCAGGCGGCTGTTCCTGCTGATGAACACCAGCCGGGTGCGCGAGGCGTTCCAGACCCGCGTCCTCCGCAATGTCGAGCAGGACGTCGACCAGGCCGTGGGCCAGCTGGTGGACTGGTTCATCCAGCGCAACCTGCAGCTCTGGGAAGACGTCATGACCTTCGTCAACGAGCAGCGCGCCGCCGAGCGCGAACGGGTGATCGGCGAGGTCGGCGGGCGCTTCCAGTACGACCGTCAGGCGCTGGTGCGTGCCCTGCACGAGCGCTCCGAGAAGGTGCTGGAGGGCTACGACCAGAAGGCGGAGGCGTCGCGCCTGGCCGACGCGCTTCAGGGCGCGGTGGTGCAGTCGGGCCTGCTGGAGGTGGGCGGCATCGGGCTGGGCGCGGCGGTCCTGGCGATCCTCACCACCACCGCCGTGGACGTCACCGGGATCGCCCTGGGCCTGGCCCTGATGGGCGTGGGGCTGCTGGTGATGCCGCGCCAGCGCCGCAAGGCCAAGCGCGAGCTGAGCGCCCGCATGAACCAGCTGCGCGAGGGGCTCAAGGAGAGCCTCGGCGGGGCGCTCGAGTCGGAGCTGGCGAGCTCGCAGGAGAAGCTCTCCGGCGCCATCACCCCCTACACCCGCTTCGTGCGCGCCGAGCTCGACCGCCTCGAGGAGCTCGACGGCGAGCTCTCGGCGCTGGAGGAGCGCATGGCGGGCGTGCGGCGCGAGGTAGAGGGGCTGGCGTAGGGCCCGGCGGCTTTCGCGGCTGGACTGAGGGCGCCGGTTGTGCCCGCGAGCGGCGGCCGGCCGCGGGCCCCGGGCGACCACGGGCGCCGGCTCGCGGCGAGCCGCGCCACGCCCGACCCGCGTGCGCCCGTGCGGCGGCACGCCGGTGCTACACTCGCCCGCATGGCACCAGAGAGCCGCCCCCGCATCGCTTTCCAGGGCGTCGCCGGCGCCTTCAGCGAGGAGGCGGCGCTGGGCTTCGCCCCGGACGCCGAGCCGGTGGGGTACGGCGAGTTCGATGAGGCCTTCCAGGCCGCGGTGAGCGGCGAGTGCAGCTACGCCTGCCTGCCCGTCGAGAACAGCCTGGCGGGCTCCATCAACCAGACCTACGACCTGCTGACCGATTCCGTCCTGCACGTGGTGGGGGAGCAGGTCGTGCGGGTGCACCACAACCTCCTGGC
>Ga0307440_1000066_pt1 | contig 41246 bp, 49 predicted proteins | sample SalMarWE160410MG_FD_202150 | JGI IMG/M metagenome (GOLD analysis project Ga0307440, IMG submission 202150) | Salt marsh sediment microbial communities from the Plum Island Ecosystem LTER, Massachusetts, United States - WE1604-10 | ecosystem: Environmental > Aquatic > Marine > Intertidal zone >...
GGCGACGGCTTCGCCTGCGTCACCGCGAAAGGCTCCGAGTTCGGCGATGCCATCCGCAAGTCGGGCTTCGCCAGCAACCATGCCGGCGGCATCCTGGGCGGCATCTCCAACGGCGATACCATCCGCGTGCGCCTGGCGCTGAAGCCGACCTCGTCGATCCTCAAGCCGAGGCCGACCGTCGATATCCACGGCAACGAGACGGACATCGTCACCAAGGGAAGGCACGATCCCTGCGTGGGCATCCGCGCCGTGCCGATCGCCGAGGCCATGCTGGCCCTGGTGCTGGCCGATCATCTGCTGCGCCAGCGGGCCAGCCGCCTGGAGAACTAAGCCCTCGATCGTCCGGATGTGGCCCTATGGCCCGAAGGGATCGGTGCCGAAGTCGTCCGTCGAGGCCTGGGGTGGATGCCCGTCGTAGATCTCGTACTGCCGGTTCTGGCGCCAGGCCTCGCGCGTGAAGACGTAGGGATCCAGCGCCAGTTCGCTGACCATGTTCGAGGCGTCCATCAGGTTCGAGCGCGTGTTCAGTACCGACAGGATCGACAGCGGAATGGTGACCTCGGGCGCGGTGGCGTTCAGCGAGATCCAGAACAGCGGGTTGGTCGCATAGGTCGAGGCGATACCGAAGGTGTCGCGCACCGAGCTCGGTCCGAGCAGCGGATACACCAGGTAGGCACCCTGCGGCACGCCCCAGACGGCCAGCGTCTGTCCGAGATCCTCGTGATGCTTCGTCAGCCCCAGGCCGGTGGCGGGATCGCCCAGGCCCGCGAAGCCGATGGTGGAATTGACCAGGAAGCGGCCGAGGTCGGACATACCCTGCTTCCCCTTGCCCTGCAAAAAGTCGTTGAGCACCGTGTTCATGTAGCCGATGTTGCTGAAGAAGTTCGACACCAGGATGCGGAACGTATCCGGGGTGGCGGCACGGTAGGCGCGGGTCGCCGGCAGCACGACGAGCTTGTCGGCGCCTTCGTTCATCGAATAGAAGCTGCGGTTCAGCGGCTCGAGCGGATCGTAATGGTTCTTGGCGGTGGCACAGCCGCCCAATAGCGGCAGGGCCAGCAGCAGGGCCAGCAGCGGCCAGCAGCGGCGCGGGGCGGGGCCGGTTCGCATCGGCGACTGCAAGGGGGGAGGGTCGCTACTGGCAGGCCGGGCAGGCGCCGGCACCGCAGGCCGGCATCGCGCAGGCGGGTTCGCCCTGGCTGCTGCCCACGGCGTGGGCCGACATCAGTTTGTCCAGCGCCATGCCGTCGCAGCCGGGGCAATGCACCGGCTCATCCCTGTGCATGACCAGGGTCTCGAAGCGATGATGGCATTGTCGGCATTCGAATTCGTAGATCGGCATGGCACCCTCCTGGATGAACGACGTCCATCCTAGTCAAGCGAGGGTCGTCCGGTAAAGCAATGGACCGGGTCAGGCCAGGTCGGGGAAATCGACGTCGAGTACCGGATAGCGGGGCCAGCAGCGGTGGTCGAAGTGCCACCATTCGCGCGCATGCACGGTGAATCCCTGTTCCTCCATCCAGGTGCGCAGACGGTCGCGGTGGGCAAGCCGCGACGGATCTCCGCCGGCATAGTCCGGGTAGGCACGTTCGCTGAACTCATCGAAGCCGCTCGGCATGGCCAGTTCGCGGCCCGTGGCCAGGTCGAACAGCGTCACGTCGACGGCGCAGCCGCGGTTGTGCACCGAGCCGGTCCGGGGATCGGCGATGAAATCGCGGTATTGCGGATAGGCCTGCCACAGGGTGCGGGTGACCCGCCAGGGCCGGTAGGCATCGAGGATCAGCAGGCCGTAGCCATGGGCTCGCGCCCGCTCGTGGGCGCGGCGCAGATCCTCGGCCGCCTCGCGCTGCAGCCAGGCCGCGGCCTCTGCATACAGCGGCCGGCCCGTGAAGTTGTCATGGCCGGCGTAACGGATATCGAGCGCCAGGCGCGGGTCGAACCGGGCCAGGTCGATCAGGCCATGGCCCGCCATGGCCTGCCCCGGCGTGGCATCAGGCAAGGGGACGGTTCCAGGTCCCGGCAAAGCAATGGTCGCCCAGCGGCCGGCGCTTGCGCTCGTCCAGTTCGGGCGCGTGGAAATCCTCGTCGAGGGTGTCGATGCCGGCCCGATAGCCCAGGGCGATGGCCACCATGGGGGTGAAGTCGTCGGGGATGGCGAAGGCGGCGCGGGCCTTGTCGGCATCAAAGCCGCCGATCTGGCGGCTCGCCAGCCCCTCGGCGGTGGCCTGCAGGCTCAGGGACATGACGGCGGCGCCGGTATCGTACTGGGCCCAGCGATTCGGGTTGCCGCTGGCGCGGAAGGTGGCGCCGGCGCAGGCGAGCAGCAGCACCGGCGCCTTGGCGGCCCAGCGCTGGTTCTTGGGCGTCAGGCAGGAGAACAGCTTCTGCCATCCCGCCTCGTCGGCGAAGCGGTCGCAGACGACGAAGCGCCACGGTTCGTCGCCATAGCAGGAAGGCGCCCAGCGGGCCGCTTCCAGGCAGCTCAGAAGCTTCTGATGCTCCAGCGCCTGCGAGGCATCGAAGGATCGCGGGCTCCAGCGCCTGGCGATGATGTCGTGGATGTCGGCGTGTGCATCGGCTCGGTGGTGGGCCATGTCTCAAGCTCCTGAATCAGTGGTTGGGAGGCAGCGGATCAGGGAAGGTCGAACAGCAGGATCTCCGCATCCGCCGCATGCTCGAAGTTCAGGACGTTCTCTTCGCTGATGTAGGCGCCATCGCCGGCCTGCAGGGCGTTGCCGTTCATGTAGACCTTGCCGCGGGCCAGATGCACGTAGGTCTGGCGCTGCGGCACAAGCTGCCGCTGTACCGCCGGGGAGAAGATGTCCATGCGGGCGATATACAGGCAGGCATCCTGGTGGATGCTGACGCTGCCGTCCCTGCCGTCGGGAGAGGCCACGAGCCGGAAATCGCTGTCCAGCGCATCGTCGCTGAAGGACACCTGGGCATAGTCCGGGGTGTGGCCGCTGCGGTCCGGCAGGATCCAGATCTGCAGAAAGTGCGTGCGTTCGTGCTTGCTCGGGTTGAATTCGCTGTGGGTGACGCCGGTGCCGGCGCTCATGCGCTGCACCTCGCCCGGGCGGATGACGGATCCGTTGCCCATCGAGTCCCGGTGTTCGAGCGCCCCCTCCAGGACCCAGGAGATAATCTCCATGTCGCGGTGCGGATGGGTACCGAAGCCCTGGCCGGGTTCCACCGTATCGTCGTTGATCACGCGCAGCACCGAATGCCCCATGTGCTGCGGGTCGTGGTAATCGGCAAACGAGAACGTGTGCCACGAATGCAGCCAGCCGTGCTCGGCGCGGCCGCGCTCGGCCGCCTTGCGGATACGGATCATTCAGTCCTCCCTAATCGACGTACGGTCCGTGCTGGCGGATCGGCTCGCCGTGCGGTTTGCCGAAGCACCACATCAGCCGTGCCGCCTCCGGGGCCGACAGGTTAACCGATGTCGTGTCCTCGATCAGCAACGCCTGACCTTGCCTGACGGTCTTGTCTCCGGCGGCCAGCGTGCCGGCGATGACATAGAGGAATCCGCGGAAGCCGGCCGGGATGTCCCGGTTCAGGCTTGATGCGGCCGGCATGGCGATCTCGAGGTATTCGACCGGCGTGTGCAGCCTCAGCGGCGAGCCCCCGCCGACGATGGTGCGGATGCGCACGCCGCTCTCGTCGTGCTCCGGGATCTCGCCGGCCTGCAGCTGCTGGTAGTCGGCGGGGATGCCCTTCAGGCGAGCCGGCAGGTTGATCCACAGCTGGATGCCGGCGGCATGGCCGTCCGGGAACTCCGAATGCACGAGGCCGCGCCCGGCCGTGAAGCGCTGGGCGCCGCCGGCATGCACGGTGCCGCGGTTACCGAGATTGTCGGCGTGCTTCATGCCGCCCGCGAACAGGTAGGTGATGGCCTCGAAGCCGCGGTGCGGGTGATCCGGGAATCCTCCCGTTGCGATGTCGAAGTGGTCCCACAGCACGAAGGGATCGAAGTTCAGCATGCCGTGCACGGGCATCAGGCGCCTGACCGTGACGCCGGCACCCTCCGGCACCGTCAGTGCCTGCTGGATTCGCATGGTTCCCGCCATGGTCAGGAGCCTAGCGTACCGTGCGTGCCGTCGCAGTACGGACGATTGCCGGACTGCTGGCAGCCGCAGATATACACGGTTTTGTCCTCATCGAAGGTCTCGATGCGCGGGGCACCGCCGACGCGCTTGTGCGTGCCGTCGCAGTACGGGCCGTTACCGGACTGGCCGCACATGCAGAAGGCCTTGGTTTCTCCCTTCTTGATCTCGATCGCAAACGGTTCGTTCTGCCATGCTGACATGGGTGGTCTCCTTTGACGGCGAGGTTCCCGCCGGGTGATGCAGGCAGAGTACAATTGATATTCCGATATAAAAGCGCAAAAGTACGATGCTTATCATCATGTTTTTCGATAGGTGCAGGCGATGTCCGTTCCGAAAACCAGTCTTGATCAATGGCGATGCTTCCAGGCCGTCGTGGATGCCGGAGGGTACGCCCAGGCCGCCGCCCGGCTGCATCGCAGCCAGTCCTCGGTCAGCTACGCCGTGAACCGGCTGCAGTCCCGCCTCGGCGTGCACCTGCTGCAGGTACAGGGGCGCAAGGCGCGGCTGACCAAGGCCGGCGAGGTGCTGCTGCAGCGTTCACGGCAATTGCTGGGGGATGCCCTGCGTCTGGAGGAGCTGGCGACGAATCTGGAGCAGGGGTGGGAGGCGGAGGTCAGGCTGGTGGTGGATGCCGCCTTTCCGGCGCATGTGCTGATGCAGGCGCTGAAGACGTTCGCGCCGGTCAGCCGCGGTACGCGCGTGATGCTGCGCGAAGAGGTGCTGTCGGGGGTCAGCGACGCCCTGCTCGATCGCAGCGCCGATCTTGCCATCTGCGGGCATGTGCCGCCGGGGTTCGTCGGCGAGGAGCTGCTGCGCATCGCATTCGTGGCGGTGGCCCATCCCGATCATCGCCTGCACACGTTCGGTGATGCGCTGTCCCTGCGCGAGATGGCGCAGGAGCTACAGGTGGTGGTGCGCGATTCCGGCGTGCGCGGGCACGATGTCGGGTGGCTGGGAAGCACGCAGCGCTGGGTGGTGTCGAGCATCGATACGGCGGTGGAGGCCGTGGCCAGCGGCCTCGGTTTCGCATGGCTGCCCTGCCACCAGATCGAGTCCTATATCACGCAGGGGTCGCTGAAGGAATTGCCGCTGCGCCGTGGGGCGAGGCGCAACAATAGCCTCGAGCTCGTGCTCGCCGAACCGGACCTGGCCGGGCCCGCGACACATGTGTTGGCGGATATCCTGAAGCAGGCGTCGCACACCTCGGGGATGTCGCAGTCGCTGTAGCGCCAGGTGCTCATGCCTCCATGCTCAGCACGAGCTTGCCGGTCATGCCGCCCCGCTCGAGTCGCCGGTGCGCCTCGGCGGCCTGTGCCAGCGGCAGCACGTCGGCCACATGGATATGCAGGCGACCGGCGTCGATGTGCTCGGCACAGCGAGCGAGGATCCCGGCCTGGCGGGCGCCTTCGCCGAGGCCGAACAACTGCGGCGACAGCATCAGTTCCTGACTGATGTGCAGGTTGCGCAGGCGCGCGGCCTTCCAGTCGGCATGCTCCGGGACCTGCAGGATCGTGACCAGCTCGCCATAGAAGCGTACCAGCGGGATGCTCTGGTCGAAGACGTCGCCGCCGACCGTGTCGAACGCGATATCCACGCCCCGGCCGCCGGTCCAGTCCATGATCGCCTGCAGGACGTCCTGGTCCCGGTAGCGGATGGTCGCATCGGCGCCGAGGCGTTGCACGAACTCGGCTTTGGCCCCGCTGCTGACCGTCGTGGCCACCTCGGCGCCCATGATCTTCGCCAGCTGGATGGCCACGTGCCCCACGCCGCCGGCACCCGCATGGATCAGGACTTTCTGTCCTTTGCCGAGACGGGCCCGGTCGAACAGGGATTCCCAGGCGGTGATCAGGACCAGGGGCGCGGCGGCAGCCTGGACGAAATCCAGCGAGGCCGGTTTGCGGGCCACGAAGGCGGCATCGACGATCGCGTATTCGGCATAGTTGCCGGTGCGCCGGCGCCCGAGGCCGCCGTAGCAGTAATAGACGGCATCGCCGACGCCGACGTGGTGCACATCGGAGCCCACGGCCTCGACGATGCCGGCGCCGTCGCAGCCGAGGATGCAGGGCAGGCCTTCGTCGATCATCGGGCCGCGTGCGCGGATCTTGGTGTCGACGGGGTTGATGCCGGCAGCCTTGACGCGGACCAGGACCTCCGTGGCGGCCTCGATGGCCGGTTGCGGCATGTCGCCCGCCTCGAGCACCTCCGGCGCTCCCGCTTGCTTCATCAGTACGGCGTGCATGGCTTCCTCCTTTTCCGTGGCCTTTGCGCATCATAACGCATGCATCGTCCGCATGGGGCGCTTACATTTGTCCGGCGTCCGGCATATCATTGATACAGGGGTCGCAGCCGGCGACCAAGAGGCGAGCAGAGCGCATGGTTCCTTCCCGCATTGAGCTTTACGACACGACGCTGCGTGACGGCGGCCAGACGGCCGGCATCCATTTCTCCGCCGAGGACAAGCGGCGTATCGCCGAGCGTCTGGCGGAATTCGGCATGGACTGGATCGAGGGCGGCTGGCCCGGCAGCAGTCCCAAGGATGACGCGTTTTTCGAGCTGATGCGCGACCGCCAGTGGCAGAAGAGCCGGCTGGTGGCCTTCGGATCCACGGCGCGCTCGGGCCGGCCGGTCGAGGAGGATGCCTCGCTGCAGCGCCTCGTGGATTGCGGTGCCGACGCCGTCTGCATCTTCGGCAAGAGTTGGGGCCTGCACGTGACCAAGGCGCTGGGTATCGATCTGGAGCGCAACCTGGAACTGGTGCGCGATTCCATCCGTTACATGAAGCTGCATTTCCCCGTGGTGTTCTTCGACGCCGAGCATTTCTTCGACGGATACAACAATGACGACGCCTACGCCGTGGCCGTGCTGGAGGCCGCCCGCGAAGGCGGGGCGGATACGCTGGTGTTGTGCGACACCAACGGCGGCAATATCCCGTATCGCGTGGCCGAACTGGCCGGCGCCATGCTCCAGCGATTCCCCGACACCACGATCGGCATCCATACGCACAACGACTGCGAGCTCGCGGTGGCCAATGCGCTGGCGGCGGCCAGGGTCGGGGCCCGGCATGTGCAGGGCACCATCAACGGCCTCGGCGAGCGCTGCGGCAATGCCAACCTGGTGTCGATCATTCCCGGCCTGCAGCTGAAGATGGGCCTGGATTGCGGCGTGCCGCCGGAGCAGATGCGCCAATTGGCTTCGCTGTCCCGCTTCGTCAACGAGATGGCCAATCGGCTGCCCTGGCAGCACCAGCCGTACGTCGGGCTCAATGCCTTTGCGCACAAGGGCGGCGTGCATGTGTCGGCCATCCGCAAGGAGGCCGCGCTGTACGAGCACATCGACCCGTCACTGGTCGGCAACGAGCAGCGCATCCTGGTGTCCGACCAGGCGGGGCGGAGCAACGTCCTGGTCAAGCTGTCCCAGATGGATCTCGGCCAAAAGCTGGACCCGGACGACCCGGCGGTGGCCGAATCGGTCAGGCAGGTCAAGGACCACGAGGCCCGGGGCTATATCTATGAAGGGGCGGAGGGGTCGCTGCAGCTGCTGCTGCTCAAGGCGATGCAGCGCTTCCGGCATTACTTCGAACTGGAGGGTTTCCGGGTCTACGACGAAAAAGAGGGCCATGAGGGCCAGCCCGTGGCGGAAGCGACCGTCCGCGTCAGCGTGGGCGGGCGGCCGGCCCATGCGGCCGCGCTCGGCAACGGCCCGATCAATGCCATGGACAACGCCCTGCGCACGGCGCTGCTCGATTTCTATCCCGGCCTGGCGCAGATGCGCCTGACGGATTTCAAGGTGCGGGTACTGACCACGAAGCAGGCGACGCGTGCGGCCGTGCGGGTGCTGGTCGAATCGACCGACGGGCGCCACAAGTGGGGTACGGTCGGGGTGTCGACCGACATCATCGAGGCCGGATACCAGGCGCTGGTGGATGCCATCGAGTACAAGCTGCTGCTCGATCACATTCCCTACCCGGAACCGGCGCCGGCCATGCAAGGAGGGACCGATGGACCTGACCGATAAGCACTGCGTCCCGTGCCAGGGGGGCGTTCCCCCGATGACCGAAAGCGCTGCCCGGGCGATGCTGGAGCAGGTGGCGGACTGGGAGCTGATCGATGGCGGCACACGCCTGCGCCGGACGTTCACCGGCGCCAATTTCGCGCGAGCCCAGGCCATGGCCTTGCGGGTGGGCGAGCTGGCGGAAGCGGAGGGCCATCATCCGGACATCTGCTACGGATGGGGATATTGCACGGTCGTCTTCTATACGCACAAGATCGGCGGCCTGCACGAAAACGATTTCATCATGGCGGCCAAGGTCGGCCACCTGTTCGAACGCTAGAGCCCCAGGCCGTAGAAGCCGTTGGGGTGATCCGTGGACGGGGTCCCGGGTTGATTGCCGTTCGCGTCCGTCGGCGCCGTACCCTGGCGGAAGGCCTCCAGGAACGGTGATTTGGTGCTGACGTCGGCGGGCTGGCCCGTTTTCGGATCGATCATCACCCATTCGATGCCCGGCGGCGGCGTGAAATTTTCCACCGGCCGGCCCTTTTCGAAGGCCTTCATGGCCTGCAGCCAGATCGGCAGCGCGGCGTGCGCGCCCGTTTCCGTATGGCCCATGCTCGTGGGGGTGTCCCGGCCCGACCAGACGCCGGTCAGGACCTGCGGCGTGAAGCCCATGAACCAGGCATCGACCTGCTTGTCCGTCGTTCCCGTCTTGCCGGCCGCCGGTCGTCCCAGTGCCCTGGCGCCCCGGCCGGTGCCATGCTGGATCACGCCGTGCATCAGGTTGGTGATCAAAAAGCTGGTGGTCGGGTCCAGCACCGGGGTGGCCGGCTTCATTGCATCGTTGACGGCCAGTACCGGGTCGGCATGGCAGACCTGGCAGCGATGGCCCGCGACGGAGCGGTACAGCGTCGTGCCGGTGCGATCCTGGACCTGCTGCACGGCGACCGGCTTCCAGCGCTGGCCGGTGGCCAGCACGATGTACGAGTTCGTCAGATCCTCGAGCGTCACCTCGGTCGCGCCCAGCGCCAGCGCCAGCTGCGCCGGGAACTTCTCGTGCATCGGGTAGTTCTTCAGGGCGCGCAGGAAGGTGCTGACGCCGATGTTCTGCAGCAGCTTGATGGAGGCGAGATTGCGCGAGTGCTCCAGGGCGTTGCGCAGGGTCACCGGGCCGGCGAAGCGGTTCCGGTAGTTTTCGGGGCGCCAGAACTCGTCCAGTTCCTGGTTGTCGAAGACGATCGGGGAGTCCATCAGGATCGATGCCGGCGTGTACCCCTCATCGAGGGCCGTGGCATAGATGAACGGCTTGAAGGCCGAACCGGGCTGGCGCTCGGCCTGCGACACGCGGTCGAAATCGCCGAAGTGGTAATCGTAGCCGCCGACGCGGGCCAGTACGGTGCCGCGTTGCAGATCCACGCTGTACAGGGCCGACTCGATCGACGGGGCCTGCGTCAGGCGCACCCCGCCCTTGCCGTCGCCCTGCAGCAGGATCTCGTCGCCGGCAATCCAGGTGCGCGGGCGATTGTACTTTGCGGGTAGCGGCGCGGCCTGTTGCCCGGGAGGCTGCCCGGCCTGCCGGGTGTCGGGATAGTCCTCCCACCGCCAGTCCGGCTTGGACAGGGTCCATTGCTTGAGGCCGTCATCGACCTTCAGATCCCCGTTGGGAAGTACCGCCTCCACCAGCGCCGGCATGGTCTGGTCGGTGCCCAGCGGGCCCTGGGCCGCCTCCCGGTCCGCCTTCCAGGAGGCCAGAAGCGTGGGCCAGTCGGCCTGATCATGGTGGGTCGGGAAGCGGTAGGGCTGGCGCTGTTCAAGGTCCAGGTCTCCGGTACGCACGGCCTTCTGGGCCGCCTGCTCGGCCTGGGGGTCGTAGGGTACCAGGACGGTCAGGCCCTGCCGGCGCAGGGTCGAAGCGCCGAACTGGCCGGCCAGCTGCTGGTAGACGGCATTTTCGTAGGAATCCGTCAACGTGTTTTCGTACAGCGGGGCGACCGTCAGCGGCTCCTTCAGGGCCTTGTCCACATCGGCCTTGCTGGCCAGGCCGCTCGTGAGCATCAGCGACAGCACCGTGTTGCGCCGCTGCAGGGCGCGCCTGGGGTGGAGATTGGGCGCATACGAAGTCGGCGCCTTGGGCAGGCCGGCCAGCATCGCGGCCTCGCCCAGCGTCAGCTGGTCGAGGCGCTTTCCGAAGTAGCGCCAGGCCGCGGAGGCGACGCCGTAGGCGCCGCGCCCGAGGTAAATCTGGTTCAGGTAAAGGTAGAGGATTTCATCCTTCGTGAATTTCTGTTCGATCCGGTAGGCCAGGATGGCTTCCCGGATTTTCCGGGTATAGGTCCGTTGCGGCGACAGCAGGAAGTTCTTCGCCACCTGCTGGGTGATCGTGGAACCGCCCTGCACGGTGTGTCCGGCGCGCAGGTTGGCGATGGCGGCCGACAGGATGCGGGCGGGATTGATGCCCGGGTGTTCGTAGAACTGTTGATCCTCGGCCGCCAGGAAGGCGTTGCGCACCATCAGGGGAATCTCGGAGAACGGGGTCAGGATGCGGTGCTCGTCGGCATATTCCGCGATCAGCTCGCCACGGTCGTTGAAGATGCGCGTGGTCAGTGGCGGCTGGTAGTCCGCAAGCGAAGTCAGGTGCGGCAGGTTGCGGGAGAAATAGAGATAGCCTACGGTCATTGATATCGCAGCCAGGACGGTGAGAACAGCTATCGACTTCATGATGGCGAGGAAGATGCGCATGGCGCGAACCCTACGTGGGGACTGTTCCAATCGGCAAGAGGCAGGGCAGCGGGGATTCTCGCTGACCGAGATGATGGTCGCGATCGGCATCATGGGCATCATCCTGGCCCTCGCCCTGCCTGCCTTCGGCGCCTGGCGCGAGAGCGCCGCCCTGCAAAGCGCCACACAAACCCTGATGGCGCATATCAAGCAGGCGCGGCTGATGGCGGTTTCCGGGAATCGAACCGTGCGGGTCGTGTTTGCGCCGGACGGCTACACGCTGGATTCGGGCGGAGCCAACGAGCAGCAATACCCGCTGAGCCAGTATTCCGATGCCCTGGCGTTCACCGATGTCTCTTTCAGCGGCAACAAATTGACCTTCCGCAGCAGCGGCATGGCGAACTTCGGCCATGTGGTCATCCGGAATGGCGATGGCAGCGCGCACAAGATCACGGTCAACATCATGGGCCGGCCCTACGACTGAGTCGCGACGCGCCGGCGACGGCCGATCACCCGAAAGCGGGACGGCGTGGCAGGTTGCGGTAAAAATGGACATGGCCTATTGTGATCGCGGTCACGGTCAAATTTGTTGCAGGAGCTATGAATTACAGGATGGCAGAAGGTGTGCGCATAGCAATCCCCCTACGTGGGAACCATTATGGCCGGCAAGCAGAGCGGCAACAGGGCTTCTCGCTGATCGAGATGATGGTCGTGATCGGCATCATGGGCATCATCCTGGCCGTGGCCCTGCCCGCCTTCAACGCCTGGCGCGAGAGCACCGCCCTGCAGAGCGCGTCGGAAACCCTGATGGCGCATATCAAGCAGGCGCGGGTCATGGCCATCTCCGGCAATCGCTCGGTATCCATCGTCTTCACAGGCAGCAGCTATACGTTGGATTCGGGTGGGGCCGAGCAGCAGCAGTACCTGCTCAGTGATTACGCCAAGAGCCTTACCATGACCTATACGGCCGCCACCCTGACGTTCAACAGTGATGGCACCACCAATACGACGGACACGATCGACATCAAGAATAACAACGGCACCACGAAAAGCATTTCGGTCAATATCGTGGGCCGGGCGTATTACCTGTGAGGCGTGACGTGAACGGACGCGAGCGGCAAAGCGGCTTCACGCTGATCGAGGCCATGGTGGCCATGGTGATCTCCGCCGTGATCCTGCTGGCGATGGGGATCTTCACCGTGGCGGTCATGCGCTCCGACAACACGGCCAAGCAGCGCACGGTCGCCGTGCACGTGGCCGAACAGCAGCTGGAGCAGTGGTACAGCACCAACACCACGCCGACGCAGACGACGACGGTCACCATCAACAACACCGTCTATCAGCTCCAGAGCTTCGACGCGACGCCGGTCAGCGGCGTATCGGACACCGCCATGAGCGGGGCGGGTACGAACACCAACGTGCGGGCCATCACCGTGTACTGGAAGAACGCCTCCGGCGTGCATCGGGTGACGGTGTCGAACATGCAGAGGATGCAATGAGGACGGGTTCCGAATCGAACATGGCTGCGGAGCGGTCGCGGGGCTTCACGCTGATCGAGCTGCTGGTGTCGATGGTCATCGTGATGATCATCCTGGCCGGCCTGTACAGCAATGTGCTGATGCAGTCGCGCGTGCAGGCCAGCCAGGCATCGACCGTCGACGCCGTCGAGGACCTGCGCATCGCCTCCCAGATCATGGGCAGCCAGCTGCGCCTGGCCACCAGCATCTGCTGGGACTCCGGCAACAGCCGGCTGGTCTACCAGCCGCTGGGCGCCCCGGTGACCCTGACGGCGGCGAACTGCGGCACCCTGGATTCCTCGTGGGGCGCCTTCCAGTTCAGCAGCGGCACCACCGCCACCGGCGGCAAGCTGTGCTGGGACGTGCCGAACAAATGGTCCACGTCCGGCGTCGGTTGCCAGGAGGTGCTGCGCGGCCTCAACCAGGCGACGGGCTTCTCGGCGTCGCCGACCTCGAACAGCAACCTGGCGGCCATGCGCACGCTGACCCTGGTCAGCCAGTACAAGTCCGTGGACAGGACAAACAGGGATCTGCAGATCAGCTTCGATGTGCTGCCCAGGAATAACTAGGAGACAATGCATGTACGAGCGCAACCATGACGAACGCGGTTTTGTGCTGGTCACCAGCCTGGTGATCCTGATGATCCTGACCATCATGCTCGTCGGCCTGTACCTCAGGGGCAAGGTCAACCAGGATACCAGCATCTCCGAGCGCGACTCCACCCAGGCCTTCTACCTGGCCGAGGCCGGTCTGAACTACCTCACCTGGGCCCTGTACACGGACCCCGACTTCCCCAGCAAGGACAACAATGTGGACCTGGACGGGGACGGCGTGGCCGACAACAGCGAAATCGAGACCACGCCCAACCAGGCGGGCAACCCCCCGACCAGCAACACGCTCGGCTACTTCGATATCAACAATACGATCAATTATGATCCCACGAGTCCGACGTCGGTGAATCTGTCGACGCTGACCCTGCCCAAGCACGTGGCGTTGGACATCACGGTCACCAAGCCGTCGAACGCCGTGGCCGTGACGCCGGAGGCCTTCGGCAGCGGCACGGCGTTGCCGAGCGGCAACGGGGCCGTGGTCTGGCTGGTGCCGGCGGTGATGGACACCAGCGGCGTCGCCCCGCTCAGCGAGAAGGACACCTCGAATACCAGCAACGACTATGCCGTCTATGCCTACTCGATCGGTTATGTGAACGGCAAGCCGCTGCGGATGCTGCGCGCCAAGATCGGCACGGCATCGAACAGCTTCCCGGCTAACCTCGGGGCGATGACCAACGGCTACCAGTAAGGAGGCCTTCCATGTTCAAGATCGTACGACATCGTCTGTTCGCCATCGGCGCCGCCGCTCTCCTGGGTGTTCTCTCCCATGCCGGCATCGCCGGCGCCTGGGGCTCGACGCCGGGGGATGCGACCTACCACACCATCGTCGACTTTACGCAGGGCAACAGCGTCAACGTGCTGGTGACCAATACCCAGTCCACGACCTCGGCACGCTCCTACCCGTATGTCGGCTCGGACGTGAATCCGTGGGCCGCCGTCAACCCGAACCTGTACCCGTCCGGCTACACGCCGCCGACGCCGGACCTGTACGTCGAGGTCAAGATGAACAACTCGGACGTGCGCAGCAACTCGCTGTCCAGCGCCACCCTCAACACCTGCGACCAGGGCGATCCGAGCAAGTGCCCGTCGGGGACGGTGCCGAAGACCTTCGTGCATCGCCTGGGCACCTACAACAGCAGCACCGGTCTGGTCACGGCGCTGACCAACAACAAGCTGCCGCCTTCCAACGCCGAGACCCTGAACAACATGTTCACCAAGAACGGCCAGGCCTTCGACATGGACCGCATCCGCTTCGCCGCCAACCGCCTGTGGGCCCAGTGGCGCAGCGACGTGCTGAACAACACCGGCTGGGCCAAGATGTTCAGCTACCAGCCGACCGGCACCATGTCGTTCGAGAACTTCGTCAACAACATCGTCCACGGCTATCCGATGTTCGGCATCGTGCGCGTGGTGATCCCGGTCGAGACCCAGTCGTCGTACGGGTGGGGCCATCATGGCGGTACCAGAAAGACACGCGGCGACATGTACCTGGACCCGAGTCAGCCGGTGGCCGGTGCCGAGTTCACGACGACGCATAGCTGGTCGGGCACGGGCACGGGCAGCTCCTCGCCGGTGATGGTGGACTACGAGGCCATGTGGCCGGGCACCAGCATCCCGTCGTCGGCGAACTCCAGCAGCAAGCGGGAGCCCTATTCGGGCACGATGACCGTGTACGGCATGCTGCTGATCGATTACGTCGATTCGCGCACCTACGATCCCGATCATTTCTTCGACAGCACCCAGGACTACATCGACAACTACACCGACGTGGCCACGCACGACGCCGCCTCGCTGACCGGGCGCAGCAACGTCATCCTGCCGCGTTCCTCCGGACGCGACGTCGTGCTGATGGACTGGGATACCCTGAACATCAATCCGGTCGACGATCTGCAGAGCTTCGTGCAGTACACCGACCCCCATACGACGGGGCCGGACGGGCGCATGGACACCCTGGACATCGCCCGCCGCAAGTATGTGATGGGCAAGAGCACCGCCTACCAGGCCTCGGAGATCTCGGATGCCTATGTCTGGGAGTACTGGATGCGCGAGGCCATGAAGCTGCCGAACGGCAACAGCACGCGCACGTCGATCCTCAGCGACCTGACCGGCTCGACGCCGCAATACAACGTCTGGACCCAGAAGTTCAACACCGGCGCCGCGCGCCGCACCGACTTCGACAACACCGCGTGGGCCTCGATGGCCGAGCAGGACAAGTTCCACGCCTATTTCCCCAACGGCTACGAGCGCGGCTGGATGATCGCCTTCGACGCCCTGCGCATGGACCAGCTGGATGCGACGACCTCGACCAAGGATGCCGGCAGCTGGTGGGCGAACCTGACCCAGAACGCCGCCGGTACCGACGGCATCATGACCAGCAAGAGCTACACCCCGTTCGATGTGCCGGCCGACAACATGGCCATCACCATCGATGCCAACGGCGACGGCACGGCCGTCAAGATGCCGAATTTCTTCAGTTCGGACTGGGAGGATCTGCCGGCGATGGCCTTCGCCGGCGGCCTGTTCGACGTGCACGGCTTCATGAACACCTCCGGCATGCTGTACACGCCGGACTCGTGCGAGATCGAGGCGCATTCGGGATCGGAGGTGCCGGGCGGCAGCAGCAGTGCCGGGCCGTTCCAGTACGTCAACGGCGCCCTGCTGGTCGGCAACGGCCTGTGGCTGGAGGACCAGGCTACCGGCGACCATTCGATGATCGCGATCTCGTACAACTTCAACTCCTTCGACCGCCTGCGTACCGGCACGGCGCGCCTGACGATCAAGCAGGTGCAGAACATCGCCGAGATCAAGGGGCAGTGATGTCGACACGGAAACGCAGGCTTGCCTGGCCTGCCGCGGCAGCGGCAGGCCTGGCCCTGATGCTGCTGGCATCCCCCGGCGCCGCCGTGGCCGGACAGGTCTATCAATGGACGGATGCCAACGGCGTGATGCACTTCTCCGACAATCCCGACGACGTGCCGGTCCAGGACAGGGACAACAGCCGTCGCGAGGTCCAGCCGCTCGCGGGCATCGCCCCGCAGGAAGACACGGCCGCACCCGGTGACGACGATGACGGGCGGAAGATCTGGGAAAGCAAGTGCCAGGCATGCCACGTCTATGACAGCAACAGCACGGAGAAGGGACATACCGGGCTGCTCAAATATATCCTGAACCCGGAGACGAAGTTTCCCTATCCGGACAACGTGATCCTGAATTCCCTGGAAAAGGGCGTCAGGGGTAACGGCGAGGGCATGCCGGCCATCGACATCAGCGAGGATGAACTGAAGACGCTGATCGTGTTTCTGAAAAAAGAGGTCTCCACGCCCTAAGCTGTTCGCCCTGTACCTTCGGACAGTCATGTTGACTTTTTCTTTATGTGTGGCTAAGTTGCATCCATAAGTGCCAGTAGCGCTTGAAGATAGGAGGGGAAGTGGCCCTGTTCTCCGGTAAGCAAGAAGGCCTGATGGGCGTGGATATCAGCGCCACCGGCATCAAGCTGGTGGAATTGGCGCAGTCCCGCACGGGTTACGAATTGAAGTCGATGGCGATCGTGCCGCTGCCGCGCGATGCCATCGTCGAAAACACGATCATCGACTCGATGGCCGTGTCGCAGGCACTCCTGGATGCCATCGAGGTGGCCCGCCCCTCCAGCAGCAACGTGGCCATCGCCGTTTCCGGCAATGCGGTGATCATCAAGACCATCTCGATGCAGACCATGACCGAATTCGAGCTGGAAACCCAGATCCAGTTCGAGGCCGACCAGCATGTTCCGTATGATATCGATGACGTGTATCTCGATTTCCAGATCCTCGGCAAGTCCAGCAGCGATGCGGAGGAAATGGATGTCGTGCTCGTGGCCTGCAAGCGGGAGGTGGTCGAGGACTTCCAGCTGGTGCTGAACGAGGCGGGGCTGCAGGCCAAGTGCGTGGATTGCGCCGTCTTCGCGCTGGAGAACGCCGCCGAGCTCACCGAAGAGCATGGTACCTACGGCGGCGAAGCCGAGGTCGTGAGCCCCGAGGATGCGCAGGTGAACGCCCTGGTCAACATCGGCGCAAGCCTGATGAACATCAATGTCCTGATCGACGGACAGATGTCCTTCGTCCGCGACCAGTTCTTCGGCGGCCACAACCTGACCGAGGAGATCCAGAAGGAGCACAAGATCAGCTATCAGGCCGCAGAGCAGATGAAGCTCGAGAACTTCTCGGGCATCAGCCCGGAGGCCCTGGAACGCTTCTATGTCGGCCTGACCTCCGAACTGGTGCGTTCACTGGACTTCTATGCCGCCAACCATGCGGAGTTTCCGGTGCAGAAGATCCTGCTCAGCGGCGGCACGGCCATGATCCCCGGCATCGCCAGCGAGATCGAACAACGCCTCGGCATCGAGACGGCGGTGTTGCATCCGTTCAAGAACATCAAGATCGCCAACCGCAAGTTCGACAGGGAATACCTCGAGCGCATCGGCCCGATGATGGTCGTGCCCATCGGCCTCGCCCTGAGGAGCTTTGACAAATGATCCGGATCAATCTCCTTCCCTACCGTACGGAGAGGCGCCAGAAGCAGATCCTGCAACATCTGATCGCTGCTGTGGGGGCGCTGGTCCTGGCGGTGGCGATCAGCCTGTCGATGCAATGGATGGCAACCTCGAACCTGTCCGATCTCCAGGACGAGTTCGGGCGCCTGCAGGCGCAGAACCACGCCCTGATGAAGGAGATCGGCAAGATCAAGAACCTGGACAAGCTGCGCGCCGACGTGGAGCGCAAGCTCAAGCTCGTGGATCAGTTGCAGCACGGCCGCTTCAGGTCCCTGAACACCTTCGTGGAACTGGCCAAGGTCATCCCGGAGAACGTGTGGCTGACCTCGGTCAAGGATACGGGCAAGCAGATCAATCTCACCGGCCTCGGAGAGAGCAACAATGCCGTGGCCAATTTCATGCGTGCGCTCGACGCTTCACCGATCTTCAGCAACGTGCGGTTGCAGGTGATCACCCGTACCCAGGTCGGGGGGGTGGCGGTGCGCCAGTTCGACCTGGTGTTTGATCGTGTCGACCAGAAGGGAGGGAAATCGTGAAGCTCGATTCGATCGACCTTTCCGCGCTCGAGGTCCTGCGCCCTGTCCTGCCGCTGCCGATGTGGCAGAAGGCCGCGGCGGTGGCCGCCGGCTTCGTGCTGATCCTTGCGGCCTATTTCTATTTCGGGTGGATGCCCGTCCAGGACCAGATCAAGCAGCAGCAGCAGCAGGTGGAGCAGCAGCGGCTGATTCTGCAGCGCAACCAGCGCCTGGCCAAGGATCTGCCGCGCAAGCGCAAGGAATATGCGCAGCTCGAGAAGCAACTGACCGTGGCGCTGAGCATGCTGCCCAAGCAATCCGAGATTCCGGACCTGCTGGAAAACGTATCATGGGCGGGCAAGGACAGCGGACTGGAATTCCACGTCTTCAAGCCCGGCGCTGAGGTGTCGAAGCAGTTTTACGCCGAGGTGCCCGTGAACCTGGATGTTTCGGGGTCCTACGGTCAGATGCTGACCTTCCTGAAGCGGGTCGGGGAGATGCCGCGCATTGTCGACATCAGCAACCTGACCCTCGGCCAGACCACGGCCGGTGGGCCGCTGACGATCACGGGCAAGGTGACGACCTATCGTTTCATAGAACAGGCTGAGAACACGAACGGCCGGCGAGGACGGCGCTAAGATGATGCGCAAGGTCCGGGAGTATGCAATGCAAAAGGAACCGACAATGCTGAGAGAACGAAGCAAATCTGTAGGCCACATGATGCTGGTCTGTGGCGCCCTGTTCATCATGGGGCTGGCGGGCAGCGCCCACGCGGCCACGACGGTCAGCGGGGTGGCGCTCGATCAGACCGGCAATGTCTCCGTGGTGAAGATCAAGATGGATCAGAAGGTCAACTACGAGGTCTTCGATCTCGAGGATCCGGTGCGCGTGGTTCTGCAACTCCCCGGGGCCAAGCTCGCATCCACGGTCGAGCCCGTGAAGGCCGACGGCACGGACGGCGTGACGTCCGTGTTCCCGATGCAGACGCCCGACGGCGTGAAGGTCGAGATCGGGCTCCAGGGCAAGCAGGCCTACAAGATCGTCGAGGATGGCAACAACCTGGACGTCCGCATCCAGAAGCCAGCCCAGGCCGCGGCCGCTGCCAAAGCCGCGAAGAAGGCCCAGATCAAGGATATCCAGGTCTATGACAGCGGTTCGGTGACCGAACTGGTGCTGCATGGCGACCACATGGATGCCAGCCACGATGCCTTCATGACCAACAAGGGCCAGACGATGATCCTGGACTTCTGGGGGGCGACATCGCTGCTGCCCAAGGAGCACTATGCTTATTCCACGCAACGCGTGAACGACGTGACCGTCGGTCAGGGCAATGGCCGGGTCCGTCTGGTGGTGGGGCTGCTGCCATCCGCCGAGAGCAAGTATCAGGTTCAGGCCAGTCCGGACGAGATGGTGGTCCGCTTCGGCAATGTGCTGCCGAGGAAGAAGTCCGAGAGCACGATCGTCGAGAGCGTGAACTTCCAGCCGGAAGACCGCGTTTCCCATATCGTGATCCGCACGGATACGACCAATCCGGTGGTCAACATGTACCGCAAGGGCGGCAACGTGCTGATCGACGTGCGCAAGGCGACGCTGGCCGAGGGCCAGGAGCGCACGCAGGACGTGCGTGAATTCCCCGGCCCGATCAACCAGATCGACAGCTACCAGGTCGACGACAACGTCCGCATCGTTGCCCGCCTGCGCGAGAAGGTCGAGATGTCCTCCTACCAGCAAGGCAATCTGCTGACCGTGACGCTGGAGCCGGAGGATATCGCCGCGGCCCGGCAGGGCGGCGCCAAGAGCTCGAAATTCGCCTACAGTGGCCAGAAGGTGACCTTCGACTTCAAGGACATCGATATCCGCAACGCGCTGAAGCTGATCGCGGAGATGAGCAAGCTGAACATCATCATGTCGGACGACGTGAAGGGAACGCTGACCATGCGCCTGGTCGACGTGCCATGGGATCAGGCCCTGGATCTGATCCTGTCCGCGCGCGGGCTCGGCAAGGAGCAGGAGGGCAACGTCATCCGCATCGCGCCGATCGATGTGCTGCGCAAGGAGTACCAGGCGAAACTGGAGGCCCAGCAGGGTTCCACCCAGCTGGAGCCGCTGGTGACCGAGTTCATCACGCTGAGCTATACCAAGGTCGCGGATGTCAAGAAGATGCTGGACAACGCCTCGGCCAATGCGACCAAGGGCGGTGCTTCGACCGGCGGCACGGCCACGGCCACGGCGGCCACCAGCCAGGCCGCTACGGCCACCAGCGCGTCCGGCCAGCCGCAAAGCGTCGGCATCCTGTCGCCGCGCGGCAGCTTCCTGATCGATGAGCGCACCAATACCCTGATCGTCAAGGATACGGTCGAGTCGATCAACAACGTCAAACGGCTGATCGCCGCCATCGACAAGCCGGTGCAGCAGGTGCTGATCGAGTCGCGCATCGTCGAGGCCAAGGAGGACTTCAGCCGCAGCATCGGTATCCGCTGGGGCGGGCAGGTCCAGCGCACCGGTGGTGGCAACTCGATCACGATCGGCGGCGCCCAGGGCTCCGGAAGCCCGACCTCGACCTCTGCGGTGACTGCGACGGGCAGTAACGGCTTCCTGATCGACATGCCCGCCGCGACCGTGTCGGCCGGCTCCGGCGGTGCGGTCGGCATGGTGCTCGGCGGCCTGAGCCGTGCCTTCAACCTGTCGCTGGAGCTGTCGGCGGCGGAGAACAACGGCGAGGCCAAGGTGATCTCCAATCCGCGCCTGATCACCTCCAACCTGAAGCAGGCGACGATCTCGCAGGGTGTGTCGATCCCGGTGACGACGCCGGCGACGAGCACGTCCCCGGCCACGACCACGTACACCCAGGCCAACCTGTCGCTGCAGGTGACGCCGCAGATCACGGCCGACAACAAGGTCATCATGGACATCACGGTGACCAAGGACGCGCCTTCGACGACGATCTCGGTGGGCGGCAACCCCGGCATCGACACGAAGACGATCACCACCAGCGCCTTCCTGGCCAACGGCGAGACCGTGGTGATCGGCGGCATCTATCAGAAGACCACCGGCAGTACCACGAACAAGGTCCCGGGCCTCGGGGATATCCCCATCCTGGGCTGGCTGTTCAAGAACAAGGCGGTCAACGACAACCGCACCGAACTGCTGATCTTCCTGACCCCGACCATCATCCAGCCGATGGCTACGCAGGGATCGAACACCTGACGGTGAAACTGACCCTGGTCGGTCCGATGGGGGCCGGCAAGACGACGATCGGGCGGCTTCTGGCCGCCCGATTCGCGTTGGCATTCATCGACCTGGACGAGGTCATCGTGGAACGGGCCGGCAAGCCGATTCCGACCATGTTCGCACAACAGGGCGAGTGCCTGTTCCGCGCGCTCGAAAGCGAGATGCTGGCCCTGTACTGCACCGACGATCGCGAAGGCCGTGTCCTGTCCACCGGGGGTGGGGCAGTGCTGCTGTCGGCCAATCGGGAGCGGATGCGGCGCTGCGGGACCGTGGTCTGGCTGCATGCGGCGCCGGAGGTGTCGGCCGCCCGCATCGAAGGCGATGCCAACCGGCCGCTGATCAACGGGGTGGATCCATTGGCGAAGGCCAGGGAACTGGCGCGCATCCGTACCCCATTGTACGAGGCCATTGCCGACCTGAGGATCGACACGGGCCGGCGCTCCGCCCAGGAAGCAGTGGATGATATCCATGCCTTTCTGTCACAATCCGGCCATGACTGAGATGCACCACGATTTCCGCATGGCCCTGGGCCGGCGCAGCTACGACATCCATATCGCGTCCGCTTGCCTGGATCATCTCGGTGTCGCCATGCAGCGCCTGTTCGGGCCCGCGTCCCGCTGCCTGGTGGTCAGCAACGAGGTCGTGGCGCCGCTGTATCTCGGCCGGGTACGCCACAGCCTCGAGGCCGCGGGCTGGCAGGTCGGCGAATGCGTCCTGCCGGATGGCGAGGAACACAAGAACATGCAGCAGTGGGGCACGATCATCGATGCCCTGATGCAGGCCAAGCTGGCGCGCAACGAGCCGGTCGTGGCCCTGGGCGGCGGGGTGATCGGCGATATGGTCGGCTTCGCGGCCGCCTGCTACCGGCGGGGCATCCCCTTCGTGCAGGTGCCGACGACGCTGCTCGCCCAGGTGGATTCCAGCGTCGGCGGCAAGACGGCGATCAACCACCCGCACGGCAAGAACATGGTCGGTGCCTTCTACCAGCCGAAGCTCGTATGGATCGACCCGGAGGTACTGCGCACCTTGGACGGGCGTCAGCTGCGCGCCGGGCTGGCGGAGGTGATCAAGTACGGCCTGATCCGCGATCGCGCCTTCTTCGAGCGCATCTCGGCGCGCATGCCGGAACTGCTTGCGCTGGACGACGACGCGGTTTCCGAGGCCATCCTCGCTTCCTGCCGCCACAAGGCCGCGCTCGTCGTGGCCGACGAAACCGAGCAGGGCGAGCGGGCGCTGCTCAACCTCGGCCATACCTTCGGCCATGCCATCGAGTCGTTGACCGGCTACCGGAAGTACCTGCACGGTGAGGCGGTGGCGATCGGCACCTGCATGGCCGCCCGCCTGTCGGAGCAGCGCGGTGACGGCCCGGCCGGCATGGAACAACAGATCATCCGCATCTACCGGGACGCGGGGCTGCCGACGGAGGTGCCGCGCTTCGATGCGGGGACCTGGCTGGATGCCATGGGACACGACAAGAAGAACATCGGCAGCCGCATCCGCTACATCCTGCTGCATGCGATCGGCGATGCGTTCATCGCCGAGGATGTGCAGCCCGATCAGATCAGGCGCCTGATCGCGTCATACGCCTAGCGATCGCTTGTCGAAATGAGCAGGCAGGAGGGCCTCCCTCCTCAGTTGTCGTCCAGCATGCCGAACAGCACCAGCAGGTTCTCGAACAGCAGGAACACATCCAGGTATAGGGTCAGCGCGGCGGCGATGTATTCGTCGTTGGGATAGCTGCGCAGGATGGTCGACGTGTCGTACAGGATGAAGGCCGAGAACAGCAGTACGCTGATGCCGCTCAGCGCCAGGGCCATGGTGGCCGAATGGAAGAACAGGTTGCTGAGTCCCAGGATGACCACGGCGATCAAGCCCATCCACACGAAGCCGCGCAGGAACGAGAAATCGCGGCGGGAGACGAAGGTATAGGCCGTCAGGGCGACGAAGGCGACGGCCGTCGTCATGAACGCCTGCGCCACCAGCATGCCGGACTTGGCGGCCACCAGACCGATCAGCGGGGAGATGGCGAAACCGGTCAGGGCGCCGAAGCCAAGCAGGGCGAGCAGGTTGATGCCGGGGGTATGGCGGACGGCCTGCACGACGAAGACGCCGCCCATCATCATGAACAGGGTCAGCCACGGATGCGCCATGGGGAAGGCCATGCCCAGCGAGGCATAGGCGCCGACACTGCCGGCGGCGATGCACAGGGCCAGCATGCCGTAGGTGCGGCCGAGAAAGGCGATGCGGGCATCGGCCAGTTGGGTGGAGCTCAGGGTGGCTAGATTCATGGAAACCTCCGGATCACGATCTGCGCGGAAGCTAGCCGCGCCGAGCTTAAGATTTAATGAAGCGGATGGTGCCGGTCATCGCTGCTTTCGACGATCTCGGCCTCGATCCAGGCCGCCTGGCCGGATGCGGACAAGGACCCGGGAAGCCATCGGCGCATGATCAGCCGGCGCAGGGCCGGGATCAGCAGCAGAAAACCGATGATATCGGTGACGAAGCCGGGCGTCAGCAGCAGCAGGCCGGCCAGGGAAAGCAGCAGGCCGTGGGCCACGGACTCGGCCGGGATCTGTCCTGCCTCCAGATGCCGGCGGGCCGTCAGCAGGGTCTGCAGGCCCTGCACGCGCACCAGCCAGCCGCCGATGGCCGCCGTGGCCAGGCAGAGCAGGATCGTGATGGCCCCGCCGATGCGGCTGCCGACCTCGATCAGCACGTACAATTCGGTGAGCGGCAGGAAAACCAGCAGGACCAGTAGCAGACGCAGCATAGAACCTTTATGGGGGCTGGTGAGCCAAAATACAAGCCCCCGGTGCTAGGAAGACTCTGAAAAGCTGCATCGCTGCAGTCTTTCAGGGCGCAAAGGGAAAAGCGCGGTTTTTCCTTTGCGCACACAAGATTGCAGGAGAGCAATCTTGCACGCATCGCACCCAATGGGTGCCATACATGGATGCGCTGCGTTTCTCAGGGCATCCTTAGCCTTCCGTCAGGGCAAGGCTGACCAGTGCCCCGATGCCGGTGGCCATGGCCTGCTCGTCGATGTCGAAGGCGGGATGGTGCAGGGGATGGCGGGTGTTCGGCGTGGCCCCCGTTCCCAGGCGCAGCAGGCACCCGGGCACCCGTTGCAGGAATTCGGCGAAATCCTCTCCTCCCATCGATGGCGCCTCGATGCGGATCAGCGGGGTGTCGGGCATCAGGCGCCGCAGCGCATCCTCGGTCAGGCGCATGATCTCCGGCGGATTGGCGAGCAGGGGGGTCGTGGCATTCATGGTGAAGCTTGCCGTCGTTCCCCAGATCTCGGCCGTTTGCCGGATGATGTGGTCCATGCGGGAGCGGATCTCGTCGCGCACCTGCTGGTCCAGCGTGCGCACGGTACCGGAGAACGTGACGCGTTCGGGGATGACGTTCGGGGCATGGCCGCCCTGGATCTGACCGACGGTCAGCACGGCCGGCTGCATCGGGTCCACGCGCCGGCTGACGATATGGTGCAGGGCCTGGATGATGTGGCTGGCGACCAGAATGGTATCCGTGCATTCGTGCGGCCGGGCGGCATGGCCGCCATGACCCGTGATCTCGACCTCGAACATGTCCGCCGAGGCGCACATCGGCCCGGTCCTGAGGCCGATGCTGCCGCTCGGCAGGTAGGGGTAGACGTGCAGGGCATGGATCCGCTGCGGCCGGATGCGCTCCAGGACGCCGTCCCGGATCATGGCGGCGGCGCCGGCGGTCGTCTCCTCGGCCGGCTGGAAGATCGCCGCCACGTTGTGCACCAGCCCGTCGAGGCCTTGCAGCACCATCAGCGTTCCGATCAGCATGGCCGTGTGGGCGTCATGGCCGCAGGCATGGGAGACGCCGGGATTCTCCGATGCATAGGCGCAAGCCGTGGTTTCATGGATGGGCAGCGCATCCATATCGGCGCGCAGGGCGATGCAGGGGCGGTCGTCCGCGATATGCAACCGGGCGAGCAGGCCGAATCCGCCGATATGCTCCTCCACCGCCAGTCCGAGGTTCTTGCAGTGCCGGGCCACGAAGCGCGACGTGGCCTGTTCCTGGCCGGACAACTCGGGATGCCGGTGCAGGTGGCGCCGGATATCGACAACGGCCGGCATGACGGCGGCGATATGGGCGGCCAGGTCTCCGGGCGAGATCCCCGCCGTCATTGCGCCTGATCCTGCCAGGAAGCCCAGCCGTCATTGCAGATGCCTTCGATCATCGCCGCCCTCGAGTCTGTTTGTGCATGGATGCGACGCTGGCGGTCGGCGCCGTCACCGTCCGCCTGCCATGCCGGAAGACGGCCGGAAACGGCAGACAGGTCGACGGCGTCGGCTCCTCGTGTTTCAAGGTATGCCAAGCGACGTTCAAGCCAGGTGAGGAGCGGATACTGCCTTTCGGTATGCGGGTCGATGATGCTGGCGTGCATGCCGTGGCGGCAGGCCCGCCACCGGTTTTCGCGGATCAGCGACGGGTGCATCCGTTTCACTTGTCCATCGGTCGAAAGGGCCGCCAGGCATTCGCTCCTGACATAGGCGACGTAGGCGTGCGTATCCTCGGCGGTGGCCGGCATGTCGCCGACGCGGATCTCGAGGGTGCCGAAATCCGGATGCGGGCGCATCTCCCACCAGATCTCGCGCACGGTTTCGATGCTGTGCGTGGCGATCAGTCGGTGGACACAGTGCCGGAAGTCCTGCCAGTCGTCGTAATAGAACGGCATGCCCCCCTGGCTCAGGTTCTCGGAGACCTTGGTCCGGTAGGAGCTCAGCCCCGTATCCTCGCCGTGCCAGTAGGGGGAATTGGCCGAGATGGCCAGGAAGAACGGCACGATGGGCATCAGGTGGTTCATGGTGCGGATGCAGGCATCCCCACTGGGCATGCCGATATGCACGTGGATGCCGAAGATGTTGAAGCGGCGGGCGGCCCGCTGCTGTTCGTCGATCAGCCGGTGATAGCGTGGATCGTCGGTCACCTGCTGATCCTGCCAGCTTGCGAACGGGTGGGTGCCGGTCGACATCAGGGCGCCGTCTCGCCCGGCCAGGATGCGGCTGATCCGGTGGTGGGATGCGGCCATCTCATCGATGCAGGACCGGCTCTGCATGTGGATGCCGGTGTTGATCTCGATGGTCGATGTGAACAGCTCCGGCTTGATCCTGGGGGTCGGGTCGATGGCGTCGAACACGGCGGGTGCCAGTGGGGCCTGCATGCCGGAAGCGCTGTCGACGGTGATCCATTCCATCTCGATGCCCAGGGTGCCTGGCTTCGAGGGGACGAAGGGGATGTCCGTGGCCGAATTGCTGCCCATCCCGGTCAGTATAGCCCGTCCGGGAAAGCCGCGCGGGTCTCAGTCGAGAAGCCGCCCCGCCTTGGCCCAGTTGCCGCGATCCACCTCATCGATGGTGATGTAGGTCGACTCCGGCGGCTTGCCCGCCACCTCCTGCATCACGCGCGTGATCCCGTCGACGATCCGTTCCTTCTGTTCCCGTGTCAGCGCGCCCGCGACGCGCACATTGATATAGGGCACTATCGATCCTCCCCGTGCATGTCAGCCTGCCGTTTCAGCGCCTGCTCCATCCGGTCGGCACGCGCATTGTCGCCCAGTTTGCGCAGCACGGCAATGATGCGCGTGCGCACATCGGCCTCGTCCGGGTCCAGGGCGGCGCTCTTCTGGTAGGCGATCAGGGCGGCATCGTATTTTCCGGTCTGGTTCAGGATGTCGCCATGGATCATCCAGCAGGATGCGATATTCGGCAGCAGCGCCACGGCCCGGGCGCTTTGCGTCAGGGCGGCGGTGACATCGCCGTGCGCGGCCAGGAAGCGGGCGTAGCGGATATGGGCATAGCCGTTCCTGGGATCGGCACGCAGGGCCTGCTCGTAGTCCCGGCGTGCCTCGGTGTTGTGCCCGTCACGGGCGTCCATCCCGGCCAGCATGTACCATGGGACGGCCTCGTTCGGGAAATGCGCGGCGGCATCCTGCAGCAGTTTGCGGGCACGGTCGGCCTCTCCGGCCTGGCGGTACAGCACGCTCAGGTTGACGACGGTGGGCAGGTGCCAGCCGCGCCGCATGTTCTCCTCGTACAGCTTTCGCGCCGCATCCGTGTGGCCGATGCGCGTCAGCAATACGGCCAGGTTGTAGCGGGCGTCGAGGTTATCCGGCCGGGCCGCGAGCTCGTTCTCGAGCGCGCGCCTGGCCTCGGTATCCTGCCCCGCCTCGTAGTAACGCTGGGCAGCACTGAAGGGGGTTGGCGGCTTGCTCGTGGCGCAAGCACCGAGAAGGCCCAGCATCAGCAGCAAGGCGAGGCTACGGCTGCGCAGGGCTCACTCCCATCTGGCCGGTGGTCAGCAGCATCTCCTCCATCTTCTCCTGGCGCGCACGCGGGCCCGGCGGCACCTCGGGTCCCTTGTTGAGCAGCTTCCAGGGGTTGCGGCGCAGGTCGTCGGACAGCGCCTCCAGGTTCTCGGAGGACTTGCGCAGTTCGAACAGCATGCGATACAGGTTCTCGCGGTTGTCGACCAGGATGGCGTCGGCATGATTCACGGTGGTCGTGCCTTCCGAGAAGAATTGTTTGCTGGAGCGGATCGCCGCCGGCAGCTGCTTCGTGGCCTCGGACAGCTCGTGAATCGATGCCGGCAGATCCTTCTTCAGGTCCGCGCTGACCTTGCTCAGGTTGTGGATGGTGGCATGCAGGTCCTTGCGGTTCTCATGCACCATCTGCGAGATCTCGGCGACGGTGGTGTTGGTTTTGCTGATCAGGGCGCGCAGCGAGTCCTTGCTATCGCCGTTGGCCAGCATCTGTTTCAATGCGTCGCTGATGGTGCGGATGTCCGCGATGACGCTGCCCATCTGGCCGATCAGGGTGTTGATGTCGCCGCCCGGCACGGAAGGGATGCGCGCCCCGTCCGGCAGCCAGCGCGTGTCTCCCGGGGTGGAATGCAGCGACAGGTATTTCTCGCCGACCATGCCGCGGCTGACGATCGAGGCCTGCGTGGACGCCGGCAGCCGGATGCCGGGCAGCAGCGCGATGCGCACCAGGGCCCGGCCTTTGTCGAGCTTGATCTCCTGAATGGAGCCGACCTTGACGCCGGCCATGCGCACATCCGACTGGGGTTCGAGTCCCATCAGGTCGTTGAATTCGGTTTCGACGATGTTGTGCTGCTGCTTGAACCATACGAAGCCGCCGATGCGGCTGGACATCAGGCCCAGCAGGATCAGCGCAACCAGGACGAAGGCCCCCAGACGGGCCTGGGCATTCAAGTCTGCACCCCTTTGTTCATGTCCCCGCCCCATTGTGTTCGCTGACGTTGATCGGTCCTTCGGCCCGGCCTTCGACGAACTGCCGGACCACCGGATCCCTGTCAGATTGTAGCGCGTTTGCGGGCATTTGCCGATGGATGCGCGCGTTGGCGAGCATGGTGATCGTATCGCTGATCGCCATGGCGCTTTTCATGTCGTGGGTGATGGTGACGATGGTGGAATCGAAATCGTGGTGCAGGCGCACGATCAGGTGGTTGATGACGTCCGACATGATCGGATCCAGCCCGGTCGTGGGCTCGTCGAAGAACACGATGTCGGGACGGTGGCAGATCGCGCGGGCCAGGCCCACGCGCTTGGCCATGCCGCCGGAAAGCTCGGCCGGCATCCTGTCCTCGATGCCGGGCAGATCGACCCAGTCCAGCACCTCGGTGGCACGGCTTCGCGCGGCCTCGCGGGACTCGCCGTGATGCAGCAGGGCGAAGGCCACGTTCTCCCAGACCGGCAGCGAATCGAACAGGGCAGCGCCCTGGAACAGCATGCCGACCCGGCGCATGCGCCCCAGCTGTTCGGCCTCGTCCAGGGCCAGCCAGTTCTCGCCGTCGACGAGTACCTCGCCGGCATCCGGCTTCATCAGGCCGAGGATGCACTTGATCAGCACGCTCTTGCCGCTGCCGGACATGCCGATCACGGTCATCGATTCCCCCGGCATGATGTCCAGATCGATGCCGTCGAGCACCAGCTTGTCGCCGAAGCCCTTGCGCAGGCCGCGGATGCGGATGCGGGGCTGTGTATCCTGACTCATCCGAACATCCATGCGGTCAGGAAGTAGTCGGAAACCAGGATGCTCATGCTGGCGATGACCACGGCACGCGTGGTGGCCCGGCCGACGCCGGCCGCACCCCCCCGGCAATGGAAGCCCTCGGTGCAGCCGATCAGGCCGATCAGCATGCCGAAAAAGCCGGCCTTGATGATGCCGGAATAGAAATCGTTGAGCTGCAGGTACAGCGTGGTCTTGTCGATATAGACGGACGGGTTCTGGTGCAGCATGAGCACGCTGATCACATAGCCGCCGGTGATGCCGATCATGTCGGCCACGATGACCAGCAGCGGCAGCATCAGCGTGGCCGCGAGCAGCCGCGGCAGGATCAGGTAGCGCACCGGGTCGGTGGACAGCGTCCACAGGGCGTCGATCTGTTCGGACACGCGCATGGTGCCGAGCTCGGCGGCGAACGAGGCACCGACGCGGCCGGACACCATCAGGCCCACCAGCACCGGTCCCAGTTCGCGCAGCATCGACAGCGACACGACGACGGCGACCATGCTCTCGGCCCCGAAGCGGTGGAAGGCGATATAGGACTGCAGGGCCAGCACCATGCCGGTGAACAGGGCGGTCAGCAGCACCACGGGCAGCGATTGCACGCCGACCATCTCCGCCTGCTGCAGGATCAGGCTGCCGTACCAGGGGCGGCTGCCCATGCGCTTGATGGTGCGGCCGAGGAAACTCGCATACAGACCCAGATGGGCCAGGAAGGCCTCGACCCCCGCCCCGAAGGCCTGCAGCCAGCTCACGTCCGCACCTTCCGGATCACCCGCTGCCCGACGCCGGCGAACAGGGTGTAGGCGATGGTATCGAGGATGTCCGCCACCTCGTTGGCGAGCAGGGCCTCGCCCCAGAACTCAACGGTGTCGCCGGGCCGGATCGACGGGGCGTTCCGCGCGTCCAGGATGACGTAGTCCATGCAGACCCGGCCGACGATGGGTAGCCGGGCATCACCATGGATGCCGGCTCCCCGGTTGGACAGCCCGCGTGGCAGGCCGTCGCCGTAGCCCATGCTGACGACGGCCACCGGCATGGCATCCGGTGCGATGAAGCTGGCACCATAGGATACGGAGCTCCCCTTGGGGATCTCGCGGAGCTGCATGACCTGGCCGGTCAGGCGCATCACGGGCTTCAGGCCCATCGGCCAGCCGGGGATGGGCTCAGCGCCGTACAGGGCGATGCCGGGCCGCACCAGATTGCCGGCCATGTCAGGTCGGATCTGGATGCCGGCGCTGTTCAGCAGTGAGGCCTGCGTGCCCTTCGGGAAGCTGCCCAGGATGGCCTGAAACTGATCGGCCTGCACGGCGTTCAGGGGGTGCTCCGGATCGTCGGCACAGGCCAGATGGGACATGATGCCCTCGACCCGGATGCCGTAGCGGCGGCAGATATCGGCGAGATCGGCCGGCGAGCGGCTGCCCAGCCGACCCATGCCGGTGTCCACCTTGATCCAGATCCGGCCTGTAAAGCCCGCCTGTCGCAGGTGTTCGGCCTGAAGCGTTTCGGCGATGACCGGGACCAGGGCGTGTTCGGCGGCCAGGCGGGCATCCTCGGCATCGAAGATGCCTGACAGCAGGTAGATGGCGGCATCGGCATCCTCCGGCAGCAGGCTGCGCAGGCGGGTCCCCTCGCTGGCATCGGTGACACCGAAGTGGCGGCACCCGTCCGCGAACAGCGCCGGCGCCACGAGATCGAGCCCGTGGCCGTAGGCATTGGCCTTGACGACGGCCATGACGGCGGCCGTGCCGGCACGCTCGTCGAGCAGCCGGTAGTTGTGGCGCAGGTTGTCCAGGTCGATGTGGGCGATGGCGGGCCGGCTCATGAACGGAGTGTCGCCGCCGGGCGTCTAATCGTCAAAGCCCCGGGCAGCGGCATGATTCTCGAAGCGCGTGTATTTGTTGATGAAGGTCAGCTTGACGTTGCCGATCGGGCCGTTTCGCTGTTTGGCGATGATGATCTCGGCGATGCCCTCGTTCTCGGGCTTCTTGTTGTAGACCTCGTCGCGGTAGATGAACATGATGACGTCGGCATCCTGCTCGATGGCGCCGGATTCGCGCAGGTCGGACATCATCGGGCGCTTGTCCGCCCGCGATTCCAGCGAGCGGTTCAGCTGCGACAGGGCGATCACCGGCACGTCCATCTCCTTGGCCAGCGCCTTCAGCCCGCGCGTGATCTCGCTGATCTCCTGTTCGCGCCGCTCGGCATCGGCGCGCCCGCTCATCAGCTGCAGGTAGTCGATGACGACGAGGTCCAGGGCCTTGGCCTCCCGTTTCAGGCGCCGGCATTTGGAACGGACCTCCATCACCGAGATCGCGGGCGTGTCGTCGATGAACACCGCCGATTCGGCCAGGGCACCGCTGGCCGAGGCGAGCTTGCGCCAGTCCTCGGCCGAGAAGCGGCCGGTGCGCAGGTTCTTCATATCCACGCGCGCCTCGCTGGCCAGCATGCGCTGGGCGATCTGCTGCGAGGACATCTCCAGCGAGAAGGCGGCGACGACGTGCGCATGATCCGCACGGATCGCCGCATTCTGGGCCAGGTTCATGACGAAGGCGGTTTTGCCCATGCTCGGGCGACCGGCGATGATGACGAGGTCGCCGCGCTGCATGCCGCTGGTCAGCTCGTCCAGGTCGTCGAAGCCCGTCGGCACGCCGGTGATGGCCTTCTTCTGCTCGTAGCGGGCCTGCAGCTCGTGGTAGGCCTCGAGCATCAGCTTGTCCATCTTGCTGAAGGTCGGGCGCGAACGATTGAAGTTCTCGGCCACGGCCAGCACGTTCTTTTCGGCCAGATCCAGGTGCTCGTTGACCTCGCGTTCGATCTCCTCGTAGACGTCCTGGGAGATGCGCCCGCACACGGACAACAGCTGCCGCAATGCGGCGCGCTCGCGCACGATCTCGGCGTAATGGCGCACATTGGCGGCGGTCGGGATGGAGGTGACCAGTTCGGCCAGATAGGCCTCGCCGCCGCAGGCATCCAGTTCGTCGGCGCGTTCCAGCTGATCCTTGACGGTCAGGGCGTCGACCGGCTGATGTCGGGCCGACAGGTTCAGAATGGCCGCGAAGATGCGGGCATTGGCCTCAACATAGAAATGCTCGGAAAGCAGGGTGCCCTCGAGGCGCTCGAGCGCCTCGGGGTCCAGCATGATCCCCCCCAGCACCGCCCGTTCCGCATCGTATGCATGGGGCGGGACGCGCTCCCTGAGCGTGTCGGTGCGAATCAGGGGGTTGGCGCTCAATCGTGCTCGGCGGCTTCGACCTGGATCGTCAGTTCGACCGTGACATCCGGGTGCAGGCGTACGCGGAAGGCATGTTCGCCGACGGTCTTGATCGCTTCATCGACCAGCACCTGGCGTGTGCCGACCGTGCAGCCGTGCGAGTCGAGCAGTTCGGCGATATCGTGCGGCGATACCGAACCGTACAGGTGCTGGCCATCGGATGCGGAGCGGGCGACGGTCAGGGTCAGGCCGCGCATCTTGTCGGCCAGGGACTGGGCCTGCTGCAGATCGTCCTGCTGCTTGGCCTCCAGCTCCTGGCGGCGGCGCTCGAACACCTTGCGGTTCGCATCGGTGGCCGTCACGGCCTTGCCCTGCGGCAACAGGTAGTTGCGGCCATATCCCGGCCGGACCTTGACCTCGTCGCCGACATTGCCGAGCCCGGCGATTCGCTCCATCAGAATCAGTTGCATCATCATCCTCCATCTGCCGATTTCATCTGTCGGCGGTAATCAAACCAGACATCCATCAGGCCGAGCAACACGAACGGGATCGCCAGCACCGACCACATCGCAAGCAGCATGTACATCATCACAATCATCCATGGCTGCTGCCTCAATTTCAACCAACTGTGCGCCACCGCCACACCCTGCAGTCCCAGCATGCCGGAGCCCAGGATGGCCGTGCCGACGGCCAGGTACTGGGCATCGCCGCCAGCCATGTTGGCGACGGCCATGGCCAGGATGAACACATACGCGACCCAGCGCCCGAAGCGGATGCCCAGCACGGGCATCGGATCGCCGCGGAAGAATCCGTAACGTCCGGCCAGCGACCTCGCCAGCAGGATATTCCCCCACCAGATCAGCCACAAGCCGAGCGCCAATGACCCCGGCAGGATCCACACCGAGCTGCGGCGGAACTGGGCCAGCGCCGCCAGCGTTGCCGGCTCATGGGCGGGCAGCTGGGCGCTGGCACTGTCGAACATCGGCGCCAGCAGATGGTCGACATAGCCGCGCATGTCCATGTTCGCGGCATGGGCCCCCGCCAGCAGGCCGACCAGCACCGCCAGCAGCAGGCCGATCGCCAGGTTCTGGCCGCTGCGCGCCAGTCCGCCCGGACGCTGCAGGCTGGTCGCCGCGACGATCGGCAACGCGCCGTACATCAGCAGCATCGCCAGCCCCGGCAGCAGGTGGATGCCGGACGCCAGCCCGACGCCCGCGGCCGCGAGCGCGGCCACCTGCAGGGCGTAGATGCCGCCGCCGCCCAAGGCGATCAGCGCGAACATCCCCGGCGTCAGCAGGTGGATGGCGATCGTCGCCACCGCCACGACCCAGGCCAGCAGCGGCAGGCCCTGCAGCAGGGCCGGGAGCCACCAGGCTATCGAAAACATCAGGACCGCCAGCAGTGCGCAGGGGACACGGCGGGTCAGGACGTATTCGGCAACCGTCGGCATCCTGGGTGCCGGCGTCGGGTTCATGCGCTTGGGCCTGAGCCCGCAGGCCGGTTCAGTCGCGGTGCTGCGTCGTGAACGGAAGCAGCGCCAGGACCCGAGCGCGCTTGACGGCCGTCGTCAGGGCCCGCTGGTGGCGGGCGCAGGTGCCGGTCACCCGGGCCGGCACGATCTTGTAGCGCTCGGTCACGTAATGGCGCAGCGTCTCCGGATCCTTGTAATCGATCTTCAGGCTCGTATCGGCGCAGAACTTGCAGAACTTGCGTCGGCGGAAGCCGCCGCGGCCGCCGCCGCGGCCGCCACCACGACCACCGCGCTCGTCACGACCACCGCGCTCGTCACGTTCGCCACGTGCGGCCGTGCGCTCGCCACGCTCGCTGCGTTCGCTACGCTCACCGCGCGGGGCTTCGCGCTCGCTACCGGCCGTTGCCGTTTCCTTGTTCGTCTCTTCAGCCATGTTCCTTCTCCTCAATCATTGCCGGCCCAAGCGGCTGGCATCGGTTCACCCAGATTTCTACCTGGCCCCAGCAGGGCTCGCCGTCCCGGCTGTAAAATCGTCGTCTCAATTGCCCTTCGATGGCCACGTCCTTGCCCTGCTGGGCCTGGATGCACTCGGCCATCTTCCCCTCGGCCCTGAGCGGAATCGGTTGCTCGCTCGCCGTGGTGGCCCGTACCGGCCCCAGTGCCGGGCGCGGCAGAACCAGGGTCGCGATCACCGCCAGGCTGCCGTCCGGCATCCAGCGCTGCCTGACCTCGTCGATCCGACCGTGAAGCCGGGCGCTGTTCACGACCGACTGCGTGTCCGGACTCAGGCTTCAGCCGTCTCGTCGGTCGGCTTGGCCTCGCCCGCGCTCCCGGTTTCGGTCTCTGCCTCTGCCTCGGCAGCCGGCTTGGCCTCGTCCTCGCCCGTATCCGCCTCGGCAGCCCTCTCCTCGCGCGCCTTGCGGCGGCGCATCAGCGGCGAAGGCTCGTCGGACAGCTCATTCAGGCGCACGGTCAAGAAGCGCAGGATGCGCTCTTCCAGCTGGATGGCGGTTTCCAGGGCCTGCAGGGCCGTGGCCTCGCCGTCGGTCACCAGCAGCACGTAATGGCCGCGCTTGCGCTTTTCGATCGGATAGGCGAGCGGGCGAACGCCCCAGTACTCGCGCTTGACGATGCGGCCGCCGGCCTTTTCGACCTTGGCGACCAGTTGATCGGTCAGTTCTTGGGTCTTTTCCTGGGAAATGTCAGGATTGACGATATAGGTGGTTTCGTAATACACGGCGCCTCTCGGGGTACTTGGTTTCGTACGCCCCGGCATCATTGCGCAGCCGGAGCAAGGTATGTCAAAGGGCGCGCAATATACGCAGTGCGGGCGTGCAAGGCAAGGGGTGGCCGCACGTCGCCGCGGCCGGGGCGTGTCCTAGGACTGGATGCGGCGGAACGCGGCCTGGCGCAGGCGTCGCTTGAAACCGGCGTGTTCGGCCGAGATGTCGTTGAGCACGGCGCGCGGAATGGCCAGAGCCTCGAGATCCGAGTCGGCCACCACGTCGGCGATCGGGGGGCTGATGCCGGCCGAGGATATCTCGCCGGCCAGTTCGCCGGCCTGAAGACGCCCGACCTCGGTGCCGTTGATGGTCACGCGCGCCTGTCCCTCGAGGATGATGAACAGATCCTGTGCGGGCTGGTTCTCGGCGATCAGCTTGTGCCCCTTGGCGAAGGAAGAGACCAGGCAGGAATGGCCCAGCGCTGCCAGCGTTTGCGGCGGCAGATCCGTGAACATCGGGTGCGACGCCAGCAGGCGGGTGATCGAATCGGCGTTTTGCTCTGACATGTCCTCTCTCCCTATCACGACGATGGCCATAGTAATCCGAAAACCGGTTTGAGCGCCACCGCTCCGCTGCTAGGATGCCCGGCTACGTCAGGGCGAATGTGAGGTGGATCAATGCGCGGTGAACTGAAATACGAGGGCAAGGGCAAGCGGCTGTATGCCTGTGATGTCGCGGGCGAGCTGATCCAGGAATTCAAGGACGATGCCACCGCCTTCGACGGCATCAAGCACGACGTCATCGCCGGCAAGGGACGGTTGAACTGCGCCATCTCGTCCTTCTTCTTCGAGCGGCTCGCCGCGGCCGGCATCGCCTCGCATTACGTGCGCCAGGAAGGGCCGGTGGAGATGCGCGTCAAGGAGCTCACGATGATCCCGGTCGAGGTCGTCGTGCGCAACGTGGCGGCGGGCTCGATCTGCAAGCGCCTCGGCCTGGAGGAGGGCATGGCGCTCAAGTGGCCGCTGACCGAGCTGTTCTACAAGTCCGATGCGCTGCACGATCCGATGATCGCCATCGAGCACGCCGAACTGTTCGGCTGGGCCAGCCGCCGGGAGATCGAGCAGATGCGGGCGATGGCGCTGAAGGTCAATGAGGTCATGAGCAAGATGCTGGTGGACGTCGGCATCCGCCTCGTCGACTACAAGCTGGAATTCGGCAAGACCGCCGACGGCAGCATCGTGCTCGGCGATGAGATCACGCCGGACGGCTGTCGTCTGTGGGACGTCGAGACCGGGCGCAAGCTGGACAAGGATGTGTTTCGCCGCGATCTGGGCGGGCTGTCCGAGGTCTACCACGAGGTGGCGGGCCGCCTGGGCATCGAGATCTAGGCCGCCGATCCGCTTCGAACCAAAAAGGCCGGGGAATCCCCCCGGCCTTTCGTCTGTCTCAGGTGCGGCGCCCGTGGATGTATTGCATGGCCGCGGCCTTCGCCTCGTTCATGTGGCGGATGGTGCCCGACATGCTTTTGAGGGTGTGCACGAGCAGGTCGCGCACCACGGCTTCCTGGCGATAGGCGAACAGGCGCGACAGGTCGTCGCGTGTCAGCTTGTAGGCCACGCACGGCGTGCGGGCGATCAGCGTGGCGCCGGCGCCCTGTTCGTCCAGGAAGGACATGTCGCCCAGTTCGGCGCCTTCCGCGACATCCGTCAGGTGCATGGTCTCGCCGCAGAACTCCAGTTCCACCGACACCCGGCCGGAGCGGAGCAGGTACAGGGTGCCGCCCGGTGCGTTCTGCACCATGATGCGCTCGCCTTCGGCGAATTCCACCCGCTGGATCACCGATTGCAGGCTGTTGCGTTCGTCCTCGGTCAGGGTGCGTTCAAATATCCGGTTCTCAAGCCATTCCCAATCCATGATTGCCAAGCCTCCATGTGCTGGTATCGAACACGGCCGACTATGGACATGCGCGCGCCCCGGGGCTGTGATACCCGACACCGGAGACCCCGATGCGCGGATTTGCCACATCAATCCCCGGTTGCCCTGATTATTCGGGCACGAGCCAGCGAACCCTGGTCCGGCCGGCGCGTCCGGCGAACAGCCAGGCCAGATCGCCCAGCACCGGTGCCAGCTCGGCATCGAGCCGCCACGGCGGGTTGATGAGGGTCATGCCCGTGCCCAGCAGGCGCTCGCCGTCGAGCTCCCCCAGGGTCATCTCGGCATCGAGGATGCGGCGGATGCCGGTGGCGGCGAGCCTGCGATGGAAGCGCTCGACCGGGGCGCTGTCCTTCAGCGGGTACCAGATGGCGTAGATGCCGGTGGCCCAGCGCCGGTAGCCCTCCTGGATGCCGGCCGTGAGCTGCGTGAACTCGTCGCTGCGCTCGAACGGCGGATCGATCAGCACCAGGCCCCGGCGGGGCGTCGGCGGTAGCAGCGCCTTCAGCGCCTCGTAGGCGTCCATATGGTGGACGACGGTCTGGCGGTCGCGCGCGAAGCCGGCGCGCAGCGTCTGCACGTCATCCGGATGCAGCTCGACCAGATGCAGCCGGTCGCCGGCGCGCAGCAGCTGGCGGGCGATGCGCGGCGAGCCGGGATAGCGCTGCAGTTCGCCATCGCCCGTGCCGGCGATGCCCGCGACCAGTTGGCGCAGGCGCGCCAGCGGCGGGGACAGGTCCGGGGCGGCCATCAGGCGCATGATGCCGTCCTCGTGTTCGAGGGTTTTCTGCGCTTCTTCGCCCGTCAGGTCGTACATGCCGATGCCGGCGTGCGTGTCGATGACCGTGAACGGCTTGTCCTTGGCGCGCAGGTGCTCGATCAGAAGCATCAGGATCGCGTGCTTGAACACATCGGCGACATTGCCGGCATGGTAGGCGTGCCGGTAGTTCATCGGGCTTTGGCGGAGGGGGTCGGCTTGGCGGTCAGATTGTTCCCTTTGGCGTTCCCTTTGGCGTTCCCTTCGGGATGCCCAGGCGGTGGCAGACGGCGATCGTCGCCTCCGATTTGTTCAGGGCATAGAAGTGCAGCCCCGGCGCGCCGTGGGCCAGAAGATCGGCGCACTGTTCCGCGGCAATGTCGATGCCGGCCTGTTTCGTGGCCTCGGCGTCGTCGACGATCGGCTGCATGCGCGTGTGCAGCCAGTCGGGGATGATGGCGCCGCACATGGCGGAGAAGCGCACGATCTGCGTGTAGTTGGTCACCGGCATGATGCCCGGGATGATCGGGATGCTGACGCCGGCGCTCACCGCCCGGTCGCGGAAGCGGTAGAAGGCCTCGTTGTCGAAGAAGTACTGGGTGATGGCCGCACAGGCGCCGTTGTCCTGCTTGACCTTCAAAAAGCGGATGTCGTCCGCCACCCCTTCCGGGGATTCCGGGTGTCCTTCGGGGTAGGTGGCCACGGCGATCGAGAAGTCGCCCTGTTGCTCGCCGATGAAGCGCACCAGGTCCGAGGCGTAGGCGAAGCCGCCCTTGACCATCTCGAAGTGGCCCATGCCCTCTGGCGGATCGCCGCGCAGGGCCAGGATGTTGGTGATGTCGGCCTGCCGGTATTGCTCCAGCAGTGCCGACAGGTCCTCGCGGGTGGCGCCGACGCAGGTCAGGTGCGCCACCGGCGTCAGGGCCGTCTCCTGGCGGATGCGGGTGACGATGCGCCGGGTGCGGTCCTGGGTGGAGCCGCCGGCGCCGTAGGTCACCGACACATAGGCCGGATCGATGGCGACGAGCTCCTGGATGCATTGCCACAGGTTGGCCTCGCCCTTGTCGGTCTTGGGCGGGAAGAACTCGCAGGAGATCAAGGGGTCCTGGGCCTGTGCCAGGATCTCGGTCAGCTTCATGGTCTACAGCCTGGGGACGGTGACGCCCGTCTGCCCCTGGTACTTGCCCTTCTTGTCCTTGTAGGAGGTCTCGCATTCCTCGTCCGATTCCAGGAACAGGAACTGCGCCACGCCCTCACCGGCGTAGATCTTGGCCGGCAGCGGCGTCGTGTTCGAGAACTCGAGCGTCACGTGGCCCTCCCATTCCGGTTCCAACGGCGTGACGTTGACGATGATGCCGCAGCGCGCATAGGTCGACTTGCCGAGGCAGATCGTCAGCACGTTCCTGGGAATGCGCATGTACTCGATGGTGCGCGCCAGCGCGAAGGAGTTCGGCGGGATGATGCAGACGTCGGACTTGATGTCGACGAAGCTGCTGGCATCGAAGTTCTTCGGGTCGACGACGGCCGAGTTGATGTTCGTGAAGATCTTGAACTCGTCGGCACAGCGCACGTCGTAGCCGTAGGACGACAGGCCGTAGGAGATGGCGCCGATGCCGCCGTCGGTCTTCTTGACCTGACCGTCGACGAACGGCTCGATCATGCCGTGCGCCGTCGCCATGCGGCGGATCCATTTGTCGGACTTGATGCTCATGCGCCTCTCCACGGGTGGACTGAACGGGCGAGCATAACGGCGATCGGCGCGTTCGACAAAGGCGCCGATGCCCCTACCTGAGGTTCGCCAGCGCGATCCTCGCGATCTGCCTGGCCTGGTCCACCGCCTTGGCGCTGGCGTCCACGTTGCGGTTGACCACGATGGCGGCGCCGTGCGCCAGCACGTGCAGCTGGAAGTTGCCGGGGGTCTTGTACAGATAGGCGGCATCGCCCAGCCCCTGGACATCGCTGAAGCTCGGCTTCGGCAGGGTCGGCGGCACATCTGCGGCTTCCTGTTTCTTCTGGCTGGCCACTTCCGCCGCCGCATCGCTGTAGCCGATATGGGCGGCGAGCAGCATGAAGCCTCCGCCGATGCCCGGGGCCGCGTAGTTGCACATCGAGGCGGCGTTCGGGCCGGCGGCCGACGTGTCGATGGCGCGCACGGTGATGGTGGTGCCGAGGATCCTGCCTGCCTGCTCGGCGCTGATGAGCTTGCAGGCGTCGATCCTGCCGCCGGCGCTGGCGGCGGAACTGGTGCTGTTGCTGGTGGTGCCGGAATTGTTGCCGGAGCAGGCTGCCACGAGCCCCATGGCACCTGCGGCCACGATGGCGATGCCGTGGCGGACGTATCGGTTCATGCTTGGCCTCCCTTTGATCTCCTCGAGACAACTCCCCGTGAAGTCCAGCTTAACCCCGATCGGCCCGTCCGCAACCCCGGTCAGTCGCCGATGTCGATCTCTCCCACCATGAACGTCACCGCCTGCCCGGACAGTATCACCCGCTCGCCCATCAGGCGGCAGCGCACGTCGCCGCCGCGCTTGGAGACCTGCCGCGCCCGCAGCTCCTGCTTGCCGAGCCGGCCGGCCCAGTACGGCGCCAGCTTGCAGTGCGCCGAGCCCGTGACCGGGTCCTCGGGCACGCCGACCCTAGGTGCGAAGAAGCGGCTGACGAAGTCGTAGTCCCGGCCCGGGGCGGTGACCGCGACGCCGCGCAGGTCCAGCGCGCTCAGTTTGTTCATGTCCGGGGAGAGGGCACGCACCGTCGCCTCATCGTCGAACACGGCGATGTAATCCATGGCGGCCAGCACTTCGGTGGGTTCTGCGCCGAGAGCTGCGACCAGCGCTGCGGTGATCTCGACCGGCGTCGGCAGCTGCGCCGGGAAGTCCATCGCCAGCATCTCCCCGTCGCGCATCACGGTGAGCCGGCCGCTCCTGGTCCCGAACTCGACCCGGTCCGCCGCGTGGCCGAGGATATCCAGGATCACGTGCGCCGTGGCCAGCGTCGCATGGCCGCATAGGTCCACCTCAGATACTGGCGTGAACCAGCGCAGTCGGAATCCATCCCCCTCCGGCACGAAGAAGGCCGTCTCGGACAGATTGTTCTCAGCGGCGATGGCCTGCATCAATTCGTCCGGCAGCCAAGCGTCCAGCGGACACACCGCCGCCGGGTTCCCCTCGAACACCCGGCTGGCGAAGGCATCAACCTGATACTGTTTGATTTTCATCAGTATTGCGTCCCCCGCGGATTTTCTGGCAACATCTTAACTCAACAGCGCGCCGCTTACAGAGCGCCCGTGTCGAGCGCCTTGTTGGGGGCCATGGAAAGAAGCTCCTTGATCGCGCTGAGAAAGCGGACATTCTCTTCTGGCAGCGCCGTGGTT
>Ga0307440_1000067_pt1 | contig 41244 bp, 48 predicted proteins | sample SalMarWE160410MG_FD_202150 | JGI IMG/M metagenome (GOLD analysis project Ga0307440, IMG submission 202150) | Salt marsh sediment microbial communities from the Plum Island Ecosystem LTER, Massachusetts, United States - WE1604-10 | ecosystem: Environmental > Aquatic > Marine > Intertidal zone >...
CGGCAATTACAACGCGCATCTCGCCGCATATCCGGATGTCGAATGGCCGAACCTGGCCAAGGCTTTCGTCGAAGGCCTGGGGCTGGAATGGAATCCGTATACCACGCAGATCGAGCCGCACGACTACATCGCCGAACTGAACGACGCGCTGGCACGGCTGAATACGGTGCTGATCGATTTCTGCCGCGATGTCTGGGGCTACGTGTCGCTGGGTTATTTCAAGCAGAAACTGGTAGCCGGCGAGGTCGGCTCTTCGACGATGCCGCATAAGGTCAACCCGATCGATTTCGAAAACGCCGAGGGCAACCTCGGACTGGCCAATGCCGTGCTCAGGCACCTGTCCGAAAAGCTGCCGATCTCCCGCTGGCAGCGTGACCTGAGCGATTCCACGGCGCTGCGCAATCTCGGCGTCGGCTTCGGCCATGTGCTGCTTGCCCTCGAATCATTGCAGAAGGGCATGGGCAAGCTGGAGTTGAACGCGTCGAGGCTGGCCGAGGACCTGGACAGTAGCTGGGAGGTACTCGGCGAGGCGGTGCAGACGGTGATGCGCCGCTACGGCCTGGAAAATCCGTACGAGCAGATGAAGGCGCTGACGCGCGGCAAGGGCATCACCCCCGAGGCGTTGCGCGCCTTCGTCGAGGGCTTGAATATCCCTGAGGATGCCAAGATGCGCCTATTGGCCCTGACCCCGGCTGGTTACACCGGCAACGCCGAACAACAGGCCAGGGACATCTGATTTAGACGGAGGGTATGGCCTTCGGGGGCAGCCTATAGCAGCCGAAGCTGACGTTATCCGGCTTTTGTCTCGCCATTTAACGCGCGACCCAGCCCATCACCAGTTCGGCTATCTTTTTGTCTGACAAATGTTGGCTCTTGAGCGAGACCCAGGTCGAAAACCGCAGGCAATGGCGCAGGGTGATCGCCAATGGTTTTTTATCATCTCGCCCGACGTCCCAGCGGGCCAGCAGGTCATCCCGGACCTGATCGAGATACGCCTCAAACTGGCCCATGGGGGCCTGCAGCGCCTCAATGCCGTCAACATCGCGATAAGCCCCACGCCACATTTTCTCGGTGCGGCGATAGTACCGGTAGAAGGCCAGCAGGGCAGTATGGCTGCGTTCGCCGGGATCGTTGACTTGTGCCCATTTGGCCATGTCCGGCGGGGGGTTCAACTCAAACCAATGTGAAGTACAGGCCCCGAACAGGCTGATATCGTCGGGAAAGTGTCTATATACCGTCAGGCGCTGCACCCCCGCTCTCTCCGCGATGGCCTTGATCGATGTATTCGCCGGCCCAAGCTCCTCATGCAATGCCACCGTGGCTTCGACAATCCTTTCCCGTGTCTCGTCCTGCTGTTCCGCACGGAGGGTTTTATTGTACTTCCGCTTTTTCATATTCAATAAACATACATGTTCAATTAATTCTTGACAAGCGCCCAGGGCCGGGCATAGGTTTGTTTTGGTAAACACATGTGTTCACTGATTATAAGGCCGCCACAATGAACTCGTACACAAGGAGAAACACCATGACCAACCAACAATCCGGAACCAACGTGCATGAAGTGGCCGACGGCATTTATCGCATCAATACACCGGTGACGTTCGAGGGCGGCCTCGAGTTTTCTTTCAACCAGTACCTCATTGCCGATGATGAGCCCTTATTGTTCCACACCGGGCCGCGCAGGATGTTTGCGCTGGTGCGAGAGGCCGTCGCCAGCGTGCTGCCGGTCGAATCATTGCGCTATATCGGTTTTTCCCACGTCGAGGCGGACGAATGCGGCTCGCTCAACGACTGGCTGGCCGCCGCGCCAAAATCCGTTCCACTGTGCGGCCAGGTCGCGGGTTTGGTGTCCGTCAACGATATGGCCGATCGCCCCCCGCGTGCACTGGCGGACGGGGAGGTGGTTTCGTTGGGCAAGCATCGGGTGAACTGGTTGGATACCCCGCACCTGCCCCATGGATGGGAAGCGGGTTTGTTGACTGAGCAAAGCACCGGGACCCTGCTGTGCGGCGATCTGTTCACCCAGGGTGGTGGCGCCACGCTTCCGGCAGTCACCGAATCGGACATTCTCGGACCCAGTGAAGCGTTTCGCTCGCAAATGGATTACTTCTCCCATACGAAACATGCCCGCGAGATGCTCGAGCGGCTGGCCGCCACTGCGCCCACAACGCTGGCCTGTATGCATGGCAGTGCCTGGCATGGCGATGGCGCGCAACTGTTGCGGGCGCTCGCCGATGAGTTATCGGCATAAACAAACCTCAGCACCGGTTCAATACAGGAGGAACTCGAAAATGACCAACAACCCCACGACAGACAACATTCGCCTCTACGCCTTCGGCAGCGGTTGGGACGTGCCGTTCGACACGGCGGCTCCGTTTCCACTCAAGCTTGCCACCTGGCTGCGCATGGCGGAAATCCCCTTCGACTTCGTGGTCGCCAATGACCCCAGCAAGGGCCCCAAGGGCAAGTCCCCGTGGATCGAATACGGGACGCTACGCATGGGGGACTCGAGTCTCATCATCGACCATCTGAAGGAGCGCTTCGGCATCGATCTCGACGCTCACCTCGATGTCCGCCAGCGGGCGCTCGCGCTGGCGGTCCAGCGCATGCTCGAAGAACACTATCACCAGTGCTTCGAGCATCAGCTGTTCTTCGGCCGGGGCAGAGATGAGCGGCTGCACGAGCTCGCCTCCAGCATGCCGATTCCCCTGCGCTGGCTCGTACCCACCGTGCTCAAGCGCGCCTTCGGCAAGCAGCTGCATGCCCGGGGCATGGGCCGTCATGCGGAGGATGTCATCATTGCACAGGGCAAGTCCGATCTCGATGCCCTCTCCGAACTGCTCGGCGACCAGCCGTACCTCCTGGGCGACCAGCCGTCGTCGATCGACGCCTGTGTGTTCGGCTTTCTCGGTGTCTCGCTGTATGTCGCCGGCGACAACCCACTGTATCAATACGGCGCCTCTATCGAGAACCTGATGCACTACTGCGAGCGGATGCGGTCACGTTATTTTCCCGAAACGTTAAGCGCCCTAGCGCCTCTTTTCCCGGAAGGTTCCCCAACTGTTGATTTCGGTACGGAGGTGCGGCGTGCGGCCGCCGCATGATCCTATTCACCGATCGAGGTTGTCCCTTTGCTAATCGCATGTAGGAGTTGCTGGCCTTCGAGTAGGCGCTAAAGGGAATAGGCCAGCTGGAGCTGAGGGCAAGGTCATTTGAGCCAGGACGTGGCGGCATAAGCCGCTCTGGTTCGAGTTTACGCAAAAGGCCAAGGCATCCCGCGGCACGGTGATTGTGGATTCCGGAATCCGCATGCTACAGGCCCCACTTCCTTTTGCTTAAGGCGAACAGTAATTGCCGCCGGCGTTTCTCGGGCATGCTGCGCATCGTGGCGAGGTAGACGGCCTCCTCATCGCCAAGCGCTTCAGCCAGGCGCATGGCCTCCCGCTGCCCTTCGGGTGGTAGATGGTTGAACAGGCTCAGGGCTTCAGCGCTAAGATTCTCCGGGTTCATGCTTACAGCCTACGGCAGCACCGGGCTGAAAGGCAATCTTCGGCCAATCATTGCTATTTGTCCGCATGCCGTTCGGGACACGATCCATTGGGCCGCCCGGACCATACGAATCCTGTGCGGCCCTGATTCGGTCAGTTATGAGCAGATCAGAGTTTGGTCAGACGCAGGTACGGGCGCAATTCATCCCAGCCCTGTGGGAAGATCCCCTTCGCCTGATCATTGCTGATCGACGGCGGGATAATCACCTTGTCGCCTTTCTTCCAGTCTGCCGGGGTGGCGATCCGCTTGGCATCACCGAGTTGCAACGCATCAATTACCCGCAGAATTTCGTCAAAGTTACGCCCGACTGACATCGGGTAGGTCATGGTTAGACGGATTTTCTTTTTCGGGTCGATGATAAACACCGAACGCACCGCAGCTGTATTGCTTTCGCCTGGATGGATCATGTCATACAGAGCGGAAATCTTGTGGCCGGGATCAGCAACGATTGGGAACTCCAGGTTGGTATGCTGGGTGTCGTTGACGTCGGCAATCCACTTCACATGCTCTTCCACCGTGTCGGTAGACAGTCCAAGCGGCTTGGTATTGCGGGCGGCGAACTGGTCAGCCAACTGGGCGGTGCGGCCCATCTCAGTGGTGCAGACCGGGGTAAAATCCGCCGGATGGCTAAAGAAAAAGCACCAGGAATCACCAATCCACTCGTGAAAATTGATGGTGCCCTTGGTCGTTTCGATCGTGAAATCAGGTGCAGTATCGCCTAAATGTAGTGACATGATCTTCTCCTCGTGAATTTAACATTCCGGTGGAAATGGAGCATGACGAAGCGAGGCCACACTCGCCCAATCCATATAGTTCAATGAGGCCGACACGTAAAGTATGCAATATTCATACTGAACCCTATTCGGCACAGCTAAGCCATCTGATCACAAAGTAGTCCGGCGTCCCATAGGGGATGAATCTGGGCACTGGCCACAGAGGTTATTGCAGTAGCTTGAAAGTCTGCATTCGGCCAATAGCGGTCACGTTAACCATTCAAAAGCGGTATTTTATTCCGGGCGCCCAAGTGATTGGAATGCTGTTCAGTTCCATCATCTTGATGATCTCTTTTCCAGCCGCGTGGTCGACAGGATCAGAGAGCCCGAAGCGGACAGTGCCGCCATCTTTCAGTTTGATATACATATATTCTTTGGGACTACGTTCAGTATCAGACACGAGGTCTGCTTCATGCATAATCCGCACCGATACTATCTCGTTAAACTCGACCAGCCTCGTGCCGACGATCGAACCGAATTTGAATCCCTGGTTGCTAACGAGGACTTTACCAGTCACCAAAAATGGCAATGATAAGACTATAAGTGTCCCACAGCATACCAGGCCTATACGCCTCCACCTGGCCCAGCTTCGATTGAAAATTCCCAATGACATGAAACCGATGCCGACAAGGAACGGAAAAATCGCTACCCACCATGCCACTTGATACTTCGTCCAGACAGTACCAATGGATATGCTGATCGCATTGCTGCAGCCAGCAAGCAGAAGGCACACAGGAATCATCAGCCACACGCGAATACGAGATTTGTATTGCAAGTTCCGCTCCCTAGCCATACATACCAATGTAGGCAGTCGGCCAGGGGATCGCAAATGATGTGATCCAAGCAGTCATAGAATATAGAGGCCATCGAGGTCCCATACAGGATTCGAACCGATGCCCGGTGCAGATTGAACTCAGAGGATGGGCAAGTGCCCGACCTTGACGAGGATTACCGTCTCTTCCTCCACGTACGGATAATGCTGACTCATGTGCGGGTTGCGCAGCCAGGACCGTGCCGGATAGCGGCCGTGCTCATCCATGAAGGTGCCGGAAAGCACCAGGATTTCCTCCCCACCGAAGTGACGGTGCGCCTGGAAGCGCTCGTTCTCAGGCCATTTGACCAATGCCGTGTGCTCACCCTCAAAATCGTGCAGGGGCATCACAGTCAGCCCGCCCTGTCCCGGCAGCCATGAAGCATGATTGGTGTCGATGCGCACGCTCTGGGTATCGCCCTCTGCAAATTGCCCCAGCTTCACGAACAGGGTGCAGCCCTGCTCGCTGAACGGTGCATGAGAGCTTCCCGCCGGGTTGCGGATATAGCTCCCCGCCGGATAGTCCCCGCTCTCGTCCGAGAACACGCCATCCAGCACGTATATCTCTTCCCCGCCCGGATGGCTGTGGGCGGAGAAGCGGGAGCCTGCGGCATAGCGCACGATGCTGGAAGCGTGCCCCGATTCGGCACCCTCACGTGCCAGCGGCTTGCGCTCGACGCCCTTCATCGGGCTCGGCTGCCAGGCCATGGCGTCGGTATCGATGACGACGCGCTCGGCGAAATCCATGTTCAGCATCAATATCCACCTCGTCCCGGCCCCGGCCGGCGTCTGAGACATAGCAACCGCCTGCCGGCGGCGCTTCCTGAAATCGCAGATTGGTTCATGGTAGGGAATTGGCGGTCACATGTCCGCTTTTGGCCGGAAACGGCCACCGCGAATCAGCGCAAGGAACGCGCGTAGATGGCCAGCACCAGGATGGCCAGAGTGACCAGCCAGACGATCACATAAACCATGGTGGCACGCTTGGCCTTCTCCTTCTCCAGCCAGGTACGCGGACGAATGCCCTTGATCAGGAACACAATCTTGCTGGCCAGGTTCACGCACACCACGTTGACCGCCAGCAGCAGGCCGGCGCCGAATGCCAGCCCGAAGCTGCCATGCCCCAGCATCAGGCCGCAGGTGGCGGCCGGTGGCAGTAGCGCCACAGCGACCATGACCCCCACCAGCACGCTGGCCAGGCCCGTGGTCAGGGACAGCGCCGCGGCCGCGCCCGAGGCCAGCGCCAGCACCACCGATTCCAGGCTGGGTTCGGTACGCACCATCAACTCGTGACTGTTCAGGGCCGAGGGCCAGGAGAAGCCGAGAACGGCGGACAGAGCCAGCACCAGCAGGATACCCACCAGAAGCGTATAAACCGATTTGCGCATCAGCGGGATATCGCCCAAAGCCGTGCCGAGACTTAAAGCGAGATTCGGCCCAAGCAGTGGCGCGATCACCATGGCGCCGATGACCACAGCGATGTTGTCCTCGACCAGGCCGATGGCGGCCACCACCGTGGACAGGATGATCAGTACCACGACATTGGCATTCAGGCGGGCGCTTTTTTCGACCTCTTCGTACAGCGCTTCCCGTGCCGCCGTGGCCTTGTCCTCCTCGCTGCGCTCCTTCTCCTCCGGTTTCGGCAGCGAGGCCTCGATGGGCATCACCAGGATCTGCGCCGTCGTCTGCGCTCCCAGGATGCTCTGCAAGCCATCGAGCACCGACTGCAGCTTGTCATCCCCCACCACCAGACGCATCGGCTGCATGCCATCATCGCCAACCAGCCCCAGGCGGAAATCCTCGGCCTTGTACTTCTCGGCGATCGTGCGCACCACGGACACGCTCCCCGATTCGGCGATGACCTCGACGTATTTCATGCCGCTCCCCTGACTTCAACGAGCGCAGGCAATGCCCGCCTCCCAGCCATTGAAGTGAACCCGCAACGAATGCGCAAGCTACCCGCCCTGTCAGAACCAGCGGGGAACGCGGTCGGCATACCGCTGCCACGCCTCGCCATGCCTTCGCGCCAACCAGGGCTCCTCGCCGTACACCACCCGCAGGTGGAAGGCGACGCCGACGACAAGGGTATAGGCCATCAGGGCCGGCGAGCCGTAGCTGACGGCCCAGCCGAGGAGCGTCATCGCCACAGCCACATACATCGGGTTGCGGCTGTAGCGATACAGGCCGACGATCACAAGCCTCTCGGGCGGCGCCCACGGCGCGAGCGTACCCCTGCCCGCCACATAGAAATCCCGGACGCACCAGAGCAAGGCCGCGCAGCCGACGGCCACGAGCGCCAGACCGGGCGGATGCACGGGACGCAGATCGGCGCTGAACCATAGCCAAACGGCAGGAATCACGAAGGCCACCGGGCCGGGCAGGGCGACAAAAGCGATCAGCGCCCGCGCGAACATATCCTTCCGGTGTCTTCCAGCACGCTCATCCACGTTCCGCCAGCAGCGCGTTCACTGCCCGCCACAGCCGGAGGTCATCCTCCAGGCTCAGGTTCTTCAGGCTGGCATGGCCGAAGCCGTCGAGCAGGAACAGCCGCGCCTGCCCCGACGCCACGGCCTGCGCCAGTTCCACACTCTGTGTATAGGGAATGATGGTATCCGAGCGCCCATGCACCAGGATCAGCTTCGCGCGCAACCGCCCCAGGGGCTTGCCGGCCAGTGTCAGATCACTGATCAGCCGGCGCATCGCGGGCGGCAGTGCCGCGATCAGGGCCGGCACGCGCTGCCGGTCGGTGTTGGTCAGCATCGCGTACAGTGCCCTGCCCCCACTCCCCAAACCGGCTGCCAGATCATCCACGTTCGCATTCACATCGGCCATTTTGCGCCGGGCTATCTCGGTGAGGATGGTCCGGTCCTTGGCAGCGGTCTGCACCGCCACATTGCTAAGGGCGAACACCCACATGCCGTAACGGTTCGGACGCATGTGCCGCCACTGGCCATCCACCTGGTAGAACCCTGTGGTGACATAGGTCAGCAGCTGCACCAGATCGTAGTAGCCGCCGATACCCAGCACGAAGCGAACCTTATCGCTGACATCCGGCTGCATGGCGGCCAGCACGGCCGGCGCCACGGCATAACTGACAGCGCCGACACCCAGCCTGCCATCCGGTGCCAGGGCGGGATGCAGGGCCAGCCAGCGGCAGGCGTCGGCGATGACACGCACATCGGACGCATGTACCGTCAGCCGGCGCATGCCGGGAATCTCGGGGACCAGCACGGCGAAGCGGGCACGCGCCAGTGTCTTGGCCAGCGCCACCAGCCGCGGCTCGTCGATGCCCTCGGCCTGTACGCCCGGCACCAGCACAATGCCGGCGCGCGCCTTTTGTGCCGGACGATAAAGATCCGCCGTATAGCCGTGCCCTTCCTGCATGTAGTGCAGGGAAGAGCGATGCGGAGCCGGCATCAGGCGATTGAAAAGACTGGGCCCAGTGCCCGCCGCCATATCGGCCAGCACCAGCGCCGCCTCGATTCTGGGCCCTAGCCAGATGCCTGTCAGCCCGAGCAGCAGGAGCAGGAGCAGGCCGCCGCCAAGCCACCGCCGGCGGCGACTGGGCCTGAACGTCAATGGAATCCTAGCCTCTGCCAGGGGGGTGCAGGCGCAGTTCCTCGGGTAGGTTGAAGGTCATGTGCTCCTCGGTCACGGCGAGCCGCGCCACTGTGGTCGCGCCCATGGTGCGCAGGAAATCGATCACCTGTTGCACCAGCACCTCCGGTGCCGAAGCGCCGGCAGTCACTCCGATGCGCTCATCGCCCGCAAGCCAGGACGCATCGATGTCGGCGGGGCCGTCGATCAGATGCGCCTGGCATCCCGCACGCTCAGCCACCTCACGCAGGCGATTGCTGTTCGACGAGTTCTTCGAACCGATCACCAGTACCACATCGACCTTGGAGGCCATCTCCTTCACCGCCATCTGGCGGTTGCTGGTGGCGTAGCAGATATCCTCGCGTTTCGGGGATTGCACGTTCGGGAAGCGCCGCCGCAAGGCGGCGATCACCTCGGCCGTATCGTCGACCGACAGCGTCGTCTGTGTCACGTAGGCCAGTTTGTCCGGGTCAGCCACCACCAGGGTGTTGACGTCCTCAGGGCTCGAGATCAACAGCACCGTCCCCGCCGGCGCCTGCCCCATCGTGCCCTCGACCTCGGGATGGCCGGCATGGCCGATCAGCACCACCTGGTCGCCGTTTTTCAGGTGTCTGAGCAGTTCCAGGTGCACCTTGGTCACCAGCGGACAGGTGGCGTCAATGACCTTGAGGCCGCGCTGTCTCGCGCGTTCCCTCACGGCCTGACTGACGCCATGGGCCGAGAAGATCAGCAGGGAGCCGTCGGGAGCATCATCCACCTCGTCGACGAACACCGCCCCCTTCCGGCGCAAATCATCGACGACGAACTTGTTGTGCACGATCTCGTGGCGCACGTACACCGGCGCCCCGAACACCTCCAGCGCCCGCTCGACGATCTCAATGGCGCGGTCCACCCCGGCACAGAACCCGCGCGGCTCAGCTAGCAACACCTGCATCGGCATAACACTCCTCGACGGATGTGAATGAAAGTCTATCATTGCCGGCAAGTCCTGCCCACAAGGAGACCGAGATGAGCGTGAACACCCCCGAAGTGGGCGATACCGCCCCCGACTTCACCCTGCCGACCTGGCCCGAGGGCGAATTGACCCTGTCATCCCTGCGCGGCAAGTGGGTCGTGCTCTATTTCTATCCGAAGGACAATACCCCGGGATGCACCACGGAATCCTGTGCCTTTCGCGATGCCTCGGGCGACTTCGATGCCAGCGGGGCCGTGATTCTCGGTATCAGCCGTGATTCGGTAAAATCACATGCCGGTTTCGCAGCCAAATTCAACCTTCCCTTCCGTCTGATCTCCGACCCGGACGAAATCGCCTGCAAGGCCTTCGATGTCATCCGCATGAAGAACATGTACGGCAAACAGGTGCTTGGCGTGGAGCGTTCCACCTTCCTGATCGATCCCGAAGGCAATATCGCCCATGCCTGGCGCAAAGTGAAGGCCGATGGCCACGTCGAAGAGGTACTGGCCACACTGCATCGCCTCAATAGCGCCTGATGTTTGCCGGCAAGCGTATCCTGCTCGGCATCGGCGGCGGCATCGCCGTCTACCGTGTGGCCGAACTGGCACGCCTGCTGGTGCGGCATGGTGCTAGCGTGCGCTGCGTGATGACGCCGGCCGCCTGCCGCTTCGTCACACCGCTGACCTTCGAGTCCCTGACCGGCGAGCAGGTCTACACCGAAATGTTCGACCTGACGGCCGAGCGCGAGATGGGGCATATCCGCCTGGCCCGATGGGCCGACGCGGTCGTCATCGCCCCGGCCACCGCCGACCTGCTGGCCAAGATCGCCAATGGTATCAGCGACCATCTGCTGACGACGATCCTGCAGGTTCGCGAAGGGCCGGTGCTGCTGGCACCGGCGATGAACACCTCGATGTGGCAATCCCCGGCCACGGTCCGCAATATCGAGATCCTGCGTGAACGCGGCATGCACGTCGTCGGCCCGGAGCATGGCGAATTGGCCTGCGGTGAGGAGGGTCAAGGAAGGCTCAGCGAACCGGAAGCGATCTTGGTGGCGTTGCGCCCGCTGGTGTCCGAACCGTATCTCGCCGGACAGCGCTGGATCATCAACGCCGGTCCGACCTGGGAGCCATGGGATGAGGTACGCTTTTTGAGCAACCGTGCCGGCGGCAACCTGGGCCTGGCACTGGCCGAGACCGTGGCCGCGCACGGAGCCGAGATACACCTGGTGGCCGGGCCCTCCGTACCCGCAAGCAGCACGTTCGTTTCCCGGCATGACGTCATCACCACCGGAGAGATGTTCGATGCCTGTCGCACCCTGGCCGAAAACGCGGATGTTTTCGTTGCCACCGCCGCCGTCGGCGACTTCCGATTCGCGCACCGCATCGAGGGAAAGCACAAGCGTGCCGGGCAGCAGACACTGCAGGTGGAACTGGTGGCAACCCCCGATATTGTCGCCACCGTTGCCGCCATGGACAAGCGCCCCCGGCGGGTGATCGCCTTTGCAGCCGAGACCGCGGACCACGTGGCGCACGCGCGCGGCAAGTTGCAGGACAAGGGCGTGGATGCCATCTTTGCCAATGACATCGGCAACATGGGCAGCGCCGAAGCCGGCGGCTGGTGGATCAACCGCCAGAGCACCGAGACCATCGAACGCCGGCCCAAGGAACAACTGGCCGAGGTCCTGATCCAGTCCATCCGGGAGCTTGATGCATGAATGCGATGCCTGTGCGCGTACTGATCCAGAAACTGCCCCATGGAGAAGGTCTGGACCTGCCGCATTACGCCAGCGAACACGCCGCCGGCATGGACCTGCGTGCCGCCGTCGAGACCGAACTCATCCTGGCTCCGGGTGAGCGCGCCCTGATCCCGACCGGCCTGGCCATCGCCCTGCCGGAAGGATTCGAGGCCCAGGTGCGGCCGCGCTCAGGCCTGGCGCTGAAGCATGGCGTTACCGTACTGAACAGCCCCGGCACCATCGATGCCGATTACCGCGGCGAAGTGGGAGTCATCCTGATCAACCACGGCCAGCACCCCTTTCCGATCCAGCGCGGCGAGCGCATCGCCCAGATGGTGATCGCGCCGGTCAGCCGCATCAGCTGGCAGCCGGTCGACACACTGGATGAGACCGCGCGCGGTGCCGGCGGATTCGGCAGTTCCGGACGCCATTGATGCTGGAATTGCTGGAGTCCCGGCGCCTGCGCCTGATCCTGACGGCGCTGCTTTACCTGGGCGCCAGCCGCAATCCCATCCCCGGCAAGCAGCTGGCCGAGAAGCTGCATTGCTCCCGCCGCTACCTGGAACCGGACCTGCAGGCACTGAGTCAGGCCGGCATCCTCGAATCGCGCCGCGGGGCGCACGGCGGCTACCGTCTGGCGCGCAGCGCCCAACGCATCAGCCTGCTCGACGTGCTGCGCTGCCTTGCCCCCGAGACTCCGCCGGCCGATAGCGGTGGTTCTCCGGTGGAATCGCAGGTGACCATCGCCGCCCTGGGCGATGCCCGCCGGCAATTGGACGCGGTACTGGAACAGATCACCCTCGCCGCATGGCTGGCACACGCCCATGCCAAGGGGCTGCTTGCTCCCGGCAGCTCCCCCGCCGATTTCTGCATCTAGGGCCTGGGCCCTAAGTTGTCCACTGCCGCCGAGTTGCTGTATGCGAAGGCCTGTCAATGGCTGCAGGGCCGGGACAGGGAGCGCATTCTCGCCCTGAATGCCGCGCCGGAGCCCGCCCTGCGCGGGCTGGCCGAAGCACACGATTTGACTGTCCAGCAGGTATTCCGCCCGGACTGGCTGCTGCTGCAGCGCATGGGCTTCGCACCCATGGCTTCGCTGGAGGAGGCTGTGCCCGCCACAAAGCCGGCTTTCGACCTGGCGCTGGTGCTTCCGGGAAAACAGCGCGAGCAAAGCCTGGGGTTGCTGGCCACCGGCATGCTGGCCCTGCGGCCCGAAGGCGTGATGATGGCCGCCTGCGCCAACGACATGGGAGCCAAGAGCTACGAAAAGCGTCTGGTCGACATGGCCGGCAGCGTCGACAGCACGTCCAAATCGCACTGCCGGCTGTTTCAGGCGAAAAGAAGCGGTCGTTTCAACACCGCCATCGCCGAGGCCTGGGGGCGTGAGGCGGCACCACGCATGGTAACTGCGCACGGGCTTGTCTCCCGTCCGGGAAATTTCAGCTGGGAAAGACCGGATGTCGGCTCGGAACTGCTGCGCCGCTATCTGGAGAACCGGCCGCCGGCCGGCGTGGGCATGGATCTGTGCTGCGGCTATGGTTATCTGGCTCACCGCATCCTGGCGGCCTGCCCGGGCATCAGCGAGCTGTACCTGGTTGACGCGGACCGTCACGCCCTGGATTGTGCCATCGCCAATACCCGCGATGCCCGCGTCGCCGTGCATGCCCGCTGGCTGGACGCCGGCAGCGAATCGCTGCCGGCCGGACTGGACTGGATCGTGCTCAATCCGCCATTCCATCGCGGCAAGAGCCGGGATATCGCGCTCGGACAGGCCATCGTTGCCAAGGCCTGCCAGAGCCTCAGGCCCGGCGGCCGCCTGGCGATGGTGGCGAACCGCCAGCTTCCCTACGAACGGACATGCAGGGCGTTGCTGACGACCTGCGATATCGCCGAACAGAGCGAGGGGTTCAAGATCCTGGACGGCATCCGGTGAATGCCGGCCGCGAGCGCCTTGACCGACTGCTGTCCCGCCTGGGCTACTGCTCCCGCCAGGAGGTCCGACAATGGCTGCGCCAGGGTCGCATTGCCGTGGCTGACCTGCGGAACCCGGCACCGGCGGCGCATGTGCAGCCCGATGCGGTGCGCCTGGACGGCGAGACGCTGGATCATCCCCAGGGACTGACACTGATCTATCACAAACCGGTGGGTCTGGTCTGCTCGCACAGGGAAAACGGACGTTTGATCTACGAGGCATTTCCGGCGCGATGGCTGGGACGCAAACCCCAGCTGTCGGCCGTCGGCCGGCTGGACAAGGACACCAGCGGCCTGCTGATCATGACCGATGACGGCGGACTCAACCACCGTCTGACCAGCCCCAGGCAGAAGATCCACAAAACCTATCGGGCCACGCTCGCCCGTCCGCTGCAGGGACACGAACAGGCCCTGTTCGCTGCTGGCACACTGATGCTGGATGGGGAAACGACGCCCTGCCTGCCCGCCGAGCTACACGTACTGGATGCGCATGAGGCAGAGCTGACTCTACGCGAGGGGCGCTACCATCAGGTGCGGCGGATGTTCGCTGCCGCCGGCAATCACGTCGATGCGCTTTGCCGCATCCGCATCGGCAAGTTGGCGCTGACGGATACCGGCCTGCAGGCAGGGGAATACCGGGACATCGACCCGGAACCGCTGCTGGCCTGGATCGAACATGGCAAACGCCCCTGAAGGGGATCGCGAATCTAGGCCGAGAACAGGCGGCGGAAACGTGCCATCAGACGGGATTCCAGGCCCATGTCCTTCGGCGAAACCTCATACAGGGTGCTGACGCCCACGCCCTTCAGGGTCATGTTGTGCGGAGGTCCGATCAGAATGTCCTCGGAATAGTCGCGGATCTTGGTATGGATCAGTCCGTAGACGATCTCGTCGATCAACACCTGGTTCGGCAGGGCCTGGCCCTCGATACGCGACCCCTTGTCCATGGCATGCCCGATGAAATCCTGGGCCTTGCCCGGAATCTCCTTGACATAGCCGCAGGTAATGCCGATGCGGTATTCCAGCGGCCCCACCAGTTTCTTCAGCTTTCTCTTGCCACTGGAGATGCTGCGCTTGACCAGCAGGGCCGCGAGCACGGCGTCGATGGCGTGCTCGAACACCGACATAACACCATCGCCAAGACGCTTGACCACGATACCGCCATGGTGCTCCACCGCCTGCTCGCAGATATCGCAGAATACGCGATTGCGCATATATCCCTTGGTATGCCCCATCTCCCGCTTGTATTCGGTCGATCCGGCCAGATCCGTGAACATGATGCATTTGTAGTGGTCACGGGTGGTGGCGATCATCTCGGCCACCTCCGAAATGATGGCGTCCAGATCCAGCAGCATCCGGTCCATGCGGCTGGCCGGGCCCTCGGCAGCCAGGCGCGGCAACGAGTTCGCTTCACCGGATGCGATCAAATCCACTGTCGCCTCCGTCGCCAGGGCCTGATCCACGATATCCCCGGCCGAGGACTTGCGCCTCGACTTCGATGCAATGGAAATCAGCCCGCCCCCGCGCGGTTCCGACATGTCATTCCCCCCTCATCTCGACGACAGGTTATGGTCGTGGAAACGCCGGATTCCGTCAGTGACACGGCACACAGGCCCGGGCGCTTCCGCGTTCAACCATCATAGAGGCAATCAGCGCAGAAAAACAAGCGCCTCGGACGGGCGCTCGGTATGCAGGGAAAATGGTCGGGGTGAGTAGATTCGAACTACCGGCCTCTACGTCCCGAACGTAGCGCTCTAACCAGGCTGAGCTACACCCCGTTTTTTCCTTGAAGGCGGCGCATCTTATGTCGTGCCACGTCCATCTGCAAGAAAGCCGACGCGGCGACGTTCAGAACGGCCGCTTCGCCGAGAAATCGGCCAAGCCGGCCATCAGGCGGCGGACCCCCGTATCCGCATCGGGAGGAAGCAGGGTCTTGGCGCGCTCGGCATAGGAGCGGGCCTTTTCCATGCAGAACACATCGCCCCTCTGGGCGCGTACCCGGTCCCGCACCCATTCGCGGTCGCCCTCGGCATAACCGCCGCGATCGGCGATGGCATGTACCCGGGCAGCCAGCTCCCCGTCAGTGCTCATGGCATGGATCAGCGGCATGGTGATCTTACCCTCCTCCAGATCGTGGCCCACGGGCTTGCCCACGGCTTCGGCATCAGCCAGGTAATCAAGCGCGTCGTCCATCAGCTGGAAGGCAACACCCAAGCACATGCCGAACTCAGCCATGTCGCGCACCACCGCATCACGCTGGCCACTGACACGGGCTCCGATCTCGGAGGCGGCCGAGAACAACACGGCGGTCTTGCGCTCGATGACCTCCAGGCATTCGTCCTCCGTCATCTCCAGATGAAAGGTACGCGCCAGCTGCAGCACCTCACCCTCGGCCAGGGCATTGGTGACATCCGCCATCAGGCGCAGCATCTGCATGTCGCCGTCCGCCACCATCATCTGGAAGGCGCGTGAGAACAGGAAATCACCGACCAGCACGCTCGCCTGGTTGCCCCACACGCCGTTGGCAGACGGGGTACCGCGCCGCTGGTCGGAGGCATCGACGACATCGTCGTGCAGCAATGAGGCGGTATGGATAAACTCGACCACCACGGCCAGAGGGATATGGCGCTCCCCTTGGTAGCCGAACAGCTTGGTCGTCAGCAGGCACAGCAGCGGACGCAGGCGCTTGCCGCCACTGCTGACGATATAGCTGCCGACCGCAGGGATCATTGTCACATCGGACTGCAGGTTGTCCCGGATACAGTCGTCCACGGCCTGCATATCGGCTTGGCAAAGTTCGATAGCGGTCTGCAAGGGATCATTTACATTCACGGCCCGCGCATCGTATGCCCATGGCCAATCGGGTCAAGAACCGCCTGCTGACGCCGGGAACCCTTTGCCGTTAGGATGGCGCCATGGAAATCGTACTCGCCTCCAAATCCCCTCGCCGTCGTCAACTGCTGCAGGCTGCCGGACTGGCAGTCGAAATCATGCCCTCGCACGTCGACGAGGCTGTGTTGCCGCACGAGTCGGTGGAAACCACCGTGCTGCGCCTGGCTCGGATGAAGGCGATGGCTTGTCCGGAGGCACAGCGGCCCATCATCGCCGCCGACACCCTGGTCTGTCTGGATGGGCGCCCGCTCGGCCAGCCGCGGGATCTGGACGAGGCCCGCATGATGATCCGGCAGCTGGCCGGGGCACGGCACAGTGTATTCACTGGCGTATGCGTACGGCTTAACGGGAAACAGGCCACCGACCTGGTGCGCACGGACGTGCAGTTCCGGGATATCCCCGAAGCGGAGATCGATACTTATCTCACCCACAACGAGGTGCTGGACAAGGCCGGAGCCTATGCGGTGCAGGCCGGAGCCTCCTGTTTCATCATCGCCATCGACGGCCCGCTCGATAACGTCATCGGCCTACCGGTAAGCACCACCCTCGGCCTGTTGCGGCATATCGCCGTCGAGGGGGTCGCCGTATGAGCATCGAGTTGCTGGTCAACGTCACCCCGTTCGAAACCCGCATCGCCCGCATCGAGAACGGCTTGGCCGAAGAGGTGTATGTCGAGCGGGAGCGCGAACGCGGCCTGAAGGGCAACATCTACAAAGGCCGGGTGCAGCGGGTGTTGCCGGGCATCCAGGCTGCCTTCGTCGACATCGGCCTGCCCAAGGCCGGCTTCCTGTATGCCGGCGACATCACCACACCGAGCATGAGCGATCCATCACTGGCCGAAGCCGAGCAGGAGGACGAGGCCGATATCCACAACGACAAGGGAAACGATTCGCGCGTGATCCCGCCGATCACCAGTCTGATCAAGGAGAATCAGGAGATCGTCGTGCAGGTTTCCCGTGAACCTATCGCCTCCAAGGGACCGCGCATCACCCGCCACGTCAGCCTGGCGGGGCGCTACCTGGTTTACCTTCCGAATGTCGACCATGTCGGTATCGCCCGCCGCCTGGAGGATGCCGGCGAGCGCGAACGCCTGCTGGGCATCGGCCAGAGGCTGAAGCCGGCCGAAGGCGGACTGATCATCCGCACCGTCGCCGAGGGACATAGCGAGGATGAGCTGAAGCGCGACCTCGAATTCCTGATGCGCCTGTGGCACGACATCGAGCAACGGACCCGGCACGCTGCTCCGTCCTCGCTGATCCACATGGAACTGAACCTGTACCTGCGGGTGATGCGCGACTTCGTCGATGATGAGGTGGAAAAAATCCATGTCGATTCGCGCGAGGCGTACGAGAAGATGAAGAAATTTGCCCGCCGCTTCATGCCGGACGTAGCCAAGAAGCTCTTCTACTATCCCGGCCAGCGCCCGATCTTCGATGTATACGGCGTCGAGGAGGAAATCAATAACGCCCTGAAGAAGCGCGTGCCGCTGAAATCCGGAGGCCACATCGTCATCGACCAGACCGAGGCACTGGTGGCCATCGACGTCAATTCCGGCTCCTTCGTCGGCTCGCGCAACATGGAGGAAACCGGCTTCAAGACCAACCTGGAGGCCATCAATGAGATCGTGCACCAGCTGCGGCTGCGCAACCTCGGCGGCATCATCGTCGTCGATTTCATCGACATGCAGGATGAGGAAAACAAGACGCGCCTGATGGAGGTGCTGTCCGAGGCACTGAAACGTGACAAGGCCAAAACCGACATCGTGCATTTCTCGGAGCTGGGCCTTGTCGAGATGACCCGCAAGCGCACGCGCGACTCCCTCGAGCGCACGCTGATGCAGGAATGCAAATGCTGCCATGGCTCCGGCCAAACCAAGAGCCTGACCACCATCTGCTACGAGCTGTTTCGCGACATCGTATCCGAGGCGCGCGCCTATCCCTGCGACAAGCTGTTGGTGATCGCCCATCCGGATATTATCGACCTGATGGTCGGTGAGGAGCACGAGGGCGTGGAGCGCATGGAAGCGTTCCTCGGCCGTGAGATCACGCTACAGAGCGATGCCGACTTCTCCCCGGACCGCTACGAGGTGGTGCTATTGTAGCCCCCATGTCAACCTCCCCGCTGCAGCTATATGTCCATATCCCATTCTGCGTGCACAAGTGCCACTATTGCGACTTCAATTCGCATGTACGCAACATGATCCCCTGGGAGGATTACGGCAACGCCGTGGTCCACGAAATGTCCCACTGGGCGGTGCGGCCGCCGTTCCGGGGAAGGAAGCTGACCTCGCTGTTCATCGGCGGCGGCACACCATCACTGGCACCGCCGGCGCTGATCGAAGCCATCATCACCAATGCAGCCCGGCATTATACCCTGACGCCCGGCATCGAAATTACGCTGGAGGCCAACCCGGGGACGGTGGACGCCGAGCGTTTCGCCGCCTACCGTGCAGCCGGGGTCAACCGCCTGTCCATCGGCGTGCAGAGCTTCAATGCTGGCGAACTCGGCTGGCTGGAGCGCATCCACGACGGTGCACAGGCGGTGCGTGCCTTCGAGATCGCCCGGAAAGCGGGATTTACCAACATCAACCTGGATCTGATCTATGGCCTGCCAAGCCAGGAGCTGTCGGCATGGATGGACTCGCTGGAGCAAGCCATCGGCCTGGGACCGGAGCATATGTCTTGTTATCAGTTGACGGTGGAGCCGCATACGTTGCTGGCCACACGGCATGCGAAGAACCCCTATCCCTTGCCGGATGACGAGCTGGCGCTGCAGTTTATGTGGCGCACCCGTGAGCGGCTGGCCGAGGCCGGTTTCGAGGCCTATGAGATTTCCAACTTCGCCCGCCCCGGCCATTACAGCCGTCACAACGACGGTTACTGGCTGTATCGCGACTATGTCGGCATCGGCGCCGGCGCCTCCGGCAAATGGGATACGGACAGTGGCGGTGCCTGCCGGTACACGAACACCCGCTCCCCGGAGACCTATATCCGGCAGGGCATGGAAGACGGTATTGCCGTCGGTGCCGATGAGGTGTTGGAGAGGCGCGGCGCGGCCGCCGAGGCAGTGTGGCTTGGACTGCGCCGCCGGGACGGCGTCTCCCGCCCCTGGTTCGCCGGACGCTTCGGCGAAGATGTGCTGGCGATGTTCGGTCCGGTGCTGGAAAAATGGACGCAATCGGAAGCGATCGAAGTCGACGGGGCATGGTTGAGACTGAGCAAAATGGGACTCATTCAGGCCGACAGCATCGCCGCCGACCTGTTCTGATCCCGGCGCCTACCAAACGGGTAAGAGACAATCACTGATCAGGACACCGACCGCGACGCTTAAAGCAACGATCGAGCCTGTTGCATGAACCCCACAGGCAAACGACTCAGATATATGGCCTAATTATCCTTGCCGTAATCACCCTCGGGCAATTCCATATTGCCGGCAGGCGTGTCGATATCCTCGCCGGCTTCTGCGGCTTCGCTAGCCTGTTCGGCCACGTTTGAGACCGCATCCGCAGCATCCTGCCTATCCTCCACATCGGCGACATCATCCGCTGCCGACTGGTGGTTCGCGTCGGGGGAATTGTCATTGATTGTCGGCGGCGTGTTGTTCTGGACATGGGTCTTGGAGGGGTTGTCCGGAGTGTTGTCCAGAGAAGCGGCAATAGCGGCTTGGCTCGCAAAAACCATCATGCCGGCAAAGGCCAGCGCAGTCAGGGCAATATTGATATGCTTTTTCATCGGGTCATCTCCTTATCCCTTGACCGGAATCATATGGATGCAGAACGAGGTGCCCAATCACCCCATGCAACATTCCATGTGTCTGAGTATGAAAGCCATGGAAATGGTGCGGTGTGATGTATTGCACACATTTACGATTATTTGTGTGACACGTCGAAGGCGCAAGGTGGATAAAAAACCCCGATTATCAGGCGGAGGAGGATTCCTCGGGTATCAGGCTCCGTACGAAATCCTCGCCGTCAAACGGTAGCAAATCATCCAGGTCCTCGCCGACGCCGACATAGCGCACCGGCAGGTCGAACCGCTCGCACAGCTGCAGCACGATCCCCCCCTTGGCCGTGCCGTCGAGCTTGGTGACGATCAGGCCGGTGGTGCCCGCCACTTCGCGGAAGCGTTCGACCTGCACGACGGCATTCTGGCCGGTGCCGCCGTCCACCACCTGCCACACCTCGTGCGGGGCACCCGGATGCGCCTTTTCGATCACCCGGCGTACCTTGGCCAGCTCGTCCATCAAACCCCGGTCGGTCTGTACGCGGCCAGCGGTATCGACGATCACCACATCGTAGCCACGCGCCACGCCGCGACCGACGGCATCGAAGGCCACCGCCGCCGGATCGGCGCCGCCCGGCTGGCGTACGATGTCGCCACCGGCGCGCTCCACCCATACCGCCAGTTGCTCCACGGCCGCCGCACGGAAGGTGTCGGCCGCGCCGACCAGAACACGCTGGCCGTCGCGCGCGAACATGGCAGCCAGCTTGCCGATGGTCGTCGTCTTGCCGGTGCCGTTGACTCCGACCACAAGCAGCACGAATGGCCCGGATGACGGCCGCCGCACGGCCCGATCCTCGGCAGCCAGCAGCTCCAACATGGCGCTGCGCAGTTCTGCCAGCGGCTGCCGTCGCTGCTTTCTGGCTCGGGTCACCAGTCGCTGGGCGAGATCGGCCCCACAGTCGGCCAGAATCAGCGCATCCTCGATCTCCAGGAAATCGGCTTCGGACATCTCCGAACCGGCGGAGCCGGGCAGCAACTGGGCAATGCCGTCCCGACTGCGCTTCATGCCCCGCGACAGCTTGTCGAAAAATGAACCCACCGCTCCCTCCTGGCACCTTGGTGAGCATGCAAGGCTAGGGAGACGGCTGCCCCGTGCAAGCGACAATTCCGCGGCGGTGCATGGTGGCAATGTGCCGGCTGATATGTACACTGCAAGTCTTCACGCCTTTTCGAATATCGGAACACCCGGGAGACCGTTGCGATGAAATCGATGATCACCGCCGTGCTCGCCTCGCTTGTGCTGCTCGCCGCCTCCCCGGCGCAGGCCATCGAGATCACCTGGAAGGATCATGCCCAGACCCGGTCGCTGTCCGACGAGGCCGGGCATTACGTGCTGGTGCATTTCTGGGCCTCATGGTGCCCACCCTGTCGCGAGGAATTGCCGGAAATCTCCGCCTGGGCCAAAGCGCACCCCAGCATCATCTTCATCCCGATCTCGCTGGACGATAAAGCGGCCAATGCCGCAGACTTCCTGAAGGCCAGCAACCTGACCGGCGTGCCCTTGCTGATGGGCAGCGTGGATCAGGCCAAGAGCCTGGGCGTTCGCGGCCTGCCCACGACGATACTGATCAATCCTCAGGGCAAGGTCTTGCGTTCCATGCTGGGCGCCCGCCCTTGGGGAGCGGACGCCTTCAGCCAGTCCATCCTGCAAAGCATGAAAAACTAGGGGACGCGCCATGTCCATGTTTGCCCCCGCCGGGGAGAGAAACCACCTTCGCCACGCTGAAACCTCGGGAGGCGTTTGATGCGCACATTCTTGATGCGGAGCCTGATACTACTGCCCATGCTGCTGCTTCCGCTGGCCGCCCAGGCCGCGGACATCGGCAAGGTCGAACAGCAGATCCGCCACCAGATCACGGATTTGAAAATTGATGCCGTGCGCCCCTCCCCGATCAAGGGTCTGTATGAGGTGAGATCCGGGCACAGACTGTTCTACAGCAACGCCAAGGGCACCTATCTGATCGCCGGCGGCCATATCTTCGATACCCGTACCAAAGAAGATCTGACACAAGCACGCCTGGAACAGATCAACCACATCAACTGGTCGGTGCTGCCGCTGGACAAGGCCATTGTCTCCGGGGATCCGAACGGCATGGAGGTCGCGATCTTCACGGACCCGGATTGCCCGTTCTGCCGCAAATTGGAGGCGGACCTGCTGCATGCCAAGGGCATCAAGGTCTACACCTTCCTGTATCCGCTGACCCTGATCCATCCGCATGCCCGTATACACGCCGAAGCCATCTGGTGTTCCAAGAACCGGCATAAGACCTTGCTCGACATCATGCTGCACCATGCCAACCCCCCGAAGGCCCATTGCAATACCAAGGGCCTGGACGAAATCCAGGCCCTGGGCCGGAAGCTGGGGATCCACGGCACGCCCACGCTGATCGCCCGGGACGGACGCATGTTCGCCGGCTATATGCCGCTTGACCGCCTGATTGGCTGGCTGGCCAAGAGCAAAGCCCCACATTCCTGAATCGAGGAGACATCCATGCGCGACGACCGCCGGCCTGACCAGATGCGTCCGGTTTCCATCGATACCTCGTTCAACATCCATGCCGAGGGATCGGCCCTGATCAGTTTCGGGCATACACGTGTGCTGTGCACCGCCTCGATCGATAACAGCGTACCGCCGTTCAAGCGCGGCGAAGGCAGCGGCTGGGTAACGGCCGAATACGGCATGCTGCCCCGCGCCACCCACACACGCGGTAATCGTGAGGCCGCCAAGGGAAAGCAGGGCGGCAGGACGGTCGAGATCCAGCGCTTGATTGGACGCAGCCTGCGTGCCGTGGTGGATATGCAGAGGCTGGGCGAACGCACCATCACCCTTGACTGCGACGTGCTACAGGCCGACGGCGGTACCCGAACCGCCGCCATCACCGGCGCCTGGGTGGCCATGCGCATGGCGGCCAATCATTTGCTGCACGCGGGCGACATCGACGAGGACCCGGTGATCGGCCAGGTGGCGGCCGTCAGCTGCGGTTATGTCGACGGTGCGCCCATGCTCGACCTGCAATACAGTGAGGATTCGCGGGCGCAGATGGACGCCAACTTCGTGATGACCGCCGACGACGGCATCATCGAGGTGCAGGCGACGGCGGAGGACCGGCCGGTGGCCTGGGAGCAGGTAGTGACGCTGAAGGAGCTGGCGACACAGGGCATCCATGAACTCTGCCAACGCCAGATCGAAGCCATCGACCGCTAGGCATGCGCCTGGTCATCGCCAGCAACAATGCCAAGAAACGGGCGGAAATCGCCCGCATCCTTGATCATCTCGCCATCGAGATGGTGCCTGCCGAACAGACGGTCTTCGTTGATGTCGTCGAGGACGGCGCCACCTTTGCCGGCAATGCGCAGAAAAAAGCAGAGGCCTTCGCCGCCGCCAACGGCTGCCCGGCGCTCGCCGACGACTCCGGGCTGATCGTCGATGCGCTGGACGGCGCCCCAGGCGTATACTCCAGCCGCTATGCCGGACCCGATGCGTGTGACGCCGACAACAACACCAAGCTGCTGGCGGCCATGCGGGGAATGGGCGAACGCCGCGCCCGCTTTGTCTGCGCCTTGCACCTCACCTGGCCGGACGGGCGCTCTGCGCTTACCGCCGAGGGCCGGGTGGAGGGCCAAATTGTCGAGAGACCGCGCGGTGGCTCGGGATTCGGTTACGATCCGCTGTTCTTCTGCCCCGAATTGGGCAAGACCTTCGCCGAAGCCAACCCCAAGGAGAAGGCGGGCGTATCCCACCGGGGACGGGCCTTACGCCTGTTGGCGGATAAGTTGCGCGCCCTTGCCTGACACGACCTTCGACCCGCATTGCCGCCTTTGCCCGCGTCTGTCCGAATTCCTGGATGTGGTACAACACGAGCACCCGAACTATCACTGTGCTCCGGTCGGACCGTTCGGCGATACCAATCCCCGCCTGCTGATCGTCGGCCTGGCGCCGGGCATGCACGGCGCCAATCGCACCGGCCGGCCGTTCACCGGCGATTATGCCGGCATCCTGCTGTACCAGACCCTGTTCGATCTGGGGCTGAGCAATATGCCGACATCGGAATCAGCCGATGACGATCTCATTCTCAAGGGCGTGCGCATCAGCAACGCCGTCAAGTGCCTGCCGCCGCAGAACAAGCCGGAGCCTGCGGAGATCCGCACCTGCAACCGCTATCTGGCCCACGAGCTCCATGCCCTGCCAAAGCATTGCCAACTGCTGGCCCTGGGTACCGTCGCCCATCGGGCAGTATTGCTGGCCTACAATCTGCGCCCCAATAACTATCCATTTGCCCACGGCGGTATCCACGCCTTGCCGGACGGACGGCGACTCACCGACAGCTACCATTGCTCCCGCTACAACACGCAGACCCGGCGTCTGACCGCAGCCATGTTCCGCCAGGCGGTCGAGCTGGCCCTGGCGGAGCAGCCGGACTAGCGCCCGTACAGCGCCGAAATCTGGGCCGAGCCCAGCATGTGCTGGTGGATGGAGTAGCCAACCATCTCGGGCATGGCATCGCTGGTCAACGGCAGCTTGTCCACATTCAGGGCATACACGGTGAACAGATAACGATGCGGGGTATCCCCCACCGGTGGGCATGGCCCCCCGTAGCCGGTCGTGCCGTAATCGTTACGACTCTGCACGGCATCTGCCGGTGCCAGTTGCGCATCAACGTTGCCCGCCCCAGCCGGCAGCGAGGTGACGGTGGCCGGGATATTGAAGATCACCCAATGCCACCAGCCGCTGCCGGTCGGCGCATCAGGATCATACACGGTGATGGCGAAGCTCTTGGTCCCTGCAGGTGGATTGAGCCAGCTCAGGGCTGGCGAGGTGTTGCCGCCGGTACAGCCAAAGCCGGAATAGACCTGCTGATTCGGCACATAGGTGCCGTTGGCGACCTGTGGGCTGGACAGGCTAAAGGCGCCCGCCAGGGCCGGAAGCGAAAAAAGACACAGAACAAAACCAAGAATCACACGCATGCTCGACTCCTTTTCCGGATAAAAGCACCCGGATCCGTTAAACCCCCGATGCTAGACGATCCACTGACCGTTGCGTAAGCACCCTGCACCCCCGACCGGCTGGGCTGACAGATTACCGGCCATCGGCAGTGACACTCTCGGCCTTGAACCGCCGCATCTGCGCAAACACCTTGGCCGGATACCAGCGATCATTCGGCGACCCGTTGTAGGCTGCCAGGGCCTTCGAAAGCTTGCCGTAACGGTTCAGGTAATGGCGAATGATGGCGCATCCGTAGCGGATATTGGTGCCGACATCGAACAGGTTATCGCTCGGGGAACCGATCTGGTCCTTCCAGAACGGCATCACCTGCATCAGTCCGCGCGCCCCGACATTGCTGACCGCGAAGTGGTCGAAACGCGATTCGACGGCGATAACGCCGAGGATAAGCTCGGGGGACAGCTCATAGCGGACGGAGTAGGTATAGACCCAGCGGGCAATGCTTGTGCATTCCCCGTCCGTCTCGACCCATGGACGGATCAGATGGAACATATCCTTCATCCACACCGTACGCTCGAAATCGTTGACTTTTTTCTCCGGCTCCGGCTTCAACAGCTCACGCAGACGCTGCCGGTCTGCCGGGCTCAGCACCAAAGGCCCTGTGTTCTGTTCCACCACCTGGATGGCGGTGGTGGTCTGGTTGAACTGCTGACGCTGCTCCGGCGTACTGGCCATCCATACCGGTACCGCCAAGATAAAACCCAGAACAAGTACCACCGCCAGCCACGCCTTGGGCGGCATTGCCTTCAGGCGCAATCCCATCTCCATGGGGTTCAGCATGCGGCTCCACTCATGGCGCTGACGACCCAAGCCGGCACATCTTCCGGGGGCAATGAAGCCGGCTTGTCACCACGCAGCCCGATCTCGACCATGCCCTCGGCCAGGCCGCGCTCACCCACCACCACCTTGACCGGGATGCCCATCAACTCGGCATCCTTGAACTTGACGCCCGGCCGCTCGTTGCGCTCGTCCCACAGCACCTCGAAACCGGCATCGATCAGCGCCGTATACAGTTGTCTCGATACATGCTGCACCGCTTCGGAGGTGCCGAGCGACACCAGGGACACCTGGAACGGCGCCAGATGCACCGGCCAGCGGATCCCCGCCTCATCGTGGCACTGCTCGACGATCGCCGCCACCAGACGGGATACGCCGATGCCATAGCAACCCATCGTCGCCACCGCGCGCTGGCCGGCCGCATCCTGGAATTCGACCTTCATCGGCTCGGCATAGCGCCGGCCCAACGCGAACACATGGCCGACCTCGATGCCGCGGGACAGCTCCAGCCGTCCGTCACACTGCGGGCAGCCATCACCGGCCCGCACGTTGCGCAGATCGTGATAAATGGCATCCGGCACGTCGCGGGCCATGTCCAGGCCTGTGACATGGGCATCGCTGCGGTTGGCCCCGGCCACCAGCCCCGACGCCCCTTGCAGCATGGTATCGGCCAGCACCTTGGTCCTCAGACCCTGGGGTCCGGCGAACCCGGCCACCCCACCGACGGCTTTGATGGCGTCGACATCGGCCAGGGTCACGCCGTCGCCGTTCAAGGCATGCGCCAGCTTGATCTCCTGCACCTCATCATCGCCGCGCACACAGGCAGCGACCACGGTTCCATCGTGCGGACCTCCGGATACAGCGTACATCAGGGTCTTGACCAAGCGGTCGGCCCCGATGCCCAGCATATTGGCCACATCGCCGACGGCACTGGCACCGGGTGTGGCCACCTCGGCCAGCGCGCTGCTGGCCTCCTGTTGTGGTAGCGAGCGTCGGCCCCGGGCCTTCTCGACGTTGGCGGCATAGCGGCAGCTATCGCAGTGGGCGATGACATCCTCGCCCGAATCTGCCAGCACGTGGAACTCGTGCGAGGCGTTACCTCCAATCGAACCGGTATCGGCCTCGACAGCCCGGAACTTCAGGCCCAGACGCGTGAAAATGCGCGAGTAGGCCTCGCACATGTTGTCGTATTCGCGCGCAAGATCGGCCTCGTCGGCATGAAAGGAATAGGCATCCTTCATGATGAACTCGCGCCCGCGCATCAGGCCGAAGCGTGGGCGCACCTCGTCGCGGAATTTGGTCTGGATCTGGTACAGATTCAGCGGCAGCTGTCGGTAGGACTTCAGCTCGCGCGCCACCATATCGCAGATGACCTCCTCGTGCGTGGGCCCGAGGCAGGATTCATGACCGTGCCGGTCGTGGAATCGCAGCAGTTCAGGGCCATACTTGAGCCAGCGGCCGGAGGCCTGCCACAGCTCGGCCGGCTGCACCAGCGGCATCAGCAGTTCCTGGGCGCCGGCACGATCCATCTCCTCTCGCACCACGGTCTCGATGCGGCGCAGCACCCTCAGGCCGAGCGGCAGAAAATCATAGACGCCGCTGGTCACGCGCCGGATATAGCCGGCACGCAACAGCAGCCGGTGCGATACGACCTCCGCCTCGGCGGGATCGTCGCGCAGCGTGGGGGCGAAAAAGGCGGAAAATCTCATGGGCCAATCCTATCGGGGCATGGAAATCGGGAACAGGAGAAAATATTCATCCGTCTCCAAGCTGCCGGCGCAGGAAACGGAACAGGGCGCGCCCGGCCTTCCTGCGCCCCTCGCCCTCGGCCCCTGCGGCGGCGCGCAGCAGCTTGCGCAGTTCGGCGACATCGAGCCCCGGCGCCTCAGCCAGCAAATCCGCCTCGGCAGGCGCACCCTCGTCCAGCAGGCGGTCTCGCCAGTGTTCGAGGCGATGGAATGCCCGCACCCCCTCGGCCGTATCCTGATGCAGGCTCGCCAGCGCCGCCTGCACGGGCGTGACATCGATATCGCGCAACAACCGACCGATGAACTTGATCTGCCGCTTGCGCGCACCGCGATCCATGTCCTGCCCGTCGAGCACGGCCTGCTCGATCTCCGCCGGCATGGCGAGGGCGCGGATGAACTCGGAACGTTGATCCAGCAGCTCGGCACCGAGATCCTGCAACGCCCGGGCATCGCGTTTTTTCTGGCTCTTGCTCGGGCCCTCGCCCCTGTTGGTGGCGCTGTGCTCGAAAACGGTTTCGATATGATCGTTCACAGGGCTTCCAGGAGGCGCTGATGGATGCCGTCGAAACCGCCGTTGGACAGGATCAGCACATGGTCCCCTTCCCGAACGGAGGCGGCCACCTCGGACACGATGGATTGGACATCCGGCAATACCTTCGCGTGCGGACCGATATCACGGCACACCGCCTGCACGTCCAGCGCCTCCTCGAGAGCCAGATTGCGCGCCGACGGCGGCACGAAGATCACCCGGTCGGCGCCGGCAAAGGCGGCGGGCAGGCGCTGCTGATGCACGCGGCTGCGCATCGTGTTCGAGCGCGGCTCGACGATCACCCACAAGCGCTCATTGCCGCCCAGGCGCGCCTTCAGCGACGCCACGATGCCGGCGATGGCGGTCGGATGGTGCGCAAAATCATCAAAGATGCGGACACCGCGGCGCTCTCCGACCACGGTCATGCGCCGGCGTACGCCGCCGAAGCTCTCGATGCCCTGACGGATCACCCGCTCATCCAGGCCGAGCGACTCGGCGGCGGCGGCCACGGCACAGGCATTGGCCGCGTGATGGCGGCCGATCATGTCCCAGGCGAACTCCCCGAACGATGACTCGCCGTGCCACAGCTTAAAGCGCGATCCGTCCTCGGCCACCGGCTCCCAGAACCAGTCGGCCTCCACCCCCCGGCCATGGCGGGCGAAGCGTATCACCGGCGTCCAGCAGCCCTGGGCCAGCACATCGGCCAGGTTGTCGTCCTCGGCATTGACCACCACGGTTCCGGAAGCTGGCACCGTCCGCAGCAGGTGCGCAAACTGGCGCTTGATGGCATCGATGTCGGGAAAGATGTCGGCATGGTCGTATTCGAGGTTGTTCAGGATCAGCGTACGCGCCCGGTAATGCAGGAATTTTGAGCGCTTGTCGAAAAACGCGGTGTCGTACTCGTCCCCTTCGAGCACGAAATACGGGCCGAGGCCAAGGCGGGCGCCGGTGCCGAAATCCTCCGGGATGCCACCGATCATGAAGCCGGGCATCTGCCCGCCCACCTCCAGCATATGCGCCATCAGGCTGGCGGTCGTGGTCTTGCCGTGCGTGCCGGCCACCACCACGGCATGGCGCCCCGGCAGAATGTGGTGGCCGACGAACTCCGGCCCGGAGCAATATTCAAGACCTTGATCCAGTACCGCTTCCACCTCGCCATTGCCCCGACTCAGGGCATTGCCGATCACCACCAGATCCGGCACCGGTTCGAGATGTGCGGCATCGTAGCCCTCGAAAGCGATTATCCCCTCGGCCCGCAGGAAATCGGACATCGGCGGATACACACCGGCATCCGAACCACTGACGATAAAGCCGCTGTCCTTCGCCAGCTTGGCGATGGCCGCCATGGCGGTCCCACAGATGCCGAGGATATGTACGTGTTTGCTCATCGGCAGGATTTCACCATAACGACCGCAAGACACAAGAAGGAAAGTGCGGCACCATGCCATCATGAGTGACCAGATGCTGCCGGCCGTGGAGCTCGAAACGGCGCATCCGCCGACAGCAAGCATCATCTGGCTGCACGGTCTCGGTGCCGACGGCCACGATTTCGAGCCTATTGTGCCCGAGCTTGGCCTGCCCGAGCAGCTTTCCATACGTTTTGTATTCCCGCATGCGCCGGCCATGCCCGTATCGATCAACAACGGTTACATCATGCCGGCCTGGTACGATATCCGGCACACGGACCTCGGCATCGAACATGACACCGAGGGCATCGCCAACTCGGCGCGCCGTATCAGGCTGTTGATCGAGCAGGAACAGATGCGCGGCATCGCGGCAAGCCGCATCATCCTCGCCGGCTTTTCCCAGGGTGCGGCGATGGCCCTGCATGTGGGCCTGAGCCACCGCGAGAGGCTTGCCGGTATCATCGCCCTGTCCGGCTACCTGCTGCAGCCGGAACACCTCGCGGATATCCGCACCGCGTCGAATCAGGATATCCCCATCTTCATGGCCCACGGCGTCAACGACCCGATCGTTCCCTTCGCCCTTGGGGAAAAGGCCCGGCTTACCCTTGGCGAATGGGGCTACAGCATTCAATGGCATGCCTATCCGATGGAGCATCATGTCTGCGCCGAGGAAATCCGCGCCGTCGGTCACTGGATTGCTGAGTGCCTGGGCTGATCGCCTAGGCCAGGGAGCATACCCCCTTGCCCCTCTGGTAGGATGGCCGCGTCTGGCAGCGCTGGACCCAGGCGTTGACGACGGAAAAATCGTCCAAGCCGACCCGATCTCCCCCCAGATAGAATTCGCGCAGGCAGACTACCCAGGGGAAAATGGCGATGTCGGCGATGGTAAACACATCACCCATGATGTAATCGCGCCCATCCAGCCGATGTTCCAACACCCCCAGCAACCGCCGGGCCTCATGGGCGTAACGCTCCACCGGATACGGATCCTTGCAGGTATCAGCGGCGTATTTGTAGAAATGCCCGAACTGGCCGAACATCGGCCCGATATGCCCAACCTGAAAGCACAACCACTGCATGCATTCGTATCTCTCGGCCGGATCGACCGGCAGCAGGCGCCCCGCCTTTTCGGCTAGGTACAACAGGATGGCCACGGACTCCATCATGGCGATCGGCTTTCCCCCCGGTCCATGCGGATCGACGATGGCGGGGATCTTCGAGTTCGGGCTGATGGAGATGAACTCCGGCGTAAACTGCTCCCCTTCCCGGATGTTCACGATATGGGCCTCGTAGGGTAGCTCCAGTTCCTCCAGGGCCACGGACACCTTAACGCCGTTCGGCGTACTCAGGGAAAACAGCTGGATGCGCTCCGGGTGCTTGGCCGGCCAGCGATCGAAAATCAGCATCGGCATACCTCGTTGCTGCACATCCGTTATGCTAGCAGCATCGACGGCATACCCAGCGGGAAGAATCTCCACCGGACCGGCCTAAATCTGCACCGATTCCCAACTCCCACACATCCGGAAGAGCGAATCTTAACTCTGATCGGCATCACCGAAGTTGAACACCTCCGGCTCGACGTGCACGCTGGCCGGGTAGACTGGACCGATATCGACCATTTGCCAAATCTCGCCTCGCCTGCCGATCTCCACGTCCATGATATCGCCCTCCCGGAGCAGGGCGATGATCTCCGCCGGCAGGGTGACCGGGCCGACCGGCTGCGCCTCTTCCTCGAACAGCAGGGTGATGGAGCTTGCCCCGATGCCCTGTACCCGGGCATGCCCTTCGACAAAGTCGGAAAATGGCACGTTGCGTACATCCTCCGGCATACCGCTGCCCATGCGCACGAAGCGCAGCAACAGGCGGGCAGCCTTGGCCACGCGCTGCCCCTGCTCAACCGCATCGCGGATGCCATCCAAAAATGCGATTTTGGCAGCCGTATCGATCCAGCCACGGCCGGCAAGATACTCCACCCATTCCTGCATCACTTTGCCGCAGATCAGCACGGCCTCCTGGTCGCCCTCGGTCTCCCGCAGGATGAACCAGGCCAGAAAATCATGCACATGCTCCGGATCGAGCTGATTCAGGGTCAGGCTGCCAAGATCCTGCGAGGGCTCCATGTCACCCTCGAACAGCTGCTCCATGTAGGCACCAAGAGATTCCTCCCATTCCTCCAACGCCCCCTCATCAAGGTACTCATCGTCCTGAAACAGATCGGAGAAATGCAGCAGGTACGCCGCAAATGCCTCCAAGCAACGCTCGACCTCCTGCCCATGCGCCTTGTCGGCGGCGATGCTGGCAGTGTCGAACTGGTCGATCGCATCCTGGACGGTCATCATGGTCGTAAGGTTCATGCGGGCCTCGATCTCGATTTTGTTCACGCCATCGGCAGTATCCGGGATGGAATCACACGTCTGGCGGCTTGCTGAGCCAGCGCTTTGCGGCTATGTTCCGCTGCCCGAAACACAGACGGCAGCCGCCGTCGAAACCTGGAAGTGTGCCTCAGGAGACGAGCAATGCAAATCAATGCCACGACCATCCGTGCCGGTAACATTCTTGAAGTAGACGGTGCCCTGTGGCGTGTCTCCAAGAGCATGCATGTCACACCGGGCAAAGGGGTCGCCTGCATGCAGATTGAGATGCGTAACGTCGAGAGCGGGACCAAAACCAACAAGCGTTTCAACTCCACCGAACGCGTCGAGCGCGTCACCCTGTCGCAGCGGCCGATGCAGTATCTGTACGAGGATGGTGATTTGTTCCACTTCATGGACATGGAAACCTATGAGCAGATCACCCTCGGACGCGATATGGTCGAGGAGGCGTTGCCGTATCTGCTGCCTGAGATGCAGGTCGAGGTCGAGTTCCATGAGGAACGTCCCCTGAACATACGGCTGCCACAGACCGTGGCGCTGACCGTGGTCGAATGCGATGCCGCCATGAAGGGACAGACCGCCACCGGTTCCTACAAGCCCGGCAAGCTGGAAACAGGAGCCACGGTGATGGTGCCGCCGTATCTGGAGGCCGGAACCAAGATCAAGATCAACACCGAGACCGGCGAATACGTCGAACGCGCCTAACGGGAAGATCATTCACCTGCTGCAACGTCGGTGACGGCATCTGGTCGCAATCCGGTTGCATATCACCGCGCTGTGCACTGTTCCATGCCGGGCGGTGAGACTAGAATGTCCGGCACTGACGGGTAACTCCGTTGCCACCGCAATAACATGAATTTTTTTTAATTCGCTTTTCATACCTCGATCACAGGAAGCACCTATTGTTCGTATTGTCTGATGCCGATCCCTCCTCCCCTCCCTCCCCAAAGGCATCAGACAAAAACATAAAAAGCCCCGGCAATGTCGGGGCTTTTTATGTATGCATGGCATCGACAGGCTTATGGATGTTCGGCTTCCATCTCCCGGCGGAACGATTCCCGATTGGCCGCGATCAGCGCCAGCAATATCAGCGAATAGATGAAGGTGGACAGCACCACCACCCCGACCACGATGGCCTTGAACATCTGCAAATGCGGAAACCCGACCGGAATCAGCATCACCATCACCACCGAAAGCCCGCCCTTGATGCCGGCAAAGGTCAAGATCCCCCACCAGCGGAAATTGATCCTGGCCATGCCGCGGGCCCGGGTGGTAATGATGGCGAACTTGGCCATCATCAGCGCCCGGATCACCGTCGTCACGGCAAACATGGCCAGAATCTCGCCCTTGTACTGGAGCAGCAGCCTCAGATCGATGATCTCGGCCATGGCAATGAACAGGATGGTGTTGGCCGCAATGGCCAGCAACTGGATGTCCTCCTTCGTTCTTTTGTGCCGCGCCCGCTCTTCGACCGTGGATTCGATTTTCCCGATGGCCAACCGGATCAATCGCCGGGAGGAGGAGGCCTGCCCGGCTTCCCGTTCCAGCGCATTTTCCTCTGTTTGCAGCATGTCCGCATCCCTGCTGAGCGAACGTGTCATCACGTGGTGTACGGTGATCGTGGCGACGATGCAGGACAGGATGCCGGAGAGGTGTGTATGCGTATGCCCTCCCAACAGATTGAGCACGGCATAGAAATGCTCCGCCAGCGCGAAGGCGCTGTAACCCGTCAGCAGCAGTACCAGCAACTCGGCAATACGGTTGTCGGTCGTCTTCAGGGCCAGCAGCCCCAACAGGCCGGCGACGAGACCCAGTCCCACGGAACCGAATACCACCACGGCGCTGATCCGGCCCACATAGGCCGCCGTGACCTGTCCCCCCTCCAGCGCATACAGGCCGATAAAGACAAATACGATTAGGGCAGTGGCGTCGTTGAACAGGCTCTCGCCTTCCGCCAGGACCTTCAGCCGGTGTGGCAGTTCGAACTTGGAGAAGATGCTGACCACCGACACCGGGTCGGTGGCCAGCACCATGGCAAACAGCGCAACGATCGCCGCCACGGAAAGATGGTACTGGCCGAAGATCTGATTGGCCGTGAAGATCGCCACCACCACAGACAGCGCCACGGCCACCACCGCCAGATAGAACAGGCTCAACCCATGTTCCTTCAAATCCTCGAGCCTCAGTTCCAGTGAATCGGAGATCAGCAGCACGGGCAGCAGGAACACGACCAAGGCTGCGAAATGCTCGGTATCCCCGGTCAGCATCAGCAGATTCGGCGCCAGATGATGAAGCAGGAACGACAGGGTGATCAGGCTCAACGGCAACGGAACCTTCAGCCTGTCCTCGATCAGCAGGGAAAGATACAAAATCCCGGCGATGCTGATCAGGGCTTCGATCATCCGTCCTTCTCCTTGTTCGGGCGCTGGCCGCGGACCGGGATCGTTCCGTTCATGCCGTCACAGGGCCCGATAAAGCACGGCGAACAACACGAACATGCCGTACAGCGCCATATTGGCCATCACGTGCCTGGGTTGCAGCCTTCCGGTGCTGTGCAGCCAGTACAGCCATCCGACTCCCAGCATGGTCATCAGGATGGCCGTCAGGGCATACACATCATCGATATGCCAGGGCATCAGCAGCATCGCCAGTGCCGGGATCACCGTGCTCTGAAACACCATGGCCCCGGTGATGTTCCCGAAGGCCAACGTATCCTTGGAGCGGCGAATCCACAGGATCGAATTCACCTTCTCCGGCAGCTCGGTGGCCACCGGCACCAGCAGCAGCGACACCAGCAGCGCCGGCACGCCGAGTTGGGAACTGATAGCCTCCACGCCAGCCACGAACAGCTTGGCGCCAAACACCAGCATCAGCAGCGCCACGGCCAACTGGATGACCGCCACCCATGGGGCAGCGCCGAGCAGGCGGGCCAGATACAGTGCATCACCGGCCTCGGTGGTATGGCCGTTGGCTACCAATTCCCGGCTGCTGCGTAACGTGTCCATCAGATAAAAGAAGTAGAGGATGACCAGCAAGGTTGCCATTGCAGCATGCAGCGGCTGCCAGGCGGGAGGCATCAGGGCCGCCCCGACCACCAGCACAAAGGCGATGCCAAACACCTGCAGGTCGCGGCTCAGGCCCCCACTTTCCGGCGTGAACGGTGTACGCCACCCACGCTTGCGGCCGGCGAACCAGGCCATCAGGCCGATACTGAGGGTGGCAAGCATGAAGGGTGCGCCAAGGATCGCGCCGACACCCACGGCGCGGTTCACAGAAACATTGCTGCCACCGGCCATGATCGCCACGACTGGCACGATGGTTTCGGGCATGGCGGTGGCGATGGCCGCAAACACGGAGCCGGTAACGCCTTCCGAAACGCCGAGGTACTCGCCGAGATGCTCGATGGCATTGGTGAATGCCTGGGCGCCGAGGTACACAATCAGCAGCGCGGCCAGCAACAACAGTACGGACTCGAACATCATCTCTTCCCAGCCGACGACAGGGATTCCGGCAAGGTGGATGGATCGATGTTAGACGCGCCTGCCGGTAATATACTGCAGCAGGTTCACATGCTCCTCGTTCATGGTCCGGATCACGCGCGCGGCATGGACCAGGATGTAGGCGAACAGCGAATACACGAGATCCTGCTGGCGTTGCATCAATTCGGAGTAGGCGGCCCGGGTCAGCTTGTACACGGTGCAGGTGGTCCTGGCGCTCACGGTGGCGCTGGCCTGCTCACCGGTCAGGAAGGTCATCTCGCCGAACATCGCCCCTTCACCAATGGTAGCCACCCGCATTTTCTGCCCCCCATCCTCGCGATCGATGACCGCGCTGCCGGAACGCAGCAGATAAAGCACCCCGCCGGCTTTGCCCTGCTCAAGCATGACCTCCCCCGCATTGTATACCTGCGGCTGAATGACGCGGGCAAGGATCTCGCGCTCTTCGCTTCCCAGCTTGCGCAACAGCACCATGTCTTCCAACCATTGAAAATCGATATCCACGAAGCCCCCCCATTGCGCCCAGCAATGATAACCATCCCGAAGATACAAGCGCAATGCGGGCGTCGATGCAAGTTCGTTTGAGCCCGCAATGCATGCCGGCTGTGGATGAGGCGGGTGTTTCCTGCTGCAATACGCCGATGGAATGTGAGTCCGCGCCCATAGCCCCTCCCGTCGTAAAATGGCGCCAGCACCTGACGCTCGACCTGCCGGTGGGTCGCACCGGCTGCCTGTGGGTGCACGCCTGTTCGATGGGTGAGATCAACTCCATCGCGCCACTGGTGCGGCGGCTGCTAGCCGACGGACATGCCATCCATCTGACCGTCGTCACGCAAACCGGTTACAACCAGGCGCAACGCCTGTTCGCAGGGTCGGTGACGCTGTCCTTCCTGCCTTGGGATCTGCCGGGAGCCATGCGCCGGCTGGCGAGGAAGCTGAAGCCAAGCCTGCTGCTGCTGACCGAAACCGAATTCTGGCCGGGGATGCTGACGGCGTGCCAGCGCCAAGGCGTGCCGGTGATCGGCATCAATACGCGCATCTCGGACCGGTCGTTCCCCCGCTACATGGCCACCCGCGGCCTGTGGAGGCGATGGTTGGCACCGGTACGGCTATTTCTGGCCCAGAGCGATCTGGATGCCGCCCGCCTTGCCTCCCTCGGCATTCCCGACGAACGCATCCGGGTGGCGGGGAACCTGAAGTTCGCCATCCGGCCTCCAAAGGCCGATGCCGACGCACTCCGCCAGCACCTCGACCCCAGCGGCAGGCGTCCGATCCTGCTGGCTGCAAGCACCCACGACGGCGAAGAACAACGCCTGTTGTCGCTGCTCGCCGATTGGCGCCTTCTGGTCCCGGATCTACTGACCGTCATCGTGCCCCGCCATCCGGAACGCTTCGAGGCCGTGGCCTCGATGATCGACCAGGCCGGACTGCGCACCTCGCGCTGGTCCCAGCCGGCGACCAACGGCCATGATGTGTCCCTAATCGATGCCATGGGCATTCTCTCATCGCTGTATACGGTGGCCGATCTCGTCATCATCGGCGGCAGCTTGGTACCCATCGGCGGTCACAACCCGCTGGAAGCCGCCATTTGCGGGCGAGGGGTGGTCACCGGCCCGCATGTCGAGAACTTCCGCGATGTCATGCGGCAGATGCAGTCCTATGGCGCCGCAATCATCGCCCGCAGCGATGCCGAACTTGATGCCGCCGTTCGCCGCTTTCTGTCCCACCCGGAGGAACTTCGGCAGTTGCACGCCAAGGCCGTTGCGTTCATGACGGACAAGGGGGCCGTGCTTGACCGCGTCATCGCCGCGCTGCAGCCGTACCTGCCGCCACCACCCGGCCAGACGCCATGAACCCCATGCACTCGCCATCCGGCCTGCTTGCCCGCCGCATCGAACGGCTGTGGTGGCAAAACATCCCGCCGCCGCTGCCGCTGCAGGCGATCAGCCATATCTATGCCTGGTTCAGCCGGCGCGACCAGCGCCGACGCCTTGCCCGCCGGCAAACGCCGCCGCTGCCGCTGATCTCCGTCGGCAACATCACCGCCGGCGGCAGCGGCAAGACGCCATTTGTCATCTGGCTCGCCGACGCCCTGAAATCACGGGGCTACCAGCCGGTGATCCTGTGCCGCGGTGACGGGGGCTCGCTGCGTACGCCAAGCCTCGTCGGGGCGGACATGCCGGCACAGACGGCCGGAGACGAGGCGCGCATGCTGGCCGATGCCTGCGCCTGCCCGGTCATCGCCGGCCGGGATCGCGTGGCAGCGGCAGCCGTGGCTCAGCAATATGGCAATGTGATCGTGCTGGATGACGGCTTCCAGTACCGCCAGCTCGCCCGTCAATGCGATATCGTGCTGGTGCCGGCCACGGGGCTTGGCAACGGGCGGCTGATCCCGGCCGGACCACTGCGCGAACCGCTGGCGGCCCTGAGCCGGGCCGACCTGATCGTGCGCACCGGCGCCGGTACACCGATGCCGATTGCCACCGAACAGCGCCAATGGCAATGGCAGGCGCGCATCTCCCACCTGGAGGATGCAATGCACACCGGCACCCCCGAACCCCGCCAGGTCGCCGCCGTCAGCGCCATCGCTCGCCCGCAGCGCTTCCATGACGATCTGTCCCGCCACGGTTGCGTCATCGACACATTCCGCGTCTTTCCTGACCACCATCGCTACAGTCACCGGGACGTCGCGCACCTGCTGGCCTTACCTGCGCCGATCGCCATCACCGCCAAGGATGCCGTCAAGCTGGTGCCCCTGTGGCCCAGGGACCGGCCGCTATGGGTCGCCCGCCAACAGGCGGAGGCTGAACCGGGCTTGTTCAAGGCCATCCTGGAACGGCTGTCGGGGCCATGAATGGTTGTGGGGAGCACAAGGCTAATGCTAACCTTGTCCGGCCATGATCTGATGGCGGGAGCGTACATGCTGGATAAGGAGCTGCTCGACATCCTCGCCTGCCCCCAATGCAAGGGCAGGGTCGAATACAATGCCTCAAAGAGCGGTTTGGTATGCAGGGTATGCAAGCTGGAATACCCGATCCGGGACGATATCCCGGTCATGCTCATCGATGAGGCAAAACCAACCAAGGACTGATTCCACGCTGTGACCCACAACCTGTCGGAACTGGCCGTGCGCCTGCTGTTCTGGATCATCCGCCTCATGCCTGTCCGCCTCGTCGGCGCCATCGGTGCGGGGATCGGCAGGGTATCCGCTCTGCTGGATCGCCGGCACCGGCGCATCGCCTTCCGGAACCTGACCCGCATCTACCCCGAGCGGCCACGCCGCTGGCGCCATCGCATGACTCGCGAATCGTTCGCCGAGCTCGGACGCACCGTCTTCGAGCTGCCCCATGTCTATCTGCGTTCACGGGAATTCCTGCGCTCGCGGGTCAGCGTCGAAGGAGAGGAGCCTTTGCACCGTGCCATGGCCGAAGGACGCGGCGCGATCCTGGTCGCCTGCCATCACAGCAACTGGGAATTCGGCGCCCTGATGTTCTCCATCCTCGGATGGCCGACGAACATCATCTACCGGCGTCTGAACAACCCCGCCCTCGACCGTTTCCTGAAGACATGCCGCGAACGCTTCGGTGCCCAGTTGCGCGATCGCAACCAAAGCCTTCGCTGGCTGCCCAAGTCACTGAAGGAAGGTGACCTGGCTGCCATCATGATCGACCAGCATCTGAGCACGGGTACGCCGGTGCCGTTCCTCGGCCACCTGGCCTCGACCACGCTGTTCCCCGCGATCTACACCTATAAATACCACACGCCGGTCTTCGGCGTGGCCCTGCACCGCATCGGCCGCGGTTTCCGCTTCCGCCTGCAGATCTGGCCCATCGATCTGCCCGCACCGACCGGAAACAAGGACGCCGATGCCTTCCATGCCATGTCCGCCATGGCGGACAGCTTTGCATCCACCATTCACGCGCGTCCCGAACTCTGGCTGTGGAGCCACCGCCGCTGGCTCGTGCTGGAGCAGGAGAAGGAGCTGGCCGATGCCGTCTATGGCACACCATAAGCCGATCGCGAAAAGCCGCTGGCTGCAGGCCCAGAAGGCCACGGTACTGAAGTGGCATGGCAAGGATGTGCTGGCCGAACGCCTGGAGCATGCCAAAACCAATTATCTGCCATATCTGCAACAGATCGTTGAGAAGCTGCCGCCCAAACCCACCGTACTGGATATCGGCAGTGGCCCGGTTTGCCTCAGCCATTTTCTGGCGAGTGCCAATCGCATCTTCATCGACCCGCTGCTGGATGATTACCAGCGTGCCTACCCCGGAGCGCTGCCCAGCGGCCGCTATCTGAACTGCATGGCCGAAACCATGCCGCTGGCGGCGGCCAGCTGCGATCTGGTGCTCTGCTTCAACGCCCTCAGCTATACCATGAATCCCGAGCTTGTCATCAATGAGATCGAGCGGGTATTGAAGCCGGACGGATATTTGGTCGTCACCATTGTCACGGTTCCTCCCCTGTACGCCCGTCTGCATTATCTCGCCGAGCGCTATATCACCGCCCTGCGCGACGAGTCCCAGCCGTATCATTATTCCCATCATGGCATCCGCAATACGATATCCCGCCATTTCGACATCGCTGAGGAACACCTGCTGCAACAGCATACAGGTCTGGGAAACCCCTGGAGCGAATGGTTGTTCGTCTGTACGCACCGCCGCTGATCCGCCCATGAACGCCGCCTCTGCACCCACCGGACGGCACGCCCTGATCCTGCCCCCGAACTGGCTGGGGGATGTCGTGATGGCCCAGCCAGCGATGCGCGCCATCGCCCTGCACCACCAACATGACCGTCTGTCGATCCATGGCCGCCCCTGGCTGGGCGACGTGCTGCCGTACCTGAACCTGGAGCCGGCTTGCTTCGAGGCAATGATGCCGGCCGCCGACCGCGCCTACCTGTTCCCGAACAGCTTCGGCTCGGCCTGGCGCGCCTGGAAAGGCGGCTGCCGGCAACGCATCGGCTACCGGGGACAGTGGCGCCTGCCGCTGCTCAGCCGCGCCTTGCGCCGGCGCCTGAGTCTCCGGCACCAGCACCACCGGCTCTACTATCTCGACATCCCCGCCCAACTGGGCATACCTATCGCCGAGCAGGAGGTGAAACTGAGCTGTCCTTCCGGGGACCGGGAGGCGGGGATCGCCCTGATGGCCAGCCATGGACTGAACGCCGAGAAGGCCGTCTGCGTCGCCCCGGGCGCCCAGTTCGGGGGTGCCAAGCGCTATCCGCCCGAATCCTATGCCCGCATCCTGTCATGGCTGGCCGAGGCCGGCTGGCAACCCATCGTGCTCGGCGTCGAATCCGAGCGAGACATCGGCGACCAGGTGCTAGCCGGGGTGAACGGACCGTCCTGGAACGCCGCCGGCCAGACGCGGCTACGCCAGGCGCTGCAGCTGACCGCTGCCTGCCGGCTGATGCTGTGCAACGACTCGGGCTTCATGCATGTGGCCGCCGGCCTGGGCATTCCGACGGTCGCCATGTTTGGCGCCACCGATCCGGCCCGCACCTCGCCATCCGGGCCCCGGGTCCGTCTGTTTTACGAACCGGCCGCCTGCAGCCCCTGCCTGCAGCGCGAATGCTCCGTCACCGGCCAGCCCTGCATGGCCAACATCCTGCCCGAGGCCGTGCGCGATGCCTGCCTGGAGATGCTCGCCGCATGAACATCCTGGTGGTCAAACTGTCGGCGTTCGGCGATATCATCCACAGCCTGCCGGCTCTGGACGATCTGCTGGCCCGCCCCGAGGTGAGCGAGGTGCACTGGCTCGTCGATTCCCGTTATCGCTTCGTGACGGAGTGCTTCCCCGAACGGGTCAGCGTGCACGAGGTGGCCTTGAAAGGGCCGCACCCGCT
>Ga0307440_1000068_pt1 | contig 41092 bp, 32 predicted proteins | sample SalMarWE160410MG_FD_202150 | JGI IMG/M metagenome (GOLD analysis project Ga0307440, IMG submission 202150) | Salt marsh sediment microbial communities from the Plum Island Ecosystem LTER, Massachusetts, United States - WE1604-10 | ecosystem: Environmental > Aquatic > Marine > Intertidal zone >...
GCGAGGTTGTCCTCTGGCGGGTGGATCCGCATCAGGGTTGCGATCAATCGGACCTCGATGCCGAGCCGGGCCGCCGTCTCGCGGGCTGCGCGAGCCACCGTCTCGACGACCTGCCGGCCGGTGAGGCCGCGATCCGTGTGGAGCAGCGGCGCCCAGCGGATCTCGACGTAGCGGACGCGGTCGAACGCCTTGTCCTCGGCCAGCTCCGCCGTCGCGCGCCCGATCGCCTCCGTGTCCTGGAGGAGCGCGATCGGGAGGTCGAACGCGAGCAGCAGCTCGGCCTGATCGTGAACCTGGTCCGCAGGGACGAGGATGCGGCGCATGCCAGCGTAGCTGGCCGGCGCCTCGATGTCCCGGGTCCGCGCGAGATCGAGTGCCGTCTCGATGCGCATCGAGCCGTCGAGGTGGAGGTGGAGCTCCGCCTTGGGCATCGCCCGGATGAGCGAGCGGATGGTTCGGGGGTCGAGGTCGCTCATGGACGGATGGTAGGCGGCGCGGCCATGCGCGTCTCGCCGTCGTCATCGCCCGCGGGCGTGGGTGGTGCATCCCGGACCGGCATGCGATATCATGCTACTGTGACATAGCATCTTTGTCGATGCCGCAGACTGGAGCCCGCGATGTCCAGGATCCTCGTCACCGGCGCTGCCGGGTTCGTCGGCGGCCACGTGGTCCCGGCGCTGGCCGATGCCGGCCACGATGTCGTCGGGCTCGTTCGGGGCCCCGGGGACGGCGCTCGCGTGACCGCACGGCTGGGCCCGGACCAGCGACCGCGCTTCTCTTCGCGCGATGGCGACGTGACGCGGCGAGACACGCTGCCCGCGGCGCTCGAGGGCGTCGATGCCGTGGTCCATCTCGCGGCCATCCCGCGCGACCGGGACGGGGGTGCGACCCTGCGGCTCGTCAACACCGAGGGGACGCGGAACGTCGTTGCGGCCGCTCGCGAGGCTGGCGTGGACCGGTTCGTGCACCTTGGCGCGATGGGTGTGGCCGACGATCCGGACCTCCACTTCGCGAGCTCGAAGGTCCGCGCGACCGCGATCGTGCGCGACAGCGGGCTCGAATGGACGGTGCTCAGCCCGTCGGTGATGTTCGGTCCGCGGGACGGGTTCTTCAACATCGTGGCCGGTCTGGTGCGGATGTCGCCCGGGGTGGTGCCGATCACCGGCAGGGGCCAGGCACGGTTCCAGCCGTTCGCCATCGCGGATCTCGCGAGGGTGGTGGTGCTGTCGCTGGCCGATCCCGGCACCGCCGGACACGAGTACCTGCTGGGCGGCCCGCGCTACTGGACATACCGGGAGATCGTCGAGGAGGTCTGCCGGGGAATGGGCAAGAGGCGGATCCTCGTCCCGATGCCGGTCGCCCTGATCCGGCTCGTCGCGAGCGCCGCCGAGGCCGTGCATCTGCCGTTCCCCGCCGCCACCGACCAGCTGCGCCAGCTCCGGCTCGACAACACCGGACCGATCGACGGCGTAAGGTCGGCCTTTGGCTTCGATCCCCAGCCGATGGGGGGGAATCTGGGTTACCTTCGCCGGCGCCTGAAGGACCAGTAGCCCGGCCGGGCGACCGGCAGCCGGGAGGGCGCATCGTCCGCCCCCGCGGATCATCGTCGTCCCCGCACATCGTCGTCCGCGCGCTACGCTCCCGTCGTGGACATTCCACCGATGGTCCGACGGGTCGCACTCGCGGTCGGCTGGGTGGTCCTGAGCGCCTTGATCGCGTTCGGGGCGGCCGGTGTCGTCGCGGCCATCAACCGGCCCGCGGGTACGCCTGCCCGGGCCGAGCTCACCTGGGCGGGTGATCAGGCCGCCACCCCGGCCCTCGACGCCGCGACCCAGGAGCTCGCCACGCTGTCTGATGAGGTGGATGGGCTCGCCTCCACGGCGCGCCAGTCGCTGACCGACGTCGTGGGCGGGGACCCGTCGGCCCTGAGCGACACGATCGACACCGGGACGATGCAGGTCGCGGCGGTGAAGGCGGGGGCCGACCGGCTCGCGACGGCGCTCGAGGCCATCCCCGGCGTGGGGGAGGGTGCGGGGCTGCGGCTGTCGAACGGCGTGATCGACCGATACCAGGCGCTGGCCTCGACCCAGGGCATGACCGCAGGGCTCGAGGCGAACTGGCTCGCGTTCACCGGGCGTGCCGTCGGGGCGGCCCGGCTGACCGGGCTGCTGACGCGTCACGACCGGGAGACGGCCGCAGCCGCGAAGCAGGGCGCCGCCGGCCACTACAAGCGAGCGCTCGGGCTGCTCGACACGCCCGACGCAACCCTCGCCGAGGCGCGGCAGCTGCGCGACGATCTGGCGTCGACGACGGACGTGAACACGCTCACCCAATGGCTCGACCGGAACGCGACCTACGACGCGGCGCTGCGTGACCTGTACCAGTCGCTCCTCGACGCCAGGGGACGGGTCACGAGCGCCGTCCGAAAGGCGTTCGCCGCCGAGGCTGCCGCCCGCAGGCAACTGCCCGCGGACACGCGCGGGCTGGTCGTGATCATGGGCGACGTCGCCCGGGGCGGGCTCAACCAGGCCGTGATCTCGATCGAGCAGGCGCGGGGGGCGCTGGCCTCGGCGCTTGAGCTTCAGCAGCAGATGCAGTCGGGCGTCTCGCCGTCGCCTCAGGGTTAAGCTCCGGCCCCTTCGACTCGACCAGATGCTCGGGCGACACCGCCGGTCGCCGCGCCCGGTCGCGCCGGTACACTGGCCACACCATTCCCCAGCCCTCGCCCGGCGGGCCGCGTGCCCGGCCGCGGCGCTCCGGGAGGATCCACGTGCAGATTCGTGTCGTCATCGACCAGCCGTGGCAGGCCGCGGCCGATGTCCTGGCCGTCCCGCTCATCGGCGAGCCGGCGTTCACCGGCGCGCTGGGCGAGCTGGACCGCCGCACCGGCGGCGAGCTGAGCGCGCTCCAGGCGTTCGGCGAGCTTCGGACCAGCGAGCTTCGGACCAAGCAGTACGCCTGCGCGCTCGGCGCCGCCGGCGAGCTGCCCGCCCGCCGGGTGGTCCTCGTTGGTGGCGGCGACCGGGCAGGGTTCGACCGGGAGACCGCGCGCCGCCTGGCCGCGACCGCGATCCGCCGGCTGGTGAACCGCGACGTCCACACGATGGCCGTCTGGCTCGATCCCATCGCTGCTGCGCTGCGTGAGGGCGGCGGTGAGTCCGACCTCGCGACGCTTGCCGCCGACCACGTGACGCGCGGCATCGTCGAGGGCAGCTTCGAGCCCAAGACGATCTACCGCGAGGACTCCGACGCGGCGCCGCCGCGGCTCGACGAGCTGGTCCTCGTCGCCTCGACCGGGGATCGCGCCTCCATCGAGCGGGCGGCCGAACGTGGCCGGATCATCGGGGAGGGCTCGAACGTCGCGCGCCGCCTCGCCAACCGCTCGGCCAACGACATCTCGCCCCAGGTGCTCGCCGACGAGGCGGCGTCGCTCGCGGCCGCCAACGGTCTGTACATCGACGTGATCGATGAGCGGCGTGCGGCCGAGATGGGCATGAACCTGTTCCTGGCGGTGGGCAAGGGGAGCGCGAACCCGCCGCGGATGATCGTCATGCGTTCGGGCGACGAGGCCGAGAAGGACGCCCTCGGCCGGCACCTCGCGCTGGTCGGCAAGGGGGTCTGCTTCGACTCGGGCGGTATCAGCATCAAGCCGTCGGCGCAGATGGAAGAGATGAAGATGGACAAGACCGGTGCGTGCACCGTGATCGCGGCCATCGTCACCGTCGCGCGACTGGCCCCCGGCACCCCGCTGCTGGCGGTCGCGCCGGCGGTCGAGAACATGCCCAGCGGCAGCGCGTCGCGACCCGGCGACGTCGTCAAGGCGCTCAACGGCAAGTGGGTCGACATCCTCAACACCGATGCCGAGGGCCGGCTGATCCTGGCCGATGCGATGACGTATGCAGAGACGCTCGGTGCCACCCACATGGTGGACGTGGCCACGCTCACCGGCGCGGTGGCCCGGGCGATGGGCAATCTCGTGACCGGCGCGTTCGCGACGCCCGATCCGTGGTGGGACGACATCGCGACCGCAGCCGAGCGGGCCGGCGAGCGCTACTGGCGTCTGCCCCTCGTCCAGGACTACCTCCCGGGGCTCGACAGCTGGTACGGCGACCTCCAGAACATCGGCTCGGCCGAGGGTGGGCTGATCAAGAGCGGGCTGTTCCTGGAGCAGTTCCGCACAGTCCCGTGGGCTCACCTCGACATCGCCGGCACGGGCTACTTCCGCAAGGCGCAGCCGTTTGCGCCGCGGGGTGCTACGGGCGTCGCCCACGCCACGCTTGTCGAGCTGGCGCTGGCCGGGGCTGCCGCCGGCTGACGGCCGCCGCCTGACAGCCGCCGCCTGCCACCGACCTCGAGCCCGCCAACGTCGGCCATGGTGACGCCGCTCGCTATCGCCCTCACCGTGCTCGGTGCGGCGTGGGGCCTCGCGGCCGACCGGATCGCGGCCCGCTGGCCCTCCCACGAGGATGGTCACGTGCGCCGGATCGACTGGCGCACGCCGGTCCCGGCCGTCACCGGAGCGCTCGCGCTCGGCGCGCTGACGCTCCGGTTCGAGGATGTGTCGTCGGCCGTGATCATGGGCGCGTACCTGGTCGCCCTGATCCTCCTGCTGGCGACGGACCTCGACCAGCGGCTCCTGCCGGACATCATCACGCTGCCGGCGATCCCGCTCGTGCTGGTGGTGACGCTGGCCGGGGCCAACCCGCTGCTCGAGCCGGCGTCGTTGCCGCTGGCCGCGGTCGTGGCGATCGTGGTGCCGGTGGGCCTCGCGGTGCTCGCGATCCCGTTTGGGGCGGGCGCGATCGGGATGGGCGACCTCAAGCTGCTCGTCTCGGTCGGCCTGCTCGCGGGACCGCTGCGCCTCGTCACGGGTGTCATCTACGGTGCCCTGCTGGCGGGGGTCGTGATCGTGATCCTGCTCATCGCGCGGCGGATCACGCTGCGGACCTACGTCCCCTTCGGGCCGTTCCTGATCTTCGGCGCGATGTGGGCGATCCTGGTCTTCCGCTGAGCGCTCGACCCGCGGGACCTTCCCTCCGGCAACCCGCCCCCGCTGATCCCTCGACAGACCGCCGAGTTGCACTCCCGCGACTGCTGCCTTGCGCCGGCGGTCGGCCGGGAGCGCCGGGCGCCTCGCGACCGGGCCGCCGAATCGGCCGAATACCCGTCACCTGGGTCGTAACAACGCCGTCCGGCGCCAACCTGCAGGGATACCCGCCCAACGGGTAGGGGATCGGCCGGAGTTGACCGGTTACCCACCCCGCGGATGTCTGGACAAGTCCCCTCGGGTCCAACTGTCCCAACATCCACCCCCTCGATATCTGGCCAACTTGTCCGATCGCACCCTGCACGGCGACCCGCCCACCGACGATCGCCGGAACTCGATCACCCAAACAACGCCCGCCAGCCGGGTAAGTGGCCAGGTCGCCGGGGCGGAGAAGTGGCCGGCCCCACGGCGGAGCGGCGGCGGCGGAGCGGCGGCGGAGGACCGGGAACGCGGCGGAGGAGTGGCCGGCCCCACGGCGGAGCGGCGCCTGAGGACCGGGAACGCGGCGGAGGACCGGAGCGGGCCACGCCAGTCGGCAGACCGACCGGCGGTAAGGCGAGGACCATGTTCGCAGGCAGTGCGCGCTGGCGTGGCGGGCGGCGCACGCCAATCGGACGCGCCGATCTGGCGAACCGCAGGCGGGGCGTTTGCCTGGCGTTGCTACACTGCAGCCACAAGCCGGTACATGGTCGTCTCGGGAGTGCCCTCTGAGGCGGCGCCAGATCCGGCGGGCGTACATCTGTTTTCGCGCTCCGAAGCCCCGTCCCGCGAAGCGCGCTCGACAAACGAACGCTCGCACGAGATGAGGACGCCTTCTCGTTGACCCGCCCCGCCACAGCCCAGCAGTACCCCAGCTCCGGCCGAGGGCGACGGCACCGCTTCTTCCTTGCCCTGCTGGTCGTTCCGTTCCTCGTGGGCCTGATCGCCGCGCCGGCCGCCTCGCCGCCGCCGGTCCGCGGTGACGATCTCTCGCAGGCACAGGCGCAGCAGAAGCAGCTCGAGCGCAAGATCGCCGAGCAGAAGCGGCTGATCGCGAGCCTCAACCGCTCGCAGACGGCGCTCGAGGGTCAGATCGCGCAGACGAAGGACCAGCTGTCAGGGATCACCGACAACCTGACCGCGACTCGCCGCAAGGTGAACGCCCTCAACGACGACATCGACGCGATCAAGGCGACCTATCAGGACCTGGTCAGCCAGCTCGCCGACCTCGACGCGCAGCTTGCCGGCATCGAGACGCAGGAAGCACAGAAGAAGGTGGAGCTGGGCGAGCACAAGGCCCAGCTCGCGGAGCGCATCCGGCGGGCCTACGAGGCGCAGCAGACGTCGATGCTCGAGACATTTCTGTCGGGCGCGTCGTTCACCGACATGCTCGCCGAGATGACCTCGCAGCTCGACGCCGCAACCCAGGACGAGGCGCTGGCCCGGCAGGTCTCCGAGGACCAGGCCACGCTGCTGTCGCTGCACCAGACGGTCGAGTCCGCGCGCGCCGACACGAACCTGATCCGGCAGCAGACGGCCGTCCAGAAGCAGAAGCTCGACCAGCGCCTGGCGGAGCTCAAGAAGGCGCAGGCGAAGCTGCGAAAGCTCGAGGCGGCCGCCAAGGCGACGCTCGCCGACCAGCGGGCCCAGTACAGCCGGATGGCCGCCAACAAGGCGAGCATGCAGCGATCGCTCGCTGCCGCCGCGGCCGCCAAGAAGAGGCTTCAGAAGAAGATCGATCGACTGGTCGCGGCGCAGTACAACCAGGGCCACATCCCGTCGCAGTACAGCGGCACCCTCGCGTGGCCGATGTCGGGTGCGATCACCCAGGAGTTCGGCTGCACCGGCTTCTCGTGGGAGCCGCCGTACGGGAGCTGCGCTCACTATCACAACGGAATCGACATCGTGGCGGCCTACGGGACCCCGGTCCGCGCCTCTGGTGCCGGCCGCGTGGTCTACGTCGGCTGGAACTATGCCGACGGCGCGGATCCCGCCTGGATCGTGATCATCGCCCACTCCTCGTCCCTGACCACCTGGTATGCGCATCTCCAGGCTCGCTACCCGATCCGTGCCGGGCAGGTGGTGACCAAGGGCCAGGTCATCGGCTACGAGGGCAACACCGGCCACTCGACGGGCGCGCACCTGCACTGGATGGTGGAGCTCAACGGCACGTTCGTGAACCCCAAGCTGTTCACCTGATCGCGCGCCCGCCGCGCCCCGCACCGCCTCGCGCGTCCCGCTGTGCGCACCGGCGCGCGCATCCCCCGCGGGGTCACGGGGTCGTTCACGAACCCAGTGTTAGCATCGAGATCACACGGCCGACAAGGCGGAGGGGCGACAGGTGGTGAAGCCAGTCCTGGCGGTCATCCTCGCTGGTGGCGAGGGTGAGCGTCTCTCGGTCCTGTCGGGCGTGCGCGCGAAGCCCGCGGTCCCGTTCGGCGGCAAGTACCGGATCATCGACTTCACGCTGTCCAACTGCGTCAACTCGGGCATCGACGACGTGGTCGTGCTCACCCAGTACAACCCCCACTCGCTCAACGACCACATCGGGCGGGGCCGTCCCTGGGACCTCGACCGCAACACGGGCGGCGTCAAGCTGCTCCAGCCGTACATCCGTCGCGGCCGGGTCGCCAAGTGGTACCGGGGCACAGCGGACGCGGTGCTCCAGAACGTCAACGTCATCGAGCGCAGCGGCGGGGACGCCGTGCTCGTGCTTGCGGGCGACCACGTCTACAAGATGGACTACCAGCCGTTTCTCGCGGCCCATCGACGGAAGCGCGCGGACGTCACCATCGCCGTCCGCCGGGTGCCGATCGCCGAGGCCAGCCGGATGGGCGTCCTCGCTCTCGACGACCAGGACCGGGTCGCCGAGTGGCAGGAGAAGCCCAAGCAGCCGAAGAGCGACCTGGCGTCGATGGGGGTCTACGTGTTCTCGAAGCGGGCGCTCCTGCGCTGGCTGTCGGACGACCTGCCCGACTTCGGCCGGGACGTGGTCCCGGCCATGCTCGCGGGTGGCGCCCGCGTGTTCGGATACCGGTTCGACGGCTACTGGCAGGACGTGGGCACGATCCAGTCCTACTGGGAGGCGAACATGGCCCTGGTCGGGGACGACCCCGAGCTCGACATGTACGACCGGGAATGGCTCATCCACACCAGGTCCGAGGAGCGCGCCCCCGCCAGGATCGGACCCACGGCGCAGGTCCACCGGAGCCTGATCTCGCACGGCTGCGTCATCGACGGGATGGTCGTCAACAGCGTCCTGTCGCCCGGGGTCCGGGTCGAGATGGGGGCCGTGGTCCGCGATTCGATCATCATGTTCGACACGATGATCCGGTCGGGCGCGGTCGTGGACCGCGCGATCCTGGACAAGGGGGTGGTCGTCGGGAAGGGGGCGATCGTGGGCGCCGGCCCCGACCTCGACACCCCCAACCGCCAGGAGCCCGGACGGCTGAACACCGGCATCACCGTGGTGGGCAAGCAGTCGGTGATCCCGCGCGGGGCGCGGCTGGGCCGGAACGTGCGGATCGGCACGAAGGTGAAGTCGACGGATTTCAAGAGCCGGTCCATTCGGTCGGGTGGCTCCCTGGGGCATCGGGCGTCGACGGCTCGTCCCTCCCCGGCTGACGCGGAGGCCAAACCTGCGCCGACGCGGATCGCGGTCAGCGGGGGCGAGTAGTCGAGGCACCGCGGCGGAGCGAGGGGGACCGTCAGGGGTCGGTCCGGCGAGTGGCCGGGATGGGGTGACGGGCGTTCCCCGTTGCCGCGACGGGTCGTTGCCGCGCCCTCGGGTAGACTGCCCGCCATGTCCATCGCCCCCCGGGCGTCGGTGTGCCTCCCGGCCGACGTCGAGGCCTGGCTCGACGACCTCGGTCTGGTGCCGCTCGAACGCGCCGATCGCGATGGCGTCACGTCGTGGGACCTGGTCCTCGACGGTCGGCGCCGAGCGTCGCTGCGGATCACGCTCATCCTCGATCCGTCGCTCGCGCTGATCTGCTGGGCCCACTTCGCGCCTCCGATCAATGACGCCTTCCGCCGCTCCTACCGGATGCTGCTGCGCTGGAACGACGAGCTGCCGTTCGTCAAGTTCTCGGTGGGTGAGGACGAGCGTCCGCTGCTGATCTCGGAGATCCCCGTCGCAGGCGCCGGCCGCGACGCGCTGGGGATCGCGCTGGCACGACACCTGGCCGTCGCGGACCGGTTCCACGAGCAGGCGACCGGCTGGCTCAAGGCCGGCGGCTGGCCTACCGCACCCGCGAAGGGTGACGGCGACGGTCCCGGCGAGCGCCTGCTGGATCGATACGTGGACGAGCTGGGCGAGCTGATCGACGGCCCTGGCGAGCCGATCGACCGGTCTGGCGAGCTCGACGTCCACGGTGAGCTCATCGACCGGTCTGGCCAGCCGTCAGACGTGACCGAGGACCCGGCGTGACCCGACCGGCCGGCACGACCCGCCGCTTCGGCATGGCCCTGGCGATCGCGCTGGTGGCAGTGATCCTGGCTCCGGCCACGGGAGCCCTGCCGGCGCAACCGGCGCGCGCAGCCGCAACGGATCTGACCCTGGTCACCGACGCCGTCTACACGGTGCAGCCGGACCATCGGCGCGCTCGCGTGTCGGTGACCATCGTGGCTCGCAACCACCTGGGCGAGACGCGAACGAAGAGGCACTACTTCGATCACGCCTACCTTGCCGTTCCACCCAACACGAGCGGGTTCCGGGTGACGGGCGCCAAGGGGGCGCGGGTACGGGTCACCAAGCGGAGCGCGAAGTCGACGATGCTCCGGATCGACTTCGGTGCGCGGCTGTACGGCGGCAAGTCGCAAACCTATCGGCTGACCTTCGACCTGGTCGACAAGGGCGGCAAGGCCGATCGCCAGCTGCGAATCGGCACCAGCCTGGTCACGATCCCGATCTGGGCGTACGCATCCGAAGGTGCCAAGGGCAGCACGGTGCGGGTCCGGTTCCCGGCCGGCTACGACGTCGCGGTGGAGTCCGGCTCGTTCGCGACCACCGCGCCGATGACCGACGGCGGGACCGAGCTGGCCTCGGGGTCGATCGCGTCGCCCCTCGAGTTCTTCGCCTACGTCACCGCCCAGCGCGAGGCCGCATACGTGGACAGCCCGCTCAACGTTCCGGCGGGTGGCCAGACGATCGCGCTGACGATGCGCGCCTGGGCGGACGACCCGACGTGGGCGAAGCGGACCGGTGACGTGCTCGCGCAGGCGCTGCCGGCCCTGCGGGAGGCCATCGGGCTCGACTGGCCGGCAGCCGAGCCGACCATCGTCCAGGAGGCGGTCAATCGGGCGGCCGGCGGGTACGCGGGACGGTTCGATCCCGCGGCGCACCGGATCGAGGTCGCGTACTGGGCGGATCCACTGGTCGCCGTCCACCAGGCCGCTCACGGCTGGTTCAATGGCCGGCTGCTCGCCGACCGGTGGGCGAACGAGGGCTTCGCGTCCTACTACGCTCAGCGTGTCGCCGACGCGATCGGGATCAAGGGGTCGGGCCCGCAGGCGACTGATGCGAGTGGTGCGCCCGGAGCGACCGCGATCCCCCTCAACGCGTGGTCCGCCGCTCCCGGGGCCGGCACCGGAGGCAAGACGGACGCGACGGCCGGCAGCGCCACCGAGGCGTACGGCTTCGCGGCTTCGCTGGCCCTCGCGACCGCCATCGCCGATCGGGCGGGCGACGATGCGCTGCGGCGCGTCTGGTCCGACGTGGCCCAGGGCGTGGGAGCGTACCAGCCGGCGACGACGGTGGGGACGGAGGTCCAGGATGGCACCCAACCGGCGCCCGAGACTGTGTCCGGGGTGCCGGACTGGCGAGGCTTTCTGGACGTGCTCGAGGCGGAGACAGCACGGGACTTCAGCGACCTGTGGCGGCAGTGGGTGGTGCGGCCCGACGAGGCGCCGCTGCTCGACGCCCGGGCCGCGGCCCGGCTCGACTACGAGCGGACGCTATCCGTCGCCGGCGACTGGCAGCTGCCACGCGAGATCCGCGATGCGCTTCGCGCCTGGCAGTTCGCGGACGCCCAGCAGCGCATGAGCGACGCCCGGACCGTTCTCGCCCAGCGGTCTGCCGTCCAGCAGCTCGCTGCGCGTTCTGACGTCAGGCTGCCGGCGTCGATGCAGCAGCTGTTCGAGTCGGGGATGATGGCCCAGGCGTCGGCCGAGGCCGAGGCGGAGCGGAACGCGATCCTGGCGGTCGACCAGGCCGACGCCGCACGCGAGAGCGCCAACGACGTGCTGACCCAGATCGGCATGCTGGGCGAGCACCCGGACGCGGACCTCGCGCTGGCCAGGAACGACCTGGCGGCCGGCAACATCGATGGGACGCTGACGGCGGCCGACGATGCCTATCGCGCCTGGAACGGCGCCTGGCAGGAGGGCCGCCGGCGCACGCTGCTCGCGGTCGCCCTGGTGGCGACGCTGCTCGTCCTCGCATCAGCGGTCGCCAACCGCGCCCGTCGCGCCCGTCGAAAGCGGGCGCTCGACCCGGTCCAGGCGCACCGCGTGCGGCTGTAGCCGGAGGACGCTGGGTGCTGCCCGGGACCAGCCGGTTCCACCGCCTCGGATCCGCGACGCTGCTGGCGATCGTCGCCACGGTGGTCGTGGCCGTCGCACCGCCGGCCGCGACGCCGATCCTTCCCACGCTGCGCGCGTTCGACGCCGCGCCGGTCAGGGCTGCCAACGACGACATCGACATCGGCACCACCACCCGCTATGTCGTGGTGCCGGACAAGGCCTTGATCAGGGTCACGGTCAACATCGTGGCCGTCAACCAGCACCCGACCCAGACGAGCGGGGGCGTCATCACCCGTTTCTTCTACGACGGCCTGAACCTCGGCGTGCAGCCCGAGGCGAGGCACCTCCGGGCGACGCAGGACGGCACCTCCGTTCAGGTGACGAGCGCCAAGGTGCAGGGCTACCGGCAGGTCACAGTTCGGTTCCTGGCCAACCTGTACTACGGCCAGACGGCACACCTGCGGCTGACGTTCGACCTGCCGGCCGGCGCACCGCGCTCGGCGAGCGACGTCCGGGTCGGGGCGGCCTTCGCCTCGTTCCTGGCGTGGGTGTTCGGCGATCACGGGTCGGTCAGGATCGAGGTTCCGGCGGGGTTCGCCGTCAACGTCTCGGGTGCCGACGTCGCCACCGAGACTGCGCCTGACGGGACCCAGATCATCACGGCATCGACGGCCGACCCCGTGCACTGGTACGCGTGGATCGATGCCCGCAACGACGACGGACTGACGCGCGATCGGCTGAGCCTGGCCGATGGCGAGCAGATCATCGTGCGCGGCTGGCCGGAGGACAAGCGCTGGCGCAAGCTCGTGACCACCATCCTGACCGAGGGCGTGCCCGACCTCGTGGGGCTGATCGGCCTGCCGTGGCCCGTCAACGGTCCGCTCAACGTGCTCGAGATCCACACCCCGCTGCTCGAGGGCTACGCGGGCTTCTACGACCCCGCCCATGACGAGATCACGATCAGCGAGGATCTCGACGACCTGACCATCGTCCACGAGGCATCCCACGCCTGGTTCAACAGCCACCTGTTCACGGAGCGCTGGATCACCGAGGGCCTTGCCGACGAATACGCGTCGCGGGTGCTGGCGGCGACCGGCGCCACGAAGCCGGCCCCGGGCAGGGTCAAGCCGACCGCCAAGGTCGCGTTTCCACTCAGCCAGTGGCCGCCACCGGCCCCCATCGCCGACAGCCAGAGCGGTGCCCGCGAGCAGTACGGATACGACGCGGCGTGGACCGTCGTCCGGGCCATCGTCAAGTCGGCCGGGCCCGCCGGGATGCGGCGAGTGTTCAAGGCAGCCGCCGACGGGACCACCGCGTACGTGGGGGCGGGCGCTCCGGAACGAACACGACTGCCCAACGACTGGCGGCGGTTCCTCGACCTCACCGAGGAGCTCGGCGGAGCGACCGGCGTGGCCGACCTCATGGCGACCTGGGTTGTCCCGGCCGGGTCGCAGGCCGATCTCGCGGCGCGCGCGACCGCCCGGGACGCCTACCACGCGCTCGTGACCGCAGGCGAGGGCTGGGCGCCGCCAACGGTCGTCCGCATGGACCTCGACCGCTGGGCGTTCGACGAGGCCGAGCCGCTGATGACCGAGGCGCAGTCCATCCTCACCCAGCGCGACGCCACGGCCGCGCTCGCGACCACGCTGGGGCTGACCGCGCCGGGGCGGCTGGAGCAGGCCTACGAGTCGGCGACCGGCGCTTCTGCGCTCGATGCCGCCGCGGAGCTGGCGACGGCCACCGAGTCGTCGCTCGAGGCTGTGCAGGCCGCGTCCCGGGATGCCTCCGCGCCTCGCGACTGGCTGGTGTCCCTGGGCCTCAGCGGCAAGGATCCGGACGGCGAGCTGGTTGCGGCGCGCACTGCCTGGGAGTCGGGCGATCTGCACACGGCGACCGACCAGGCGACGCTCGTGTCGGGGACGATCGCGGTGGCGGCCGAGGCGGGACGTGGCCGCGCGATCGTGATCAGCAGCGGCGTGGCCATCGTGCTGCTCCTGATCGCGCTCGTGGCGCTCGCGTACCGTCAGCGGCGTCGCCAGCGGGCACGGCGCCTGGCCGCGGCCGCCAGCGGCATCGGATCTCCGGCTGCAGGTGGTGCGCCGTCGTCGCCGGCGCCCATGGCGTGGCCGTCGCCGCCGGCATCGCCCCCGCCGCCGGCATCGCCCGTGGAGCCCCCCGAGCCCGGCCCCGCCGGCCCGTCCTCAGTCCGGCCGCCCCCCGGCCCCGCCCCGTAGCCCTCCTGCATCCGCCGGCGATCCATGCGAGCATCCGGCCCGTGTCCGACGACGCCCACGCCCCGCACGATCACCGCGACGACGCCGACCCGGCGGCGCTGCGTGGCGACCACGCCGCGGCGTCCCGCGACCCGGCAGCGGCCGAGCACGAGACAGCCTACGAGCTGCTCCAGCGGGGTCAGGCCCTGTTGCGGCGCCATCACCACGCCCAGGCCGCGGTCGTGCTGGAGCGGGCGGTCAGGCTCGAACCGGGCAAGGGGTCGATCCTGGAGGCGCTCGGGCGCGCTTACTACAACTCGGCCCAGCACGAACGCTCACGGGCAACGTTCGAGGCAATGCTCGAGATCGATCCCTCGGCCCCGTACGCCCACTTCGCGCTCGGTCAGAGCCTGAAGCGGCTCGGGCGGCCGCGCGAGGCACGCACGCACCTGCGGCTCGCCGTCGCGCTGGCCCCCGAATCGGCGCTGTACCGCTCGGCGCTCGCCCGCATGCCCGACCCGGGCGGGAACGATCCCGCGTCGACCTGAGGCCGGGGTTCGCCCCCCACGGCGGCCAGCGGTCTGCGGTCCGCCTTGGCGGTCAGCCGTCCGCGCCGGCAACCGGCAACGTCCAGTACGGCCACTGGACGTGGTGTCCGAACCCAAGCGACTGGTAGAGCCCGATGGCGCCACGGTTCTCGCCCTCCACCACGAGGATCACCCGGCGCGCCTGCCGGTCCCGGACGGCCCGGATGCCCCACCGGACGAGCGCGCCACCAAGGCCGAGGCCGCGGAACTCGCGCAACACCCCGACCAGCTTCACCTCCCCGATCAGCGTGCCGTCGTCATCGGGGTACGTCGCCGTCCGGCAGAAGCCGACGGGGCGATCCGGGTCGGCAGCGGCAGCCACCAGGAGCGTCGCGGTGGGATCGAAGCCGTCCTCCGCCCGAACGCGCCGGACCTCGTCGGGGTCGACGTGGAACGGCCAGGGATGATCGATGAACGCGGCGTTGATCAGGTCCACCAGGGCCGAATCGTCGGTCCCGGGCGCCAGATACCGGGCGACGAAGCCATCGGTGAAACGAGGCTCATCGACGTCCGCGGCCGGATCCAGCAGCATCTGCCACAGGGAGGACCGGTAGCGGAGGCCATTGGCCCGGGCAAACGCCTCCGATCCGTCGCGCCTGGGAACCCACAGGCGCAGGGCAGTCAGGCCGAGGTCGCGGGCGATCCGCCGCCCTTCCTTCACCAGGCGGCTCCCGTGGCCACGGCGTCGATACGGCAGGTCCACGGTCAGGTCGTCGTCGCGCGGCACGATCCAGCCGACGAGCCGCCCGTCATCGACGGCGACGGCGCACCCCTCGGGCTGCTGCGGGATTCGGTTCGCCGCCACCTCCACGAAGTGGCGGTTCACGCCGTCGAGCTCGCCGCGCTCGAGCGCTCGCAGCATGACCGACAGGATCGCCGTCTCGTCGCCCGAGCGGAACTCTCTGATGCCAGCTGAATGATCCACGTTCCTCCCCTCCGATGGTCGTTCAGCCGGCCGTTGCTCCGGTCGTTCCGGAGGCCGGTCTCGATCCATTCGCGCCAGGGTCCTGTCGGGGAGCACCGGCCCGCCGCTCCCGGTCCAGCCACAGGATCCCGACGATCGACTTCGCGTCGCGGATCTCGCCGCGCTCGATCATGGCCAGGGCATCGTCCAGGGGCACCTCGCGGAGCTCGAGGCGTTCGTCCTCGTCGGGGCCGAGCCGATCGTCGCCCGTGGCGCCCTCGATGCCGGTGGCCAGGTACAGATGCATCAGCTCCGACGCGAACCCCGGCGCCGTCCAGAACTCGGCCAGCTTGCGCCAGCTCGCCGCCCGATGACCCGTCTCCTCTTCGAGCTCGCGCCGGGCGGCGGCCAGCGGATCCTCGGTCACGCCCTCGTGCACGTCGAGGGTTCCGGCCGGCACCTCGAGCAGCGCCCGTCCGGCCGGGACGCGCCACTGCCGTACCAGCAGCAGCCGCTCATCGTCATCGACGGCGACGATCGCGACCGCGCCCGGGTGGCCCACCACGTCGCGCGTGCCGCGGGAGCCGTCGGCGCGCTCGATGGTCTCGGTCCGGAACTCCATGTACCGGCCGCGGTGGATGACGCGGCTCTCGACCACGCGCTCGCGCAGCGGGTCATCTCCGGGCAACCCTTCGGCGGGCGATCCGGAGCCGGAGGCCATCGGGCGATCGCCGTCAGGATCGGGCAGCGTGCGCGCCGCGTCAGTCACCGATCACGGACATCGAACGGCCGGCCCAGCATGCGCGGGGTCGGCCGCCAATGGATGGGCATGACCGCTCAGGCTGCGACCGGCTCCTCGGCCTTGACGAGCGAGGCCCCCGTCTCGGCATGGAACAGGTGGAGCTTGCCGACCGGCAGCCGGAGCTCGACGTCGTCACCGGACTTGACCTTGTAGGCCGACGAGACGATGGCCACGAGCTCGTGGCCATCGGAGGTCACGTGGAGCAGCTCCTCGTTGCCGAGGTACTCGACCACGTCCGCTGTTCCCTTGATCGTCGCCACGGTCCCGTCCACCTCGCCCAGGTCGAGATGCTCCGGGCGGAAGCCCGCGATCACCTTGTCGCCCGAGCTCTGGAGCGCCTCGCGGTAGCTCGGCGGCAGCGGGAAGTGGAAGCTGCCTTCGGACAGGTCGGTCGTGCCGCCGCCCGGGATGTTGACCTCGATGAAGTTCATGGACGGGCTGCCGATGAACCCGGCGACGAAGCGATTCTTGGGCCGGTCGTACAGCCCCTGCGGCGTGCCGACCTGCTGGAGCAGGCCGTCGCTCATGACCGCGATCCGCTGGCCCATCGTCATTGCCTCGACCTGGTCATGGGTGACATAGACCATCGTGGTGCCGAGGCGCTGGTGGAGCCGTGCGATCTCGGCTCGCGTCTGGACACGCAGCTTGGCGTCGAGGTTGGACAGCGGCTCGTCCATCAGGAACACGGCCGGCTCGCGGACGATCGCGCGGCCCAGGGCAACGCGCTGGCGCTGGCCTCCGGACAGCTCCTTTGGCTTGCGACCGAGCAGCTTCTCGAGCTGCAGGATGCCCGCCGTCTCGTTGATCCGGCTCTCGATCTCGGTCTTGGGCAGCTTGCGGAGCTTGAGGCCGAACGCGAGGTTGTCGCGGACCGACATGTGCGGGTAGAGCGCGTAGCTCTGGAACACCATCGCGATGTCCCGGTCCTTGGGCGCGACGTCGTTGACGACCTTGTCGCCGATGCTGAGCGCGCCCTCGCTGATCTCCTCGAGGCCGGCGATCATGCGCAGGCTCGTGGTCTTGCCGCAGCCCGACGGCCCGACGAGCACCATGAACTCGCCGTCTCCGATCTCGAGGTTGAAGTCCGACACGGCGGTCACGTCGCCATATCGCTTGTAGACGTGATCAAACGTCACGGTCGCCATGCGTTGCCTCCGACCCGGCCTGAGGTCATCGCGGGCTCATGCATCCGGCCGCCGACGATCCGGCGGACTCGAACGAGCCCCGTACGAGGTGCTGGCTCGGGCTGCACCCATGGTACGAGCCCGAAGGGTCGAAATGCAACGCCGCACCCGCGATGCGCACCTTCGGACCGGCCCGGGTTATCGTGATCCGGAGCGCTCAACGGCCATCGCCAGTCCACACGAGCCCCCATGCGAGCCCGATGACCCAGAACCCCCGTGCCGGCCAGCCCGCCCTGCCCGACGACCTCGTCGACGTTGGTGCGCTGCTGCGCGCCTACCACGACCGGCGCCCGGACCCGTCCGACGCCTCGCAACGGGTCGCATTCGGGACCTCGGGACACCGCGGATCCGCGTTCCGGGGCGCGTTCAACGAGGCGCACATCCTGGCCACGACCGAGGCCATCTGCCGCTACCGGGCGTCGAAGCGGTATACCGGCCCGCTGTTCATCGGCCGCGACACGCACGCGCTGTCGGAGCCGGCCTGGCGGACCGCCCTCGAGGTGCTGGTCGCCAACGGCGTCGCCGTTCAGGTGGACGCCGATGATGGCTTCACCCCGACCCCGGCCGTGTCCCACGCGATCCTGGTCGCCAATCGTGGCCGGTCCGGCGGCCTGGCCGACGGCATCGTGGTCACCCCGTCGCACAACCCGCCCGACGACGGCGGTTTCAAGTACAACCCGCCCAACGGTGGCCCGGCCGACACCGACGTCACGCGCTGGATCCAGGACGAGGCGAACCGGATCCTGGAGGCCACGGGCGCCGATGGGCTGGGGGGCGTCCCGCGCGTGCCCTTCGAGCGTGCCCGTCCCCAGGCAACGCCGTACGACTTCCGCGGACGCTACGTCGACGACCTGCGCCACGTGGTGGACCTGGACGCCGTGGCCGCATCGGGGTTGCGGCTGGGCGTGGACCCGCTGGGTGGTGCGTCGGTCGCGTACTGGGCGGCGATCGGGGAGCGGTACGGCCTGGACCTGACGGTCACCAACGACGCGGTCGATCCGCAGTTCGCGTTCATGACCCTCGACTGGGACGGACGGATCCGGATGGATCCCTCGTCGCCGTTCGCGATGGCCCGGCTGGTGGAGCTGCGGGACCGATTCGATCTCGCGCTGGGCAACGACGCCGACGCCGACCGTCACGGCGTGGTCGTGCCGGGCACCGGCCTGATGAACCCAAACCACGTCCTCGCTGTCGCGATCTCGTACCTGTTCGGCGGTGCACGGCCCTGGGCGGACCGGGTGGCCGTGGGCAAGACGCTGGTCTCGTCGTCGATGATCGACCGCGTGGTCGCGGACCTGGGCCGCCGCCTGGTCGAGGTCCCGGTCGGGTTCAAGTGGTTCGTCGACGGGCTCATCGACGGGACCATCGGGTTCGGCGGCGAGGAGAGCGCCGGGGCGTCGTTCCTGCGCCGGGACGGCAGCGTCTGGACGACCGACAAGGACGGGATCATCGCCTGCCTGCTGACCGCGGAGCTCAGCGCCCGGCTCGGGCACAACCCGGCGGAGGTGTACGCGGGGCTGACGGAGCGGTTCGGGGCACCTGCCTACCGCCGGATCGACGCCCCGGCCACGCCCCAGATCAAGGCGGCCCTGGCCCGCCTGTCGCCGGATGCGATCACGACCACGACCCTGGCCGGCGACCCGATCGTTGCCAGGCTCACGCGGGCGCCTGGCAACGACGCGCCGATTGGTGGGATCAAGGTGGTCACCGCGCATGGCTGGTTTGCCGCCCGGCCGTCGGGCACCGAGAACGTCACCAAGCTGTACGCGGAGAGCTTCCGCGGCGAGGCGCACCTGGAGCGGATCCTGGACGAGGCCCGCGCGATCGTCGCTGCCGCCGTCTGACGCGCGGACCCGTCGCGGGCCGCTGACCCGCTGACCCGGTGCGAACGGCGTGCTCGACACGGTCGCCGACCCGGCGCGAGCTCATCCGCTCGACCGGCGAACCCGGGGCCGATACCCCAATCGGGGGGTGCCACCCGGGACTTGAGGCTTGTCCCATGGAGGCCGCCCGTGCGCGAGGATGTACCCAGCCCGGCGGTCGTGGTCGACCATCGCGGCGACGATCCAGGAGAGCGCGTTGTCGGTTTCAGTCGCCGAGTCTGTCTGTCTGCAGTGTGGCGCGGTCGCCACCCGAGCCGGGGCGCGGATCTGTCGCCGCTGCGGCCTCCCCTTCGGTGAGGCGCCGTCGGAGTCCGCCCGTCTCGCCGAATGCCCTGTCTGTTACCGGACCACCGACCCGGACGGACGCCTGCCCTCGATGGCGCAACCGGGGTTCCGGCTCGACATCAACCGGCATGTGGAGGAGCACGGGCGCTTCCCGGTGGGTGACGACGCCTGGCTGGAGACGCTCCGCGAGCACGACCGGATCCGGATCGGCCGCTGGTCGGCCCCCTTCTCGCTCGTCCGTCGCTACCTCGTCACCGGCGTTGTCGATGCCGGCCGAAACCGGCTCGCGCAGCACAACTCGATCGTGACCGCCATGACCCAGATGCAGCGCTGGGGCCGCGATCCGGAGATCCTCGGCGACCACGAGGAGTGGCGCGCCGCGCGCGATGCGGTGGCCGTGCTGATGGACCGCTACCACACCACCGGCGGCTGGAAGCGCGCCGGTTCGTGAACCCCTGACCGGCCGTCAGTCGGCCGGTCGCGTCTCCTGCAACGATGCCGGCGTGTTGTGCACGCCCGTGACCGCATGCACGGCCGGAACCGTGCCCAGCCGGCCCGCCCGGTAGTCCGCGAACGCCTGCAGGACCTCCTCGCGCGTGTTCATCACGAACGGTCCCATCCAGGCAACCGGCTCCTGGATCGGCCGTCCGCCCAGGATCAGCACGTCGAAGGTCGGGGCGGGCGAGTCCTGGACCCGGTCCGCGGCGAACGTCAGCGCGTTGCCGGGCCCGAATACCGCAAGCTGCCCCAGCTGCGCCGGACGCCCCTCGGCGCCGACCGATCCCCGCCCGGCCAGCACGTAGCCGAGGGCGTTGTCGTCGGGGCGCCAGGGCAGGACCAGGGTCGCTCCGGGGCTCAGCGTCGCGTGGACCAGCGTCATCGGGGTGTACGTCGACCCCGGACCGCGATGACCGGCCACCTCGCCGGCGATGACCCGGACCAGCGCGCCGCCGTCGGGCGATGAGGCGAGGGCCACCTCGCCTGCCCGGATGTCCTGGTAGTGCGGTGCCGCGAGCTTCTGATCCTGCGGCAGGTTGACCCACAGCTGGAAGCCGTGGAACAGGCCGCCCGACGTCACCAGCCAGTCCGGTGGCCGCTCGATGTGGAGGATGCCGGCGCCGGCGGTCATCCACTGCGTGTCGCCGTTGGTGATCACGCCGCCGCCGCCGTTCGAGTCGCTGTGCTCGAACACGCCGTCGAGCATGTAGGTCACGGTCTCGAAGCCGCGATGCGGGTGCCACGGCGTGCCCTTAGCCTCGCCGGGCGCGTACTCGACCTCACCCATCTGGTCGAGGTGGATGAACGGATCGAGGTCCTCGAGCAGGACGCCGGCGAAGGCGCGGCGGACGGGGAAGCCCTCGCCCTCGAGGCCGCGGGGAGCCGTGGTCAGCTGGCGGACGGGGCGCTGCCGGGCGACGACCGGGTCAGGGCTGGCGATGCGCGGGAGGACGGTGATGTCGTCGACGGTGACGGCGGGCATGGGACGCGGCTCTCGTACTGGTTGTTGCGCGTGCAACGATCGCACGCGGCAGCGTGCGCGTCAATCCCCCTCGAGGGCCCGGTCGATTATGACCCCCGGGTTCATGATCCCGGCGGGATCGAGCGCCCGCTTGATCGCTCGCATCGCGTCGAGGTCGCCGGGCGAGCGGTCGCGGGCCAGCCAGCCGACCTTGGCGATGCCGATGCCGTGCTCGGCGCTGATCGAGCCACCGAGCTCGAGGGTGAGCCCGAGAACGGCGTCATCCACGGTGTCGTCGGCCGGGTCCGCGCCCAGGACGTTGACGTGGAGGTTGCCGTCGAGCACATGGCCGAACACGATGGTCCGGGCGCCGGGAGCGACTGCCGAAACGCGATCCGCGACCCGTTCGACGAACGCCGCCAGCCGTGCGACTGGCAGCGCGACATCGATCTTGTGCGGGACGCCCTCCCGCCCGATCGCGTCGCTGTGCCCCTCGCGCAGCAGCCACAGCCGCTCGCGCGCGGCGGTGTCGCTGGCGATTGCGGCATCGATCAGCCCCGGGCCGTAGGCGCCGGGAATGTCACCCAGCGCATCGACCATCATGGGCTCGGGGTCCGCCACGTCCGCTACCTCGATCAGGAGGTAGGCGGGCTGCGGCCCACCGAACGGGCGCACGCCATCCCGGTGGCGAACCACGAGCTCGAGACCATCCTCGAGTAACAGCTCGGCTGCCTGGAGGGTGGGCAGCGACCGGCGCAGGTGCGCCGCGATCCCGACCGCCGCTTCCACATCGGTCACCGCGAGCACGGCGAGCGAGAGATGCTCGAGCCGCGGAACGAGCCGGAGGCGGGCGGCGGTGACGATGCCGAGCGTTCCCTCGGACCCGGCGAGCAGCGACGGCAGGTGGTAGCCCGTGTTGTCCTTGCGCGGCGCGTGCAACCGGCTGACGACCGTGCCGCCGCCCAGGACCGCCTCGATCCCGACCAGCTGCTCACGCATCGTCCCGTGCCGGAGGACGTGGATCCCGCCCGCGTTGGTCGCGATCATGCCGCCGATCGTGGCCGAATCGCGGGCCGCGAAGTCGACACCGACGTCGAGCGCGGCCGCGCGGGCGTGCCGCTGGACCAGCGCCAGCGGGGCTCCCGCCCCGACCACCACCTCGGCCGCGACCTCGTCGACCGGCTCGACCGCGTTCAGGCGCGTGGTGCTCATGACCACGGCCTCGCCGCGCGGGATGCCGCCGCCGACGAGCCCCGTGTTGCCGCCCTGGGGCACGATCCCGACACTGCGATCCCGGCAGGCGCGGACGACCGCCGCAACCTCGTCGGCGGTGGCCGGGCGGACGACCGCGATCGCCTCGCCGTGCCAGCGCCCGGTCCAGTCGATTTCGAATGTCGCACGCAGCTCCGGCTCGACCAGGACATGGTCGGGCCCGACGATCCGCTCGAGAGCGGCGATCAGCCCGGCGTCGTGCATGCCTCCATCGTCGAGCGTGGGAGGCTCGGCCGCAAACCCGGCCGGGTGGGACACGAGCCGGGCAGCGACCGAGGATCGCGCCATGGCGCCGCGGTTACCTGGGGGCGGCCCCGCGCAGGTACGCGTCCGCGATCCGCTCGGCGAAGGTGAGGTCGAGCTCGCCGCCGAACATCAGGCGAAAGTAGACGGGCCCAACGAGGAGCTCGGTGGCGACGTCCGGATCCGCGTCGGGGCGCAGGTCGCCGCGCGCCACGCCACGGGCGATGACCCGTGCGATCTCGTCGCGTCGCGCCTGCACCACCTTTGCTCGGAACGGGTCGCCAAGGGTGGGGTTGACCGCGATCTGGGATAGCAGGGCACGGATCACGGGCCCGAACGGTGTATCGGTCAGTGCGCGCATCGGGTTGACGACGGCTGCGACCAGCTCCGAGCGGGTGTCGCCCGTGTCGGGGACGGGGAGGTGGGGGGCCGCGAGCTCGGCGAGGACCTCCTGGCACAGGGCGGCCTTGGAGCTCCAGCGGCGGTAGATCGTCGCCTTGCCGACCCCGGCGCGGGCGGCCACGTGCTCCAGCCGCAGCCGCGAGAAGCCTTCCTCTGCGAGCAGCGAGGAGGTCGCGTCCAGGATGCGACGGTGGGCTGCGTTGCTCCGCGGGCGACCACGGCGCGATGCCTCTTCGCCCGGCCGGGCGGTGGTCGGTGGAGTGACAGGCGCCGGTGTTGCCATCGATCGATCTTACGAGACGGACCGTCTCGATGCAACGTTCGAAGGAAAGCGAGAGGGCCGGACGTCATCGTTAACCGAACGGCAACCAAATCGATACGCAGCGTATCGCATGATGGTATCGAGACGCGGTACCATACGGAACGGATCGTATCTATAACCTCGCCATCATCGGTAATCTCGCCATCAATGTACGGAGGTCCCCCTTCGTGATCGACAACTACCAGTACATCGACCTCATCGAATCGGCCAACGACCGCCAGCCCTTCTGCGCCTGCGGCCGACCGACCGAACCCGTCTACCGCGACGGTGTCGTCTGGCTCGAGTGCTCCTCGTTCCGCCAGCCGCCCCAGAGCCGGCTCGCCCGCTTCGCGGCCGCCGTCACCGCGCTCAGCCACGTGCACGAGCGGATCGTGGAGATCCCGGCCTCCGACGAGGCGCTCGCCCCGGCTGCCTGAGCCGCCACCGGCGTCACGCGCCGGCCTCACGCAGCGCCGGACGTCAGCAGCTCGAGGGGCCAGCGGGCAGCCCCAGGGTGGGGTCATCGACGGATCGCGGCCATCGACGACTCGAACTCAGCCTGGGTGATCTCGCCGCTGGCAAGCCTTCGGCGCAGGATGTCCTCGGGCATCGTGGCGCGGCCGACACCCGCAACCCGCAGCCGGGGGCGATCGCGAGCGCCGGAACCGGACGCATCATCCGCGCCCCGGGCGGGCGACGATCTCCGTCGGACCAGGGTGATCGACAGTGATCGTGGCCACCTCGTCCGCGCACCTGAGCTCGTAGGTGCCGGCGACCCCATCGAACTGCACTCGCCCGGCAGCGTCGGTCACGAGGTCGGTCGACGGCAGCCACCATTCCCCCCTGATCAGGTCACGGAGCGCGTTGTAGGCGGGCTTCGGCCGCCCGTCCGCATCGAGCAGACCGCTGGGCGCGTTGAGCCAGCCACCGTCGGGCAGGCCCCACCAGGTGATCGCCTCGACGGCGGGATGGCCGTACAGGGTCCGGTAGTGGCGGATGACCTCGTCCGCCTGGCGGGCCTCGCCGTCGGGGGTGCTCGGCCAGTCGGCGACCTGGTAGTCGTTGAGGTCGACGATCTCGGATGGCATCGATGCCCCGGACACGATCGTGCTCTCCGTCCAGTGGAGGGGCACGCCGAATCGTGCATAGCGTTCGAGGATGCGGCTCGTCCGCTCCTCGCCCCAGTAGCCCTGGTGCATGTGGGACTGGATCCCGATGACATCGATGGTGACGCCGGCCTCGAGGATGTCCGCGATCAGCCGCTCGTACGACGTCGAGAGGTCGAAGTCGTTGATCAGCAGGAAGGCCCCCGGATTGGCTCGCCGGGCCGCCTCGAACGTGGCCGCCACGATGCCCTCGCGGCCGAGGGCGTTGGCCAGCCTCGTGATCCCGTTGTCGTACCGGTCGAACACCGGCATGATCACGACCTCGTTGATCACGTCCCAGGTGTCGATGAGCCCGGCGAAATCGGTCACCTCGCGCCGGATGCGCTCGAGCTGGGCTGCCTCGATCTCGTCGTCGGTCATCGTCTGCAGCCAGGGGGCCGTGTTGGTGTGCCAGCACAGCGGATGCCCTTTGACCAGCGCGCCGCGGTCGCGGAACCAGCGCGCCGCCGCCCGCAGCCGCCCGGTGTCGGGAGCGCCCCGAGTGGGCTCGAACCCCGCCCAGTAGAAGGGCAGCGTGACCGCGTTGAACAGCTCGACCCAGTGCGCGTCGATGCGCTCGGCGATCCGCTGCCGGTCGCCGCTCAGCTCGCCGTTGGCGAGCGGCACGACCTCGAAGCCCGTGCAGCCGAACAGGAACGCGTGTCGCTGTTGGGTGATCCGCACCGGGCGGCCGGCCAGTGGCGGGCCCTCCGGACCGAGGATCTGGGCTGATACCTGGGCGATCCGGTGCCGGGGAGTGCGCGATGGCACCACAGGTCCACCTCCGTGGCACGCGCCGGACCCCGCGTCCGAAAGTTTCGGCAGCCCCCGTCGCAACTTGCCGCGATCGATCTTGACACACGCCGGGCCGCGATCGTAGGTTGCCTCGACGGCCAGCCAGGGTCCTTTGCCCGCTGCTGCCGGTCGGGACGGGGACGGCGCCCGGCGCCGACGCCCATGGAGGATCCCAGCGATGGCGCGGTTCGATCTCTCGCTCGACGAACTGCGCGCCTACCGGCCACCGCGGTCGGAGCCCGCCGACCTCGACCGGTTCTGGTCGGAGACGCTGGATGCCAGCCGGCAGCTCGGTGGACCACCGGCGTTCGTCGCCCACGACGCGCGGCTGCGGACCATCGCGGTCGCCGATGTGACCTTCTCCGGCTACCTCGGTCAGCCGATCCGCGGCTGGCTGCTGTGGCCGCGGGGCGCCCGCGAGCCGCTGCCCGCGGTCGTGGAGTTCGTGGGCTATGGCGGCGGTCGCGGGCTCGCGCTGGACTGGCTCCTGTGGGCGTCGGCCGGATACGCCCACTTCGTGATGGACACCCGGGGCCAGGGCGGTGGCTGGCTCGGCGGCGACACGTCCGACGTCGAGCCGAGCGGCACCGGGCCACAGGCCGGGGGGGTCATGACCCGGGGCATCCTGGATCCCGCGACCTACTACTACCGGCGGCTCATGACCGACGCGATCCTCGCCGTCGATGCCGCGCGGGCTCATCCGATCGTCGATGCCGCCCGCGTCATCGTCGCCGGCACCAGCCAGGGCGGCGGCCTCGCGCTCGCTGCTGCCGCGTTCGCGGACCCCGCCGCCGCCCTCGTGAACGTGCCCTTCCTGTGCCACTTCCGCCGGGCGCTCGAGATCACCGACGCCTCGCCCTACGACGAGATCCGCCAGTTCCTGCGCGTGAACCGGATCCACGAGGCGCGCGTGTTCGCGACGCTCGACTACTTCGACGGCCGCCACCTCGCGGCCCGTGCCACGGCCCCCGCCCTGTTCGCGGTGGGGCTCGAGGACGAGATCACGCCTCCCTCGACCGTGTTCGCCGCGTTCAATGAATACGGCGGACCGGCCGAGATCCGGGTGTGGCCGTACAACGGCCACGACGCGGGCGAGGCGCAGCACCAGGTCGAGCGCCTGGACTACCTGGCCCGGATCGGGCTCGAGGCGCCGTCAGCCTGAGGTACCGGCCGCACGATCAGCGTTGCACGGCGGTGTCGGCAACGGCCGACACCGCGTCCCAGGGACCGTGCGCCGTCAGGCCTCCGTGGGGTGGGGCGGCGCGGTGCTCTCGCGGACGATCAGCTCGGTCGCGAGCTCCACCCTCGTCTGCGAGGGTTGCTCGCCCTTGGCCAACCGGAGCAGCAACCGGGTGGCGGCGACCGCCATCTGGACCAGCGGCTGGCGCACGGTCGTGAGCGGCGGGCCAACCCAGGGGGCCACCGGCAGATCGTCGAAGCCGACCACGCTCAGATCGTCGGGAATGTGGAGGCGCGCCTCCCGTGCGGCCTGGTACACGCCCAGCGCCTGCAGGTCGTTGCAGGCGAAGATCGCCGTCGGCGGGTCGGGAAGGTCGAGCAGCGCGCAGCCCTCGCGGATACCCGCCTCGACGTGGAAGTTGCCGTAGCGGATGAGCTCCGGATCGATCTGCACACCGGCCGCGTCCATCGCTGCCCGGTAGCCGTCGAGGCGGGCCCGGCTGCACAGGATCTGCTCGGGCCCGGCGATCAAGCCGATCCGGCGGTGACCGAGGGCAAGGAGGTGGCGCGTGGCCGCGAGCCCGCCGCTCCAGTTGGTGGCCCCAACCGATGGGGTGTCATGGAGGGGCTCGCCGGTCGGATCGACGACCACCAGCGGGATGCTGCGGCTCCGCAGCTGGGAACGGAGCTCGTCGTTGATGTCCGACAGCACCGCGATGACGCCGGTCGGGCGCCGGGCGAGGACGTTGTCCATCCAGCCGCGGGCCGGTGTCGTGCGACCCTGCATCTCCGACAGCACCAGCGTGAGGTTGTGCTCCGAGACGACCTGCTCCACGCCCATGATGATCTGGAGCGCCCACTCGCTCTCGAGCTCGTGGAACATCAGCTCGATCAGGGGGGTGGACCGGACGGCCCGGCTCGATCGCTTGTAACCGTGCTCGCGGATCACCGCCTCGACGCGCTGGCGCGTCTCGGCCGAGACGTCGGCGCGACCGTTGATCACCTTGGACACGGTCGGCACGGACACGCCCGCCTGGCGGGCGATGTGCGCGATCGTCATCGACCGGTCCGACGTGCGGCGAGGCGTCGAGATGTGGGCCACGGCACCAAGTCTAGCGGAAACTTTCGGCCTGCCGGCCGGTGATCTGCGCAGATCAACCGCGTGATTCCAGGGGTTGACGGCAGGATACCGGAAGGCCTACAGTCGCCGAAAGTGATCGCCCGGCCACGCGAAAGTTTCGATCTGGAGGAGGCGATGCCGGTCCCGGCCGTGCACCGACGAGCGTGGGCTCTGGAGATTGCTCTGGCGTGTCTCCCTCCAGCTCTTGCGAAGCGCCGCGGCGATCCCGTTTCGTTGGGCGTCTCCTCCCCCGCGAACCGGGATCGCCGGTGGCCCTCGCGTCCCAGGTCAACGCGATCAGCACCGCCCTGTCCACGGATGTTCCGTAGGTCCCGACGGCAGCTCGATCAGGCTCAAGTCACGCCCGAACCGGTGGCACTCGGCGACCGGCCGGCGCAGGAAGGCGGGCTCGCGGCGCGCAGAAGTGCCCGGGCACGGGGAGGAGCAGCGTAGTGTCAGGAGGAGGAGTGATGACATCGCAACGGCGGGTGGGTGGCCTGGTCGCGGTCCTGGCCATCATCCTGGGCGCCTGCAGCAGCAGCGCGACCCCCAGCCCGAGTACCGCGCCGCCGACCACGGCGCCGACGACCGAGGCCAGCATGGCCCCCGAATCGCCGTCCTCGGAGGCCATGGCCCCGGTGACCATCGAGTGGTGGCACATCACCACGGCTGATCCCGGCAAGACCGACTTCCAGAACATCGCGGACGCCTACACCGCGATGCACCCCAACGTCACGATCAACATCACCGTGCTCGAGAACGAGGCGTTCAAGACCAAGCTCGCCACGCAGATGCAGTCGGGCCAGGTGCCGGATCTGTTCCAGTCCTGGGGCGGCGGCATCATGGCCGCGCAGGCTGATGCCGGGATGCTCAAGGACATCACGTCCGACATCGCGTCCTGGAAGGACACCATCAACCCCGGCGCGCTCAGCATCTACGCCTATAACGGCAAGCAGTACGGCGTGCCGTGGGATATGGGCATGATCGGGTTCTGGTACAACAAGGACCTGTTCTCGAAGGCCGGCATCGCGGCCCCGCCCGCGACCTGGGCCGACCTCCTCACCGACGTCGGCAAGCTCAAGGCATCCGGCACCGCGCCGCTGGCGATCGCCGGCAAGGACGAGTGGCCGTCGATGCACCTGTGGACCTACCTGGTGCTCCGGATCGGTGGCGGTGACACGCTCCAGCAGATGATCCAGAGCGGCGACTGGAACACCGACGCGTGCACGAAGGCGGGCCAGGCCGTCCTCGACCTCAACGCCCTCGATCCGTACCAGGCCGGCTACAAGTCGGCGACATACAACGACGAGGCGGCGGCCGTGGGCAACGGCAAGGCTGCGATGGAGCTGATGGGCCAGTGGGCGCCCTCGGTCCAGATGGACCAGAGCGCCGACAAGCAGGGCCTCGGCGACAAGCTCGGCTGGTTCCCGTTCCCGTCCGTTGCCGGTGGCGCCGGTGCGCCGACCGACGGCGTGGGTGGCGGCAACGGCGTCGCCGTGGGCAAGGACGCCCCTCCCGAGGCGATCGACTTCCTCAAGTTCTTCGAGAGCGCCGACAACGCGAACAAGCTCAACACCGACAACGTTGGCCTCTCGCCGGTGGTCGGTACCAGCAGCAGCGTCACCGACCCCAACCTGCAGATGGTCGCGGCTGGCCGCGACCAGGCGACCTTCATGCAGCTTTACCTCGACCAGGCGACCTCGCCGGCGATGGGTCAGGCCATCAACGACGCGACGATCGCGCTGTTCCTGGGCAAGTCCACTCCCGAGAAGGTGTGCCAGGCGATCTCCGACGCGGCGGCAACCCAGTAGCGTGAGCCCGCGGGTCAGCGACCCGTAGACTCGTTCGACCGAGCGGGCCGGCCCAGCCGGCCCGCTCGATTCCGAAGAGGTGGACAGGACGGCGATGGCAGCTGCGTTGCCCCGGTCGCGGGAGCGATCGAGGCAGATCTCGACCAGGCTCACGATCGGCCTGTTCCTGCTGCCGGCTCTCGCCCTCTATCTCGTGTTCGTCATCGCGCCGGTGATCCAGGCCGCGCACTTCAGCCTGTACAAGTGGAACGGCCTGCAGCCGCTGACCGACTTCATCGGGATCAAGAACTACCAGGTCGCCCTGGCCAACGACGCGTTCCGCACGGCGATCGCGAACAACCTCCTGATCGTCGTCCTGTCGCTCGGGCTGCAGATCCCGTTCTCGCTCGGGCTCGCGGTGCTGCTGAACCGCCGCTTTCCGGGACGCGCCGTGTTCCGGCTGCTGTTCTTCCTGCCCTACGTGCTGTCCGAGGCGATCACCGGGATCGTGTTCCGGCTCATGCTCCAGCCCGGCTCGTTGGTCGATTCGGCGCTGACGTCGGCCGGGCTGGGGGGCTGGGTCCAGGACTGGATGGGCGACGAGACGCTGGTGATGTTCACGCTGTTCGTGATCATCTCCTGGAAGTACTTCGGCTTCCACATGGTCCTGTTGCTCGCCGGTCTCCAGGGGATCCCGCACGAGATCGAGGAGGCGGCCCTGATCGACGGGGCCGGACGCCGGCAGGTGTTCCGCTACGTCACGTTGCCGTTGATCGGCCCCACCCTCCGGGTGTCGGTGTTCCTGTCGATGATCGGTTCCCTCCAGCTGTTCGACATGGTGTGGGTGATGACCGGCGGCGGTCCTCTCCACGCGTCGAACACGATGGCGATCTCGATGTTCAAGGCCGGGTTCAAGGCCACCCAGATGGGCTATGGCAGCGCCCAGGCGGTGATCCTGTTCCTGTTCGGGCTCATCGTCGCGCTCGCCTACCAGCGGTTCGTCCTGCGCCGCGACACGGAAGGCGCGCTCACCATGTCGGCGGGCTGACGGGATGACAACGCAGACCTCCACCCTCACGCGTCGCGCGCGCCGCCTGCGGATCGCCGGCTCACCGTCGATCGCCGCCACTGCCGCCTGGATCGTGTTGCTGATGGTGGCGATCACGATCCTGGTCCCGATCCTGTACGCGGTCCTGGGCGGGTTCAAGACCAACGGCCAGCTGGTCGCCAACCCGGTCGCGATCGTCCCCGACCCTTGGGTGTTCACGAACTACACCAGCGTTCTGTTCGGCGACAACGCCGGGACCTTCTGGCGGGAGGCGGCCAACAGTCTGGTCGTGGCGGTCGTGGCGGTCGGCGTGACCGTGACGTTCGCTTCGTTCGCGGCGTTCGTGTTCGCGAGGTTCGCGTTCCGCGGCCGCGAGGCGATGTTCACCTTGTTCGTGCTGGGCCTGCTGTTCCCGTCGGCCGTGGCGATCCTTCCCCTGTACATCCTCATCCGGGAGATCGGCCTCAACGGCAACCTGTTGGGCGTAGCGCTCCCGGAGGCGGCATTCGCGCTGCCGCTCACGATCGTGATCCTGCGGCCCTTCTTCCGGAGCATCCCCCGCGAGCTCGAGGACGCGGCGCGGATCGACGGCTGCAGCTCGTTCGCATTCTTCTGGCGGGTGCTCCTGCCGCTGGCCCGGCCGGCGCTCGCGACGGTGAGCATCCTGGCCACCGTCATGACCTGGAACCAGTTCCTGCTGCCGCTGATCCTGCTCAACGGCGCGGACCAATGGACGTTGCCGCTGGGGGTCATGAACTTCTCGACCCAGTACGGTCAGGATCAGGCGAGGGTCCTGGCGTTCACGGTGATCGCGATCCTGCCCGCGATCGCGTTCTACGCGTTCGCGGAGCGCCAGCTCGTAAGCGGCCTGACGGCCGGATCGGTGAAAGGCTGATGACGACCGACGCACGCCACCTCGACCCGTCGCTCAGCGTCGACGAGCGGGTCGCCGACCTGTTGAGCCGGATGACGCTCCGCGAGAAGATCGCTCAGCTGGGCTCCGTCTGGGGCTTCCAGATCGTGCCCGGGGGCCGTCTGGACCGCGAGCGACTCGAGCTGTTGCTGGGCAACGGCCTGGGGGAGATCACCCGGATCGCCGGCGCCACCAACCTGTCCGCGACCGAGGCAGCCCGGATCGGCAACGAGATCCAGCGCTATCTGGTCGAGGAGACGCGCCTGGGCATCCCGGCGATCCTCCACGAGGAGACGCTCCATGGGTTGCTCGCCCGGGACGCCCCCGTGTTCCAGCAGTCGATCGGAGCCGCCGCCAGCTTCGATCGGGCCCTGGTCGAGGAGATCGCCGGTACGATCCGCCGGCGGATGCTCGCGATGGGCGCCCGGCATGCGCTGGCACCCGTGCTTGACGTCACCCGCGATCCCCGCTGGGGCCGGATCGAGGAGACCTACGGCGAGGACCCGTACCTGGCCGCGGCCATGGGCGTCGCCTACGTCCGCGGCATTCAGGGGTCGTCGCGGGCGGACGGGGTGCTCGCGACCGGCAAGCACATGGTCGGCCACGGCCTGGCCGAGGGCGGCCTCAACATGGCACCCGTCCACGCCGGCTGGCGTGAGCTGCGCGACGAGCAGCTGCTGCCGTTCGAGGCGGCCATCCGCGAGGCCGATCTCGCGAGCGTGATGCCCGCCTACTGCGACGTCGACGGCGTTCCCTGCCACGCCTCGCGCGAGCTGCTGGTCGACGTGCTCCGCGGGGAATGGGCCTTCGACGGGCTGGTTGCCTCGGACTACATGGGGATCGAGCAGCTGCAGGGTCAGCACCGTCTGACGCCCGATCTGGGCACGGCGGCCGCGCTGTCCCTGGCGGCGGGCGTCGACCTCGAGCTGCCTCGAAGCGTCGCCTATGCGGAGCCGCTGGCCGAGGCGATCGCCGACGGCCGGCTGGACGAGGCGCTGCTTGATGCCGCCGTCATCCGCGTGCTGACGGCCAAGGTGCGGCTCGGCCTGTTCGAGAGGCCGTACGTGGAGATCCCGACCGAGGCCGCGCTCGAGGGCCTGGCGCGCGACGAGCGCAGGCTGGGTCGCCAACTTGCCGCCCGGTCGATGGTCCTGCTCGAGAACGACGGCGTCCTGCCGCTGCCACGCGCACCCCGGCAGCTCGCGCTCATCGGGCCTATCGCCGACAGTGCGCGGGACCTGCTCGGCGACTACAGCCACCCGCTCCACGTCGAGACCCTGCTCGAGATCGCCAACCAGCCGATGTTCGGCGTCCAGGCGCACGGGTCGCTCTCGCTCGAGGACGAGCTCGCCGGCCGGCGTACGATCCTCGACGCGTTCCGGGAGCGGTTCGGGCCTGATGCCGTGCGCTACGCTCGCGGAACGGGGCTGCGAGAAGGCGGGGACGACGAGCTGGCGATGGCCGTCGATGCCGCGCGGGGTGCCGACGTTGCGGTCCTGGTGCTCGGCGAGCGGTCCGGGCTCACCGACGACTCGACGACGGGCGAGTTCCGCGACCGGCGCGGCCTGGGCCTGCTGGGGCGTCAGCAGGAGCTGCTCGAGGTCGTGGTGGCGACCGGGACGCCGACCGTGCTGGTCGTGGTCAGTGGCCGGCCGCTCGCGCTCGAGTGGGCCGCCCACCATTGCGCCGCCGTCCTGCTCGCATGGGTCCCGGGCGACGAGGGGCCCGACGCGCTGGTTGACGTGCTGGTGGGTGACGTGACCCCGGGCGGCAAGCTCCCGGTATCGATGCTGCGCGACGTCGGCCAGGTGCCCCTGCAATACCGCCACCACCCGTCGGGCGGCCGATCGAACCCGCGCGGCGATCACGTCGACGGACAGGCCGGGCCGCTGTGGCCGTTCGGTTTCGGCCGCTCGTACACGACCTTCGCCCTGTCGGACCTGGTTCTCGACCGGTCCTCGATCGCGACCTGCGACGACGAGATCGGGATCGGCGTGCGGGTGGCCAACACCGGCGACCGGCCGGGCGACGAGGTCGTCCAGCTCTACCTGCGCGACGAGGAGGCCGACGTGGCGCGGCCGGTGCTCGAGCTGTGCGGCTTCGCCCGCGTCTCGCTCGACCCCGGTGAGGCCGCCGACGTCCGGTTCATCCTCCACTCGGAGCAGCTCGCCCACACGGGCGTCGAGTACCGGAGGATCGTCGAGCCGGGCACGGTGACGCTGTGGGCCGGGACGTCATCCGATGATCGGCCGCTGTCGGCGACGCTCGCGGTGACCGGGCCGGTGGCCGAGCTCCCGGTTCGCTGCCGGTTCGTGACCTCGGTGTCCGTCCGCCGCGCCTGATCGCTTCCCGCAACGGCCGGGTCAGCCGGTTCGCAGCGCCTCCGTGGGCGACACGCGCGCCGCCCGTGCCCCCGGGGAGAGCTCGTCCGGGTGATACTTGACAAGACGGGACGTCGCGTCTAGTGTCGTCTCATGTCGACGACGAGCGAGCCACCGACGACCACTGCCAAGCGGATCGTGGCGTCCGCCAGGCGTGCCCTCGCTGACGATCCGAACCTCCCGATGGAGGCCGTGGCACGCGCCGCCGGCGTGTCGCGAGCAACCCTGCACCGGCACTTCCGAAGGCGCGCCGAGCTGCTGGCGGCCGTCGGTGTGGAGCCCGATCCCGGCACCCGCGAGCGGGTGCTCGCCGTGGCGGCCGAGCTGGTCGCTCGAGACGGGCTCGAGGCGCTGTCGATGGACGAGGTTGCCGCGGCGGCCGAGGTGTCGCGAGCCAGCGTCTATCGACTGTTCCCGGGCAAGCCCGCGCTGTTCGAGGCGCTGCTGCTCACGCACACCCCCTTCGAGCCCGTGATCGCCTTGCTCGACCAGGTGGGGGACCGCCCTCCCAGCGAGGTGGTCCCCGCCATCCATCGAATGGTGGCCTCGATCGCGGCGGCCAACCTTGGCCTGCTGCGCGCGGTCTACGTCGAGGTCTGGTCGGGGTCACCCGATGCCGTCGCCGGGGCCGGCCGCCCGCTGCGCGCGATGATCCGGGCGGTCGGTGGCTATCTCGAGCGCCAGATGGCGCTGGGCCGTCTCGAGCGCATGGACCCGATCCTCGCGGTCCAGTGCGTGCTCGGCCCGCTGGTCTTCCACCTGCTCACGCGCCCTGTCGCGAAGCAGATTGCCGGGCTCGACATCCCGCTCGAGGACGTCGTCGAGCAGCTCGGCGCCGCTGCCCTGCGCAGCCTCCAGCCCACGACGCCGGATCACGGCGCCGCCAACGAGGAGTAACCCGATGGACGTCCCGATTCCCCGAACGCCGGATGCCCGGGTCGTCCGCGTCTACGAGCGCCGCTGGCTCATCCTTGGCGTGCTGTCCCTGAGCCTGGTCATCATCGGGCTCGACAACTTCGTGCTCAACGTCGCGCTGCCCACCCTCCAGACCGCCTTCGACGCTACCGCCGCGCAGCTGCAGTGGATGGTCGACGCGTACATCCTCGTGTTCGCCGGGCTGTTGCTCCTGATGGGCGCCCTGGGCGACCGGTTCGGGCGCGCCCGGCTTCTCCAGCTGGGGCTGCTGGTGTTCGGCGGCGCCTCGATCGCGGCGACCTTCGCGACGACCGCCGAGCAGCTGATCGCGGCACGGGCCGTGATGGGCACCGGGGCGGCGATGATGATGCCCTCGACCCTGTCGATCCTGATCAACGTCTTCCCCCGGGAGGAGCGCGGACGGGCGATCGCCGCCTGGTCGGGGATCATGGGCCTGGGCATCGGGCTGGGACCGGTCACCGGCGGGTTCCTGATCGAGCACTTCGACTGGTCCGCCGTGTTCCTGATCAACGTCCCGGTCGCCGCCGCCGCCCTCCTGTTCGGTTTCCTCCTGGTGCCCGACAGCCGCGACCCGGGCCGGGCGGCGATCGATCTGCCCGGCGCCGCCCTTTCGATCAGCGCGGTCTCGATCCTCGTATACGGGATCATCGACGCGCCGCGCAGCGGCTGGACGGACCCCGTGATCCTGGGCTCGTTCCTGGTCGCGACGGTGCTCGCGGTGGCGTTCGGGTGGTGGGAGTTGCACGCCGATCACCCGATGCTCGACTTCGGCCTGTTCCGAAACCGCCGGATGACCGCCGGGGTGACCGCCATCAGCGCCAACTTCTTCGGCCTGTTCGCCGTCATTTTCGGATTGACCCAGTTCCTGCAGTTCGTGCTGGCGAGGTCGCCGCTCGAGGCCGGGGCCATCATGCTGCCGCTGGCGGTCGGGATCCCGATCGGTGCCGGGCTCAGCGTGCGCCTGGTCGGCAGGCTGGGCACGGGTCGGGTCGTCGCCGGGGCGCTGGTCGTCGTTGCCCTGGTGGTGCTCAGCGTGACCCAGTGGTCGATCAGGACCGAGGACTGGGTGGTATCGCTCACGCTGTTCTGCGCGGCGGTGGCGATGGCCAACGTCATGGCGCCATCGGCCGATGCGATCCTGGGCGCCGTGCCCGAGGAGCGCGCGGGCATCGGCTCCGCGGTCAACGTGCTGGTCGGCCAGACCGCCGGCGCGCTCGGTGTCGCGGTCGTCGGGTCGGTGATGAACTCCGTGTACTCGGATCGCATGGCCGACGCGGTGGCCAAGCTCCCGCCGCAGGTCGCAGGACCGGCCGGTGACTCGGTCGGTGCCGCGCTCGCGATCGCGGCTCAGCTGCCGGGTGCGGCCGGGGAGGCGCTCGCGGCCGCCGCCAGGACCGGGTTCGTCGATGCGCTGTCGGCAGGCGCCGTCGTGGCCGCTGCCGTGATCGTCGTCGGGGCGGTGCTGGTCGCACGGTTCATGCCTCCGCGCCATCTCCCCGTCGAGGGATAGGGCGCCTGTCGCGGGGACGGGTGCCATGCTGCGGTAACGCGAGGGCCCGGGGCGGGCGCGGCTGGCGGCCGACGTGGCCGAGGTGGTGGCAGGGGTTCCGGAACGGGCTCACCGTCCCTGCCCGGGCCGCCGCCGCCGCGCGACCCGTCCGTGCCGCAGAATGGGCGCGCCGCCGGGGGGAAACACCCGGCGGGGCGGGGGATCGGCCTGGCGCGGCTTCGGCTCGTCAGGCCCCGGGGAGCCCGAACGCCTGACCTACGACCTCGCGGCCTTTGCGGATCGAGCAGGCCACCAGCAGCCCAGCCAGGCCGGCGAGGCCCAGCGCCAACGTCACGTTCAGCAGGATCATCATGTGTCACACCCCGCGGCGGCGCACCCGCGCGCCCCACGACACCCCGAATCATCGCCTCCAGGTGTAGGGCTCCTGCGTCAAGCGTCCCGCCGCCGTTCGTTACGGGCAACGCCCGCGAGCGCCACGGCGCCAGCATCGCAACGCCGACGCATCGGATCGCGGCTCCCAGATAAGTGGCAGATAAGCGGCGACGGCCATCATGGGACCCGGCGCCACGAGACACGGGTCCGCGACCGATCCCGTCGAGGGGGGAACAGCTCGCCAGGCGAGCCGCGAACGGGGGCCCGCGCCTCGGGGCGCCTGCCGCGCCGTCGACCGGCGTGAACGTGATCCGCCCGCCGTCAACGCCGCGGGGCCGAGATTCCTACCGGCCGGACGGGTTCCGGGCGCGCCGGAGCGCGACGAACCCGAGTGAGCCGAGCAGCGCGGCGCCGAGCAGCGCCAGCATGGCTGGCAACGGGATTGGTGTTCCGCCCGGTGCCTGATTGACCGCGGTCAGGGCGGGTCCCGACCTCGGACCCGGTTCGGTCGTTGCCGGCGGCGGCTCGACCAGGAACGTGAGATCGGCCCGTTCTACGGAGAGGCCCTGGGCGGCATCGAGGAGCCTCAGCGCCACGTGATAGGTGCCCGGCTGGAGCAGCGCCGCGAGCGGCACCTCGAGGCGAGTCGAGGTGTGGGCGTAGATGGTGTCCAGCGCGATGCTCGCCTGGCTGACCAGGCCCCCGGCCGCATCGCGCAGCTCGAAGCTGGCGACGGGCCTGAGCCGGACGTTGCCGCCGTTGTCGAGCTCGATGAACACCACCGAGCGGCCGGTCAGGACTGCGTGGCTGGCCTCGCCGATGGCAAGCGCCGGTGTCCGTGGGCCGGGTACGGTGACGACGACCGCGACGGCATGACGGACGAACTGGTCCATGCCGGTTGCTCCGCCAATCGCGACCGGCTGGTCGTTCTCGAGCACGATGCTGGTGATGTACTCGCCGCTCGCCGCGTCGTCGGGCACCGTGACGGTGAAGGCCCGGCGCGTCCGATCGCCCGGCGCCAGCTCGAAGATGTCGGTCGGGTAGCGAAGCCAGGTCGTGGTCCCGGTCCGGGGCTCGCCTCGCAGCCGCCCGCCGTAGCCGCCGTTCGTGATGGTGTAGACATCGGCGGCATAGGTCGCCACCGCCAGACCGGCCGACCCCTTGTTGGCGACCTCGACCTCGAGGGTCCGGCTCTCGCCAGGGCGCATCGTCAGATCGAAGTAGGAACCCACCTGGCCGACCGGCAGCACGGATAGCCGGACCGCCGTGTCCGACGCGAGCGCCCCACCGGGCAACGCGAGCGCGACGAAGAGTGGCAGCAGGGCGAACGCTGATCCGCGCCGAGGGCGCAGGCGCCCGAGGCGCATGGCTACGGGGTCGCCGAGATCGTGGTCGTCAGCGTGCCGGTGTACGTGCCGATCTTGCTCTGGCCCGGGATCGTGAGCGTGACGACGAGGTTCTGGCTATACGTCCCGTTGCCAAAGGCGGCGGTCGCCCGGATCGTCTTGATGGGGGTGTCGAGCGAGCCGACTGCAAGCCCCTCGATCGGGATCTGCGGCCCAGTGGAGGCGGTCGAATCGACGGGCTGGCCTTCGATCAGGGTCGGCTCCTCGGCGGAGGTCAGGGCGAAGTTGGCGGCCGGGATGTCGATCCCCCCCTCAGCGGTGCCGGTGTACACGAACGCCGACCCCTGGATCGAGACGCTCCAGCCGAGCGAGGTGCCGCGGCTGTCGTCGGCGGTCAGAACCATCGTCCCGCTGACGTCATGGGTCACGTAGTCGTACTCGACGTCCGGGAGGCTCAGGTTCGCCACGCTGGCGGACAGCAGGCCGCCGGCGACGATGGTCTGGGTCACGGTGTCGGTGGCGAGGGCCGGCCCCGCGAGCGAGCCGGCGAGCAGGCCCGCCGTGCCGACGGCCAGGGCCGCGTGTCGGCGGATCGAGAGGGTGTGCATGCGAACGACCTTCCGGGGACGATGGCGGGGGCTCGAGAGCCACTCCCGGTGATGCCAGCGTGGTCGGTCAGGAGAAGTGTGCGTGACAGTGCCCGTTGACTGTCCCTGATGACCACACTGGGGGTCTCGCGGCCGCTGGTCTATAGGACGGATTCCGCCGGTCGGTACCCATGCCCCCGTCGGATGTGCGAGATGTCACCACCGCCGACATCCAGGCCGTCGTCTCTGGCGCCTGAGGGCGTTGGGAAACTCCCGGGCAATGAGCCGCTGATACCAGCGCGCGCTGTCCTTGGGCGTACGGCGCTGGTTGCCGAAGTTGACGTGGACCAGGCCGAACCGCCGACTGTAGCCAAGGCTCCACTCGTAGTTGTCAAGCAGCGACCAGACGTAGTAGCCGGTCAGCGGCACACCGGCGCGAAGCGCGTCGGAGGCCGCCGCGACGTGCCGTGCCAGGTAGTCCTGCCGGTCTCCGTCGCGCACCCGGCCGTCCCGATCGACGATATCGGGGTACGAGGCGCCGTTCTCCGTGACCACGATCTCGGGCGGTGCGTACGTCTGGTTGAGCTCGAGCAAGACGTCGCGCAGACCGTCGGACGCGATGTGCCAGCCCATCTGCGTCTGCTCCGAGCCCGGTGCTGCGCCGATCTCCCAGTCGAATGCCCGGTCCGAATTGGCGCTGACCGAGTCGCGCCGGTAGTAGTTCAGGCCCAGATAATCGAGGTCTCCGGCTGGCGGCTCGGCGAGGTCGACGCCTTCGAGATGGCCGGCCTCGCGGTGGGCATCGAGTCCCAAAGCCGGGTAGGCGCGGCCGAACAGGGGATCGAGGAACCACGCGTCGCGAGCGGAGCTCCACCTGTCGGCGGCGACCCGATCGCGATCCGAAGCCGTCGCCGGTGCGACCTGATTGACGTCGATCGCAACGCCGACCTTCGCGTCGTGGACCAGAGCGCGGATCGCCTGGGCGGCGCCAGCATGAGCGCGAAGCTCGTTGTCAGCCACCCGGATCGCGGTTGGCCAGTCACGCAGCCCCGGCGCATGAATGCCGTCGGCATGACCGAGGAAGGCAAAGACGGCCGGCTCATTGAACGTCATCCAATCCTTGACACGATCTCCCAATCTCGACGCGAGCAGCGCGGTGTAGTCGGTGAACCAGCCCACCACCTCCGGGTTGGCGAATCCGCCGCGGTCCTGCAGCGTCTGCGGCAGGTCCCAGTGGAAGAGGTTGACCAGCGGTTGGACGCCCGCGCCGAGCAGGGCGTCCACGAGGCGCTGGTAGAACTCGAGGCCGGGCTCGTTGATGGCGCCGGTCCCCATCGGCAGGACGCGCGACCAGCTGATGCTGAAGCGATATGCGCGCGTCCCCAGATCAGCCATCAGCCGGACGTCTTCCGGGTAGCGGTGGTAGTGGTCGCAGGCGACGTCACCCGTGCTGCCATCGGCGATGGCGCCAGGCTGGCGGGCGAAGGTGTCCCAGATCGATGGTCCCCGGCCATCTTCGGCCGCTGCTCCCTCGATCTGATAGGCGGAGGCGGCGAAGCCCCAGGCGAAGTCAGCCGGAAAGTGCCGGGCGAGCGGGACTGGGTCGGTGTCGAACGTGGGCAAGGTACTCACCCGTGGATCGTACGCCCCCGACGCCCCGCCGCCGCGATGGACCTTGCCGACGCCCCGATCGTCGGATCCTGGCTACGGGTGCTGGTGAAGAGGATCCTCCGTACGCACGGCCGGGAACGAGCGAAGTCATCGAGACGCGTCCGCCACCACGCCGATCGGTGGGGTGGCCTACGGGGCTCGAACCCGTAACCTCTGGAGCCACAATCCAGTGCTCTGCCGATTGAGCTAAGGCCACCGCGGGCGCATCCGGCCCGGCGGCGCGGTCGCGCTCGTCGAGGCTCGGGGCCAGCGGAGTGTACCGGAGGCGCGGCTCCGCGCGCACCGGCCCGGCGAGCCGGTCGGCCAGGTCAACCGCGTCCGCGGCCGGGATCGAGACAGCCGGGTGGGCGGCAAGGTGCGGTCGGGGTTGGTGTGGGTGGGCAACTGGTACCGCGGGCCGGTGCGGTCGGGACCATTGCGCAGCGGTTGGGAGTCAGGTGGCAGCACATGATCGCAGTGACGCCGAAGTCGCCACCGTTTGCCCTCGAGACCGATCCACAAGCTGCCCAATGTCCCACCTGCTGGCCCGCCTGTCCGCCCCGCTGATCGCGACCCGTCACCTCGCGGCCGTCGTGACCCTCGCGTTCGCCCTCACCTCGGTCGGGCTGCTGGCCGCCCCGGGCGCCGCCCTCGCGTGGGACACGAACACCTACAACTCGACCTCCGAGTCGCTGCTGATCTCCCTCCAGAACCAGGCCCGCGCGTCTGGCGGCCTCAAGTCCCTCAAGCTCGACACCGCGCTGCGCACGATCGCGCGCTGGCGAAGCAAGGACATGATCGCCCGCGACTACTTCAGCCACACGATCGCCGGGACCAGCCACCAGGTGTTCTGGTACATGCAGTACAAGTACGACTACTGCTTCAAGTCCGCCGGCGAGAACATCGGCTACGTGACCTGGCCCGGTGCGAGCGTCGAGGACGCCACGAAGTGGATCTACGACTCGTTCATGAGTTCGTCCGGCCACCGGGCGAACATCATGGGCAAGTCCTGGGACGTGGTCGCGGTGGGCGCCTACAAGGGCAACTTCAACGGCAAGAACGACACGTTCATGTGGACGGTGCTGTTCGCCGACAAGTGCGGGTCGACCGCGACAGCGACGCCGAAGCCGACCCCCAAGCCGACCCCCAAGCCCACGCCGAAGGCGACGCCGAAACCGACCCCCAAGCCCACGCCGAAGCCCACGCCGAAGGCGACGCCGAAACCGACCCCCAAGCC
>Ga0307440_1000069_pt1 | contig 41060 bp, 36 predicted proteins | sample SalMarWE160410MG_FD_202150 | JGI IMG/M metagenome (GOLD analysis project Ga0307440, IMG submission 202150) | Salt marsh sediment microbial communities from the Plum Island Ecosystem LTER, Massachusetts, United States - WE1604-10 | ecosystem: Environmental > Aquatic > Marine > Intertidal zone >...
CGGGTACTTGCGGTAGGAGCGCAGCCACAGGGCGCGGAAGGCGCGGGCCGAGGAAACGATGGGGTAGTAATAGACGCCGTATTCGGCGGCCAGCGGTGCCAGGCGGAACGGCATGCCCGCACCGCAGGTGACGCCGTGGATCAGGCCCTTGGCACCCTGCAGTACACCGTGAAGCACCTGTTCCGACGAGGCCATTTCCCACAGCACGTTCATGTGGATGCGCCCGTGGCCGCCGGCCAGATCATGGGCGATCTTCGCCTGGCTGATACCACCCTCGATGGAATAGGCGATCAACTCCTCGTGGCGGGTCTTGCGACTCTTGCCGTGGTAGACGAGGGGTACGATCTCACCGTGTTCGTTGACCTTGTCCGCATTGACGGCCGAAAAGGTGCCGACACCGCCGGCGGCGGCCCAGGCTCCGGAGCTTTCTCCGGTGGACACGGCCACGCCCTTGCCGCCCTCGACCAGCGGCAACACCTCCTTGCCCGAGATGTTCAGCATTGGCAAATGAAACGACATGAATCTCCTTTATGCGGGCCGGTGCGGCCAAGGCCGGAATCGTACAACACATACCGGATGTGCGACAGGGCCCGTCAGAAGCTCAGTTCGAAATGCAGGATGCCGACGCGCACCATGTGGTTTCCGGTTACGGCTCCAGGGTTGGCGATCCACTGGAATGACGGCTGTACAACCAGCCACGGCGTCAGCGGCATGCGGTAAGTCAGCTCGATGGTGTTCTCCGTGCCCGTGTGTGTCGTGGCCTCGGCCAGGCCCAGGCCGAAAATGTCCTTGGTGCGCCACGGCAGCAGCGCCAGAATGTGCAGGCCGAGACCCAGGTAACGCGTAACCAGGTTGCGTCCCGGCGGTACCCAGCCGTATTGCACGAAGGCGCCGATCTTCGTGGCGCCGATGGCGGCCAGTTGCTGGTCGATGAGTGCGTAGCCGCCGTAATCGCCGGCATAACTGTGTCCGGCGTAGACATGGGTGGCCGTGTGCGTCCAAGCGCCCAGCTTGTAGCGTCCCTTCGGCAGGATCAGGCCAGCCTCGGCGATCAGCATCTGTCCATCGTGCGCTGCCAGCGTCCGCCTCTGGGGATTACCGCCGAAGCTGGCCAGTTGCACGTACCAGTGGCGGGACGGCTTGATGCGGATGCGCGCACCCCATCCCGCCCGCGGAAAGGTCGAGGTCGGTACGTTGGTGGTGATCTCCGGGCCGATGCCGAAGGACGAGTTGATGAACAGGGTGCCGTAATCGGAGATGTAGAACTCGTTGTTGACGTCACGCAGGCCGGCGAGCAGCGAAAGCTTGCCGTGCATCAGCTTCTGCTCGTACCAGGCCTCCTCGACGATGAACTGCTGGGGCGCTTCGATGTTGCTCGCCACCTGCAGATCGCCGATGACGTTCTGCGACGGCTGGCCGCCGTGATTGCGCAGGCCGTAGATGAACAGGGTGCCGCCCGGCCACAGCCCGGCTTTTTCGGTATCCACGGTCAGCATCAGGTCGAGGTTGTCGTGGTAGATGGTTTCAAGCTTCGGCTTGACCAGGCCGGGGTCGTAGTTGCGCTCGGACTCACCGGTGTACAGGGCCGCCACCGTTATGCCCTGATCCTCCAGCCGGTTGCGCAGCCCGCCCCAGTCACCGGTGATGCCGGCGTGGCGCTGGGTGCTTTGGGACAGGCCGAAGATTTCTCCCCCGGTATGCGGAATGATCGGGAACGCACTGCCCGCTGCTGCGGCCAGTGCGGAGGAGGGCAGCAGGTACAGCATGGCGAGCAGGGCGTGGCGCCACCATCGCGGCATGTACCGGCCTTTCCCCAGATGTCCCGCAAATCTTCCCATGCTAGATCCGTGCGTCCGTGGCCACGGTCAGGGCCCTAGAGAAACAGGTGGTAGGCCGAATTCTGCGACTCGTCCACATAGGGGTAGTCGAGGTCGTCGAGGAAGCTCTGGTAGGCCTTGCGGTCGTCCTCGGGCACCTCCATGCCGACCAGCACCCGCCCATAGGCGGCACCCTGGTTGCGGTAATGGAACAGGGAGATGTTCCAGCGTCCGGCCGCCTTGGTCAGAAAATCCAGCAGGGCTCCGGGGCGTTCCGGAAATTCGAAGCGGTACAGCTGTTCGTGGCGCACCATGTTGCTGCGTCCGCCGACCATATGGCGGACATGCAGCTTTGCCAATTCGTTGCTCCTCAGATTCAGTACCGCGTACCCGTGGCTTTCCAGCATGGCCTGGATCTCATCCCCCTCGCTGGGGCCGGCGGTTCGGATGCCGACGAAGATATGGGCCTCGTCTCGCCCGGACAGGCGGTAATTGAACTCGGTGATGCCACGCCGTCCGATCTGCCTGCAGAAGTCGAAGAAGGCTCCGGGGCGCTCCGGGATGGTGACGGCGAACAACGCTTCGCGCTGTTCGCCGATCTCGGTGCGTTCGGCCACATGCCTGAGCCGGTCGAAATTCATGTTGGCGCCGCTGTTGACGCAGGCCAGCGTCTGGCCACGGGTGCCATGCCGGGCGATGTGGTTCTTCATACCCGCCAGGGCCAGGGCGCCGGCCGGTTCGACGATGGAGCGGGTCTCCTCGTAGATGTCCTTGATGGCCGCACAGATCTCGTCGGTGTCGACGAGCATCACCTCGTCCACGTAGCGGCGGACCAGATCGAAGGTGATCTCACCGACCTGCTTGACCGCTACACCGTCGGCAAAGATGCCGACCTGATCGAGGATGATCCTGCGCCCGGCCTGCAGCGAATCGTACATGGCCGTCGAATCGGCCGGTTCGACGCCGATCACCCGCGTGTGCGGCGATTTCTGTTTCAGGTAAACGGCCATGCCGGCAATCAGGCCGCCGCCGCCGATCGGCACGAACACGGCATCGAGATCGCGCGGGGTCTGGCGCAGCATCTCCTCGGCGATGGTACCCTGACCGGCGATGACCAGCGGATCGTCATAGGGATGTACGAAGCTCAGCCCCTGTTCCTGTTGCAAAAGTTGGGCATGGGCACTGGCATCCGAGTAGCTGTCGCCGTGCAGCACCACCTCACCGCCCAGCCTTTTTACCGACTGTACCTTGATATCCGGTGTCGTACTCGGCATGACGATGACGGCGCGGATGCCACGTTTCCTGGCGCTCAGGGCCACCCCCTGGGCGTGGTTGCCGGCCGAGGCGCAGATGACGCCGCGGGCGCAATCGGCATCGTCCATGTGGGCGATCTTGTTGTAGGCCCCGCGCAGCTTGAAGGAGAATACCGGCTGCAGATCCTCGCGCTTGAAAAGGATCTCGTTGTGCAGCCGTCCTGACAGTGCCGGAGCCAGCTCCAGCGGCGTCTCGCGCGCCACGTCGTAGACGCGTGCGTGTTCGATGGCTTCAAGGTATAAATTGGGCATGCGCGTTCATCACCTGGGTCAATCGTATATGCAAACCGGGCGAGCCTATCAAAACCACCGGTCCGGAGACAGTTCCGGCCGCGCCTGCCGTATGCAGGCACCGCAAGTTGGGGCACAGGTGCTTGCATGAGACGCATGGGGGAATTCCTGGCCCTGGTCGTGGTACTGGCTGCGGTGGGGTATCTGGGCTGGATCTACAGCCGCACCGTATCGCCGCCGGCGCCGGTGGTGGTGGTGATCGATCACGGCGCCAGCAGCGCCCACATCGCTTCCCAACTGAAGCGGGCCGGTGTCATCGATCATGCCTGGGCCTTTAAGGCACTGGTACGCCTGACGGGCGAGGGGGAAAGCCTGCGCAGCGGCTATTACCATTTCGAGGGCCCCAGCAGCATCCCGCACGTGTTTGAGCGCATGCTGCGCGGCGATGTCATGCGTTTTTCCGTCACCATCCCGGAGGGCCTGCGCACCGATGAGGTGCTGGCGCTGCTGGCAGCCCGGACAGGCACGCCGTTGTCCGTCTGGCAGCGGGCGATGGACAGCCTGATCCCCAAGGGCCAGCAGGAGGGCAGGCTGCTGCCGCAAACCTACGATTACGAAAAGCCGGTGGAACCCAAGGCGATGCTGGTACGCATGATCCAGGCCCAGAACAGGGTGCTGGCCTCGGCCGTTGCCAGCGAGCCCGGCACCGACACCGCCAACCAGATCCGCATCATCGCTTCGATCATCGAGAAGGAAACGCACCTGGACAAGGAGCGGCCGCTGGTATCAGCGGTGATCTACAACCGGCTGCAGCGGCATATGCCGCTGCAGATGGACCCGACGGTCATCTACGGTATCTGGGCCACCCAAGGCGCTTTCTCCGGCAACCTGCACAAACAGGATATGGAGCATGACACGCCGTGGAACACCTATACCCGCCGGGGGCTGCCGCCGACGCCGATCTGTAATCCCGGCAAGGCCAGCATCGAGGCCGCCGCCAATCCGGCGGACGTTGATTATCTGTATTTCGTGGCCAACGGCACGGGCGGGCACGCCTTCGCCTCGACGATGGCCCAGCATGAGGCCAACGTGCTGCGCTGGATACGCATCTATCATCAGCAGGAGCGCCAGCGGGAGCAGCAGAATGCCAAGGGTAAGTAGCGGTGATGCGGTCATCGTGACGGTGCGCTTGCCTTCGGCGCAGGCGGTGCTTTTCCAGGGCATCCTGAACGGAGAGGATGGTTTGGCGGTGATGCGCAGCCTCGATGCCAATGATCGCAGCCTGCACGAGCTGTGGACGGTGCCCGACCAGTTGCCGGAGCTGTACGGCTGGCTGGCAACCCTGCCGTCGGCACTTAAGGTACGCATCGTCGATGAAAGGCCGTATCGGTAGGGAGTCGTGAACATGGGGCATTTCATTTCATTCGAGGGTGTGGATGGCTGCGGCAAAAGCACGCAGCTGCGTCTGCTGGGCGACTGGCTGCAACGGCAGGGTCAGGCCGTATGCACCACCTTCGAACCGGGGGATACGATGCTCGGGCAGCATATCCGCCAGTTGCTGATGCATGGCGATGCGCCGGCACCGGAGTCCGAGCTGTTCCTGTTCCTGGCCGACCGGGCCGAGCACGTGGCCAAGGTGATCCGGCCGGCACTGGCGCACGGCGACTGGGTGCTGTGTGACCGCTACAGTGATTCGACGCGCGCCTATCAGCTGGCCGGGCGCGGTCTGGGCGAGGCCGAGGATCTTGAGTCACTACTGGCGGCGGCAGAGGCAGGCGTGCGTCCCGAATGTACCGTATGGCTGGACCTGCCGGCCGAACAGGCGCTGGCGCGCCTGGCCGGGCGAACCGCGGCCGGCGGCAGCAGTACGCGCATGGATGAGGAATCGTTGGACTTTCACCGGCGCGTGCAGGCGGCATTCGAGGCCATCTGGCAGCGGGAACCCGACAGGGTGCTGCGCGTGGCCGCGGACCAGGATATCGGGGCCGTCCAGCAGCAGGTGCAGCGGGCACTGGCTGAACATCTGAGGCAGCAATGGCCGGGATGATGCCGGAGGTCGTCGGCCACGAGGCGGTGACGGCGCGTTTCGTCCGCGCCATGGGGGAAGGCCGCCTGCACCATGCCTGGCTGCTGCATGGCATGCGCGGTGTGGGCAAGTCCATGCTGGCGGTCCGCATGGCTGCAACCTATCTGTGCGCTTCGCCGTCGGAGAACGGCCCGTGCGGCAATTGCCACGGCTGCCACGTCATCGCCGCCGGAGCCCATCCGGACATGCGGCTGGTGTCTCTGGAGGACGGCAAACGGGACATCAGCATCGGCCAGGTGCGGGAACTTCTGTCCTTCCTGTCGCTTTCCGGCAGCGAGAGCGTGCGCCGCGTCGTCGTGCTGCAGGATGCCGAACTGCTGAACGTGCAGGCGGCCAATGCCCTGCTGAAGGGCCTGGAGGAACCGGCCGCCGGCAGCCTGCTGCTGATTGTCTGCAATGATCTGGCCCGCCTGCCGGCGACGATTCGTTCGCGCTGCATGCTGCAGCATTGTGCGCCGCTGAATGATGGTCAGATGCACCGGGTGCTGGCCGGCATGGACATCGACGCCGGTTTCTCGGAGCTGGTGCTGAGCCTGGCCCACGGCTGTCCGGGAAGGGTGCAAAGCCTGCAGCACCGGCAGACAGGAGAGGCGCTGCTGGCCTGGCAGCGGCTGACGTCCGATCTTGCAGCGGCGGATATCGGGGATCTGCAGGACTGGCTGGCCAGCCACCTCGATGCCGTGCCACATACGCTGGTGTCGGACATCGTACTGGAGCATGTACAGCACCGGCTGCTGGCGCGGATGTCCGATGGCTTTCCGTCCGCCGTGCTCGATGCCGCGGACGAGCTGGCCCGTTGGCCGCAGGCGGTGCGGCGCCATACGCTGCGTCCGGCATTGTCACTGTTTGCGCACATGATGCGCTTGCGCGCGGCCCTGAAATCGGCGGCCTGAGAGCCGGCCATGGCCATTGGCGGGGCTGCCGCCTACAATGCCCCGCCGATGGGAGGAGACAGCCCCGAACATGACCTATTACGTGACCACCCCGATCTATTATGTGAACGACGAGCCGCACCTTGGCCATATCTACACGACCATCGCTGCCGATGTGCTGGCCCGCCAGGCGCGGCTGGCCGGCGAGGACGTATTCTTCCTGACCGGGGTCGACGAGCATGGCCAGAAGGTCCAGCAGGCGGCCCAAGCCCGTGACATGACGCCGCTGGCACTGGCGGACAGCGTGGTCGAGCGTTACCGCGATCTGTGGCCGCAGCTGTCGATCAGCAACGACGATTTCATTCGCACCAGTTCCGAACGGCACAAGCGCGGCGTGCAGGCGATGTGGCGGCTGCTGCAGGATTCCGGCCACCTGTACAAGGGCATGTACGAGGACTGGTATTGCGTGCCTTGCGAAACCTACTGGACCGAGACCCAGCTCAAGGATGCCGGCACAGGGCAGGACAAGCTGTGCCCGGACTGCGGTCGGCCGGTGCAGAAGGTGCAGGAGGAGTCGTACTTCTTCCGTCTGAGCGCCTTCCAGGACAAGCTGTTGGCCCATATCCACGCCCATCCGGAGTTCATCGCCCCCGAATCCCGGCGTAACGAGGTGCTGCGCTTCGTCGAATCCGGGTTGAACGACCTGTCCGTATCGCGCACCACCTTCTCCTGGGGGGTGCCGGTGCCGGATGATGAGCGGCATGTGGTCTACGTGTGGATCGACGCGCTGACGAACTACCTGAGCGCCCTCGGCTTTCCGGATGCGCCGGTGCCGAAGTACTGGCCGGCCGATGTGCACCTGATCGGCAAGGACATCCTGCGCTTCCATGCCGTGTACTGGCCGTGCATGCTGATGGCGGCAGGGCTGCCGCTGCCGAAACGTATATTCGCGCACGGCTGGTGGACGGTCGAGGGCGAGAAGATGAGCAAGTCCAAGGGCAATGCCCTGAGGCCCGCCGATCTGCTGCGCGACTACGAGGCCGACGTGCTGCGCTACTTTCTGCTGCGCGAGGTGCCGTTCGGCCAGGATGGAGATTTTTCGCACGCGGCGTTGAGGCAGCGCTACAACACGGAACTGGCCAACGACATCGGCAACCTGCTGAACCGTTCACTGGCCATGCTGCACAAGTATCGCGATGGCCGTCTGGGGCGGGCAGCGACCGGGCATGATGCGGACCGGGCTCTGATCGCCGATGTCGAGGCCATGCAGCGTGATGTCGGGGAGGCGCTACGGGTGCAGGCTTTCCACACGGCGCTGGAGCGCATCAGTGCCGTGGTGCGCCATGGCAACCGCTATGTCGAGGATAACGCGCCCTGGCAGCTGGCCAAGTCCAATGATGCCGAGCGGCTGGACACGGTACTGTACAATCTGGTGGAGACGCTGCGGCTCGTGGCCCTGCAGTTGCTGCCGTTCATGCCGGGCAAGGCCGGGGCGATGCTGGCCCAGATCATGGGCGAACAGGTCATGGGCACGGTCGGTCTGCATGACCAGGGCGGTTGGGGTCTGCTGCAGGCCGGACATGCCTGTGCCAGGCCCAGTCCGGTGTTCCCGCGCCTCGAATAGCCTCGCCTTGTTTGTGATTGGGACCACGCTCATAATGGAGCGATGCCGCGGCGACTGCTCAAACGCTATATGCCCGATCCGGAGACGATCCGCAGGCACAAGAGTCTGCAGTGCCTGGGGGCGCTGCTCGACAAGTCCTGCCTGTGGCGCCTGAACCGGCATTCGGTGGCACTCGCCTGCCTGACCGGCCTGTTCGTCGCCTTCATCCCGTTGCCGTTCCAGATGCTGATTGCCGCCGCCATCGCCATCGGCATCCAGGCCAACCTGCCGATCTCCGTTGCCCTGGTATGGGTGACCAATCCGCTGACGATACCGCCGATCTTCTTCTTCGCCTACAAGGTCGGCACCTGGATCCTCGGCGTGCCCACCAAGGTGCTTACATTCCATCACTTCACCGTTTCATGGCTGCTGCACGATATGGCCGCCATCTGGAAGCCGTTCCTGCTGGGCTGCCTGGTATCGGGCCTGATCGTGGGTTTGATCGGCTATATCGGCTCGCACCTGTTGTGGCGTGGCTATGTGGTTCATCGTTACCGCCGCCGCAAGGAAGGTCGCCTCGTCCAATCGTCCTGAATTCTGCACTGCCGCTGTGGGGCGGCCGTGATCCCCGATGATGTGCTGCGCAGCATCGCCGATGCTGTTTCCGAAGCCGGGCATGGGGTGATGTCCCATGCACGCGCCACGCCGGTCGGAGGGGGCAGCATCAATGCCTGCTATCGCCTCGAGGGAGGTGACAGCATCTATTTCGCCAAGCTGAACGACGGTTCGGGGCTGACCATGTTCGAGGCCGAACGGAACGGCCTGGCGGCGCTGGCTGCCGCCGGCTGCATCCGAGTGCCCGTGCCCGTGTGCTGCGGGCAGGCCGGCGGCATGGCCTTCCTGGTCATGGAGCATGTCCGCTTTGGGCGTACGTCGCCCGGAAGCGCTGCCCGCCTCGGCCGGGAACTGGCCGCACTGCACCGGGTCACCGGTGAAGCATTCGGTTGGTGGCGGGACAACACGATCGGTTCCAGCCCGCAGCCGAATGCCCGTGATGATGATTGGGTGTGCTTCTTGCGCGACCAGCGCCTGGGATTCCAGCTGCGCCTGGCGGCAAAGCACGGTTACGGGGGATCGCTGCAGCGCAAGGGCGAACGCCTGCTGGAGGCCATGCCGGCATTTTTCACCACGTACCAGCCCTTGCCTTCACTGCTGCATGGTGATCTGTGGGGCGGCAATTACGCCACGGATGAGGATGGAGCGCCGGTGATCTTCGATCCGGCCGTGTATTATGGCGACCGGGAGACGGATCTGGCCATGACCGAGCTTTTCGGTGGGTTTCCACAGGAATTTTATGACACCTATCGGGAAACATGGCCGCTGGATGCGGGATACAGCCGGCGCAAAATACTGTACAAGCTGTACCATGTGTTGAACCATATGAATATCTTTGGCGGCGGTTACGCCCCTCAGGCCGAACAGATGATGGATCAATTGCTGAGTGAAGTCGCATAGGAGGTAGGCATGAGAACTGAAAAGCGGGCAGCGAGCATGCATCGATTCGGGTGGCTGGCGGTGCTGCTGGCCGCCATGGTGTTGCTGGGCGGTTGCGACGAGGTGCGATCGACCCATGCGCAGAATGCCGAGCCCTTGGCAAACAAGCTGCTCACGGCCATCGAGCATCAGGACTGGAATACGGCTCTGTCGTGTTACGGGCACGCGTTCTACCGCAATATCGACAAGGCCTCCTGGCGTGCCAACCTGCTGCACATCTACCATGTGCTGGGTCCGCTGAAGTCGTACACGCTCGTGAGCAAGGCCGCCGATACGCGCTTCTCCGGCGACTTCTACATCTTCCAGTATCACACCGTGTACGCGCATGGCGATGCGCATGAGATCATCACCATCCGCGAGCCCAGTGACAAGGATACCTTCCATGTCATCGGCCATCACATCACGTCCCCGAAGCTATCCGCCGGCGGTTAATCGGGATTCTGTGCCAGCAGGATAGCCCGCACCGGCGCCGGATATCCCTCGACGGTACGCCCGGGATCGGCAGGGTCGAGAAAATCGGCTAGGGATTCAAAGCGCATCCAGTCGGTGCGCCGCTGCTCCTCGACGGTGGTCGGCGAAACGTCAACGAGTCGGATGCATCGAAAGCCGGCCCGGTGCAGCCATGTCTCGAGCATGGCGACGGACGGGATGAACCAGACATTGCGCATCTTGGCATAGCGCCCCGCCGGCAGCAGGCAGGATTGTGCATCGCCGGCAACGACCAGGGTTTCCAGCACAAGTTCGCCGCCGGGGTGCAGCAGCCGCTGCAGCTGCAGCAGATGATCGATCGGTGAGCGGCGATGGTAGAGCACGCCCATCGAGAAAACCGTATCGAAGCGGTGCATGTCCGGCGGCAGGTCGTCGATGCCGAGCGGCCAGAACCGGACTCGCTCGTCGCGGATGAAATGCCGGATGGCGGTGAACTGCATCGCATACAGGGGCATGGGATCGATGCCGGTGACGCACGCGGCACCGGCCCCCAGCATGCGCCACAGGTGGTAGCCCGAGCCGCAGCCGATATCGAGCACGCTCTTCCCAGCCAGCGGCACGATGGCATCCTTCAGCCGCTGCCATTTCAGGTGCGAACGCCATTCGCTGTCGATATGGATGCCGAAGACGTCGAACGGGCCCTTGCGCCACGGGTGAAGACCGCGCAGTGCATGCTCGACGTGCTGCCGCTCCCGGATGTCGATGTCATCAACTCTCCCGATGGTCACGGCATCCGCATTCAGCTCGATGGATGACGGCACCCGATCGGGCAGGGCGGCAAGGCACGCCTGCCAGCGCCCGTAATCGCCATGCCGCCGGATAGCCGTCCAGGCCTGTTCGATGCCCCGGCACAGCGCCTCCGGGACCTCGTTCGGTTCGGCACCGGCCGTTATTTGCATGCGATCAGCGAGGTGAAGTTGAAACACTGGAACCACGGAAAGGCGTGGGAGAATCCGGCATGGCGCAGCCGCTGCAGATGTGCATCGAGGGTTTCCGGGATCATCACGTTTTCCAGGGCCGCGCGCTTCTGGCTGATCTCAAGCTGGGAGTAGCCATGGGCACGCTTGAATCCGTGGTGCAGCTCCGTCATTTCCTCCTGCATACGGTCATCGGCAAAGCGGATCTTTTCGGACAACAGCAGCACGCCGCCCTTACGCAGGCCGGCATGGATGCGGGCGAGCAGTTCCTGGCGGCGTTCGGCCGGAATGAATTGCAGCGTGAAATTCAGCACCACCACCGAGGCATCGGCGATGTCGATGTCGGCGATATCGGCGCAGATCAGATCGACCGGGCATGTGGCCGTGTCCTTGTCCAGGATCTCGCGGCAGCGCGCCAGCATGGCCGGGGAGTTGTCGATGCCGAGGATACGGCAGCCCCTGCCCTCGACGGCATGGCGCATGGCCAGCGTCGCCGCTCCCAGTGAACAGCCGAGATCGTACAGATTGCTGTGCGGCTGCGCATGGCGACCGGCGATCAGACCGGTCATGGCCAACGACAGCCCGTAACCCGGCACCGAACGGCGGATCATGTCGTCGAACACCGTCGCCACCGCATCGTTGAAAGCGAAGTCGGCGGTGGGCAGATGTGCCGAATACAGCGTGTCCTTCATCGCCGGCAATCCTGCAGCATGCCCCGGCATGGCGCCACCGGCCGTGCCGGCCTGGGCTAGGGGTTTGCTTCCCCCGCCGGGTCGTGGGAAGGCCGGTCGGCCGGTACATCCCCGATGTCCACATGCACAGAAACCTCGAGTTGCTGCTCCACATCGTCGTGGGCGGAGAACACCCCGCGTAGCGGTTGCACGTCGAAATAGTCGCGGCCGACGGCCGTACGCACATATTGCCAGTCCACCAGCTTGTCGTTGGTGGGATCGATGCCCATCCAGCCGTAGCTCTCATGCCACACCTGCACCCAGGCATGGGTGGCGGCGGCACCGCGCACATGCTTGCCGATCTGGCCTTGCTGGGGATCGAAGATGTAGCCGCTGACATAGCGGGCCGGGATGCTGGTTTGGCGCAACACACCGATCATCGCATGGGCCATGTCCTGGCATACGCCGCCACCATGCTGGAAAAGCTCTTTCGGGCTGGAGTGAACATGGGTGACATCCGGATCGTAGCGGAAGTTCTTATAGAAGTAGCGGCCCAGTTCATACAGGGCCTGGCCGAATTCGATCTCATCCATGTCCATGTCGATACCAGAGCCCAGAGGTACGCTTTTGTATTCCTTCAGCGCCGGCACCCCCGGTGACCAGCACAAAAATTCGCTCCAGCGTTCGTCATAGGGGCGGGGGTCGGGGGCCGATTCCGGGCCGCAGCTGACGGCATTGGTGGTCTCGACCACGGAGTGGACGACAACATCGAGGGATTCGTGCGGTTCGAGGATGTTGAAGTGGCACACCCGGTTGCGGAAATGGTCGTGGTGCCAGGACATGGGGACGTGCGGGGACATGTCAATCCGGTGCTCCAGCACCCGCTGCAGGCCGGTGTCGACCGGGGTCATGCGCAATTCGTTCTGAGACAAGGATACCGGTCCGCTGTAAAAAAAACGGGTGCGATGCTCGATCTCGAGCATCACGTGATCGCCTTCGGACAGGGTACGTACGGTGCTCATTTGTTTTTTTGCTGCTGCTGGGGGATCTGCATGATCAGCCGCTCCTTGTCCTGACCAGCCAGGGTCACTGTCACCGAGTTGAAGAATGCCTTGTCGATCATGTCGGAGATCATGTCGCAGCGCTGCTGCACCTGTTCGAGATAGTCCATCAGGCCCATCGACATCAGGTCGTTGCGCGAAGCTCCACCACGCAGATCGTCGAGAAAATATTCGGTTTCCCGCAGCAGCTGGTACTGCTCGCTATTGGCGGTGCCGATGCCGCGCAGGGCCTCCGATACCCGCCGGATGCTGAAGTGCACGGAGCGCGGGAAACGGGGGTCCAGGTTCAGCAGTCTGAGCACCTTGGCCGGCTCGATACGCGCCTTGTACTGGCGGCGGTAGGCCTCATATCCGGACACGGAGCGCAGCAGAGCCTGCCACTGATGCAGGTCCAGCGGTTTGCCGATTTCGTCGGCGCTGGGCAACAGCAGGTGATACTTGATTTCCAGGATGCGCGTGGTCATCTGAGCGCGTTCCAGGGACACGCCGAGGCACAGGAAATCCCATGACTCATTGTGGCTCATGGTGTTGTCCGCCAGGCCGTGAAAGGCGCTGCAGAACTGGCGAAAATCGCTCAGAAAGACAGTGAGTTTTCCGATCTTTCCGGTGCGCTCGATGTCATTGTAGGTCTTGTTCAGGTACAGCCACATCTCCTCGCTGATGTGTTCGCGCACGGTACGCGCCATCTCGCGCGCATGCCTGAGACAGCTGCGGATGGAAAAGGGATGGGAGGTGTCGGAGATCAGAAATTCCAGGACGTGCCGCTGGGTGACGTCGTCGTATTTTTCGTCGAAGGCCTCGCGCGAACGGGTGATCGCCAGCATCGGCGACCACACATCCAGCTCCGAGAAATAGACCTGTTCGAGGCTCATGCGCTGGTTCACGTCGAGAATGCGGGCGATGTTCTCGGCACGCTCGATCTGCTGGCCGAGCGTGTAGATGTTGCGGGCGATGCGACTAAGCAAGGCGTTGACCCGTCCCGTTCGGGTGCAGTACCCAGGTATCCTTGCTGCCGCCGCCCTGCGACGAGTTGACGACCAGCGTGCCGCGCCTCAGCGCCACGCGCGTCAGGCCGCCGGGAAGCACCCTGACGTTGCCGTTCACATCACAGACGGCATAGGGACGCAGATCCACGTGGCGGGGGAAGAATCCCTTGCCTCCATCCTGCTCCACCCAGGTCGGGTGCGTGGATAGCTGCTGGATGGGCTGGGCGATGTAATGGGCAGGATTGGCGGCCAGCATGGCGCGGAATTCCTTGATCTCCTTTTTGCTGGCCTGGCTGCCCACCAGCAGCCCATAGCCGCCGGAGGCGTCGGTCGGCTTGATGACCAGCTCGGGTATGTGATCGAGCATGTAGCGCAGATCCTCGTCGCGAGCGCCGAGATAGGTGGGCACGATGGGCAGGATCGGCTCCTCGTCCAGGTAATAGCGGATGATCTCCGGGGTATAGGCATACATCGCCTTGTCGTCGGCCACGCCGTTGCCCGGGGCGTTGGCCAGCGCCACATTACCGGCGCGGTAGGCATTCATCAGGCCGGAGACGCCGAGCATCGAGTCGGGGCGGAACACCAGCGGGTCGAGAAAATCGGTGTCCAGGCGCAGATAGAGCACATCCACCTTCTGCAGGCCGCGCGTCGTCTTCATGTACAGCACATCGCGGTCGACCAGCAGGTCCTGGCCTTCGACCAGTTCGGCGCCCATCTGGTTGGCCAGGAAGGAGTGTTCGAAATAGGCGGAGTTGAAGATGCCGGGTGTGAGCACCGCCACCGTCGGATTGTCGTTCGGCGACAATGAGGCCAAGCTGTCGAACAGCATGTTCGGATAATGGTCGACCGGCCGCACCCGGTATTCGTTGAGCAATTCGGGTTGTACCCGCGCCATCACCCAGCGGTTCTCGATGACATACGAGACACCGGATGGTACGCGCAGGTTGTCCTCGAGCACATAAAAGGCACCGCTTTGGTTGCGGATCAGGTCAATGCCGCCGATATGCACATGGATGCCGCCCGGCGGATTCAGCCCCGACATCTCGCGGCAGAACAGCGAGGACATCATCACCTGGCGGGTGGGGACGATGCCGTCCCTGAGGATCTTCTGGCCGTGGTAGATGTCCTCGAGGAACAGGTTCAGTGCCGTCATGCGCTGGACCACACCCGCCTCGATCACCGACCATTCGGTATCGGTGATGATGCGTGGCATCAGATCGAAGGGGAATATCTTCTCGGTGCCGCGCGCATCGGAATAGACCGTGAAGGTGACCCCCTGGTTGAGCATGGACAGATCGGCGGAGTGCTGCAGGTTCTCCACCCCTTCCGGGCCAAGGCCCTGAAAGTGCTCAAACGCCTGTCGGTACAACGCCCGGCTGTCGCCGGATGTCTCGAAGGCCTCGTCGTAGGGAGCGGCACCGGAGCTGCTGAAGATGGCGTAACTGTCCATGGTTTTCAAACTATCGAATGGGTTTCAACTGAACAAGACAACGAGGACCTTAAATGGCGCATGTGAAGTGAAGGCTACCTTGGTGGCTGTCTGCCGGAAAAAAACGCCGCCCGGTGAGGCGGCGTTTGTCGGATGTTCCGGTAGGAACGGATTGGGGCAGAGCCGGTTATTTTCCTTTTGATATCAGGCGATCCACGCTCCAAGCCCCGCCGCCGGCGGCAGCCATGTAAAGATAGACGAAGCAGTAGAACACCGCCGCCTCGCCATGGTTCAGCAGCGGCCAGAAGCCGTGCGGCGCATGCATCATAAAATAGGCGATCGCCATCTCTCCCGACAGGAGGAAGGCGACCGGGCGGGTGAACAGGCCGATCAGGATCAGGAAGCCGCCGAACACCTCCAGCACGCCGGCGAACCAGATCAACGAGAAAGTCGGAATGTGGAACATAAACGGCGCCGGAAAGCTGAACAGCTTCTCGCCGCCGTGCTCCATGAACAGGAAGGCGACGATGATGCGCAGCACGCTCAGCAGTTGCGGCGCCAAACCAGTGAACCATCTACTTATCTGGAACATATCATGACCTCCGGTTTCACGGCGAGCAGGTAACGCAACTTGCGCACCGTTGTGGTTTGAGTTGTATTGTAGGCCAATTTTCGGGGCTGTGGTTCACGTCACTCCAGTTGCTGCAGGCAATCCAGCGCCGCCAGTCGGTAGCACTCGGCCAGCGTCGGGTAGTTGAATACATTGGCCACCAGATCGCGCACCGTGCCGTGGTAGTGCATCACCAGTTGGCCGATGTGGATCAACTCGCTGGCCTGCTCGCCGACGATATGCACGCCGATCAGCCTGCCTGTTCTGGCCTCGGCGACCAGTTTCAGCAGTCCATTGGCCTCGCCGATGATCTGGCCTCGGGCGCTATCGTTGAAGTGGCCCCGCCCCACGACATAGTCGAGACCATCCCGCTGGGCCTCGCGTTCGGTCTTCCCGACCCACGAAATTTCCGGGATGGTGTAGATGGCCATCGGCAGGTGGTCAGAGATGGCGTGGGATTCGCCGGAAAAGGCATGGATCACGGCGGCACGCCCTTGCGCCATGCCGGTGGAGGCCAGTGCCGGCCGCCCGATCAGATCACCGACGGCATAAATGTTCGGTACGCTGGTCTGGAAGTTCTCATCGACCGTGATCCAGCCCTGATCGAGTTCCAGCCCCACCTTGGCGATATTGAGGCTGGCGGAGTTCGGTTCCCGGCCCAGGGCGTAGAGCACCGCTTCCGCCTGCAGGCGCTTGCCGCTCTCCAGCAGTGCCTCGGTGCCGCTATCCTCCCTGCGGATGGAAACAAGACGCTCCTTCATGTGGAAGCTAACCCCCATGCCGGCGAAGGCATCGGCAAGCACGCCGACCACATCCTTGCTCAGGTAGGCCAGCAGCTGCTCGTGGGAATCGACGACGGTCACGTCGACACCGAGCGAGGCGAAGATGGAGACGAATTCGCAGGCGATAACGCCGCCTCCGACCACCAGCAGGCTGTTCGGCAGTCTTTTCAGCTTCAGGATCGAGGTGGAATCGAGCACCGTTTCCTTGTCGAAAGGTACGTCCGAGGGACGGCGGGGGCGGGAGCCGGTGGCCAGCACGATGATGTCGGCGGAAAGGAGCCTGGACTGACCCGATGTATCGACCACTTCCAGGGTATGGGCGTCGACCAGCGAGGCCTCACCGGGAATCAAGGCCACGCCTGAACTGAGCAGCCTCTTGAGGATCACCGACTCCTGCATGGCGATCACCGCATTCTTGCGCCGCATTGCATCGGCCAGCAGGCCGTGACGCGACAGGCCGTTCTGAATGAAGGCGCCACGCATGCCGTGCGCTCCGGAGCGCGATACCAGGTAGGCCGCCTCACGCACCGCCTTGCTGGGTATGGTGCCGGTCTGCAGGCCGGCACCGCCGATGGCCGGCTTGCGTTCGATGATGGCCGCCTTCTTGCCCATGCGTGCCGCCTGCCAGGCCGCATGCTGGCCGGCAGGGCCGGAGCCGACGATCAGGATGTCGTAGTCCATAGACGCACCCCCGTGCGCCTATTAAGCCGCATTTACCCGGTTCTGTCATCGGGGATGGCTTATGCGTTCCTGGCCGCCTCCCAGGCATGGATCGCATGTTTTCTTATTTCTCCCCAGCGATAGCCGCCGATGCGGCCGCTGCCCTGAATCACGCGATGGCAGGGAATAAGAAATGCCACCGAATTTCTGGCTACGGCCCGGCCCACGGCGCGGGCGGCGCATGGATGACCGATTGCTGCCGCTACCTGGGCATAGCTCGCCACCTTGCCAGGCGGGATTCGCAACAGGGCTTTCCATACGCTGACCTGGAAATTCGTACCGCTCACGTGCAGGGACAGCGGGCGGTCGGGCGGGGTGTCGTCGTCGAACATGGCACGAATCAGGGCACCGGTCGTTTTCGAATCCTTGCGCAACCGCGCATAAGGCCATTGACCGGACAAACGGGTGGGCTGTTGGTCGTTGTCCGCATCGTCCACAAAGGAGAGATGACAGACACCGCGGGGGGTGACAGCGATAAATGCCTTGCCGAACGGCGTGTCGTGCACCGCGTATGCGATCGTCAGGCCGGAGCCTCCGGTCTTGTATTCACCCGGCGTCATCGCCTCCAGCCGGACGAAATGGTCGTGCAGGCGCGAACCGCTACTCAGTCCCAGGGCGTGGGATATCTCCAGCAGTGGCCTCGATTCGGCCAACAGTAGCTTGGCGCGTTCCAGTGTCAGTACCTGCAGGAATCTTTTGGGGCTGATGCCGGCCCACCGGCTGAACAGGCGCTGGAAATGGAAGGGGCTCAGATGGACGTGCGCGGCGACCTCGTCCAGGGTCGGCTGATGATCTGTCCGGTCGACAATGAAAGAAATGGCTTCGGCGATGCGCTCATAGTCCGACATGGCGCTTTTCTGAACGCCAGCGGGCGGCATCGGCGAGATGGACGTTGTCATGCGGATATGATGGCACCTCGTGCGCCCAATCTCGACCCGGATCTTGCGGTGTTGCGTAAGGGGCGCGTGTCCGGTTAGGGCGGCGGTGAGCTCATCTAACGTGCCAACCGCCAAACCAGGCAGCGGTTGTTCGCCGGCATGGCGTGATCGGCCTCGAGGGCCAGGCCCGCCTTCTGCGCCAGGGCGTCGACGGCCTCGAAGTCGCGGATGCCGCTGCGCGCATCGCGCTGTTTCAGCCACTGGTCGAAGCGGGCGTTGCTGTCGCTGGTGAAGCGGCCGCCGTAGTTGTAGGGGCCGTAGAAGCAGACGATGCCGGGATCGCGCAGATGGTGGGCGATGCCTTGGAACAGCAGCTCGACCTCGGGCCAGCTGATGATATGGATGACGTTGGCGCAAAAAATCGCCGGCGTACTGGTGATCGGCCATGGTTCGCCCACGTCGAGCGCCAGCGGTACCGGGACATTGGGTAGCTTCGCCCACTGACGCCAGGCATCGATGCCGGGATGGTTTGCGGGGCGGTCGCTGGTCTGCCAGCGCAGGTGTGGCATCTCCGCACCGAAGTGCGCCGCGTGCTGGCCGGTGCCGCTGCCGATTTCCAGCACCTCGGCGACCTCGGCGAACAGCGGCCGGATGATTTCCAGGATCGGCTGCTGGTTGTTGGCGCAGGCCTGCGAGAAAGGGCGTGCATTCATCGGCTGCCGACCGGGGCCGCTGATCAGCGCAGGTGCTTGTCGAAGAATGCCAGGGTGCGCTGCCAGGCAAGCTCGGCGGCTTCCGGATTGTAACCGAGCACCGGCAGATTCTTCGAGTCCGCCTCCTCGTTCGCGAAGGCGTGCTTGGCATCATAACGGTGGAACTCGAAACCCACGTTTGCTTCCTTGAGTTTCTGCTCCAGGGCGTCCACACCGCTGATGGCGAAGAACTGGTCCCTGAGGCCCCAATGACCCAGCAGCGGCGCCTTGATCTTGTCGGCATCGACATATTCGAGCGGCGGATAGCCGTACCAGGTCGCATTGGCGTCGCTCTCGGGCACGAACACCGCCGCCAGCACCGTCAGCGCTCCGCCCATGCAGAAGCCGGTCACGCCCACCCTGGCGCTGCCCGAGCCCTTCAGATACTGCACGGCACCACGGATGTCCTGCCCGGCAGCGTCGCCGAAGTTCAGGTCGTTCATCAGGTGTTCGGCCTCGTTCGCCTCCAGCGCCAGCTTGCCGCGATACAGATCAGGCACCAGCGCCCGGTAGCCGGCCGCCGCCAGCTTCTCGGCCACACCCTTGATCTGGTCGTTCAGGCCCCACCACTCCTGGATCACCACGATCCCCGGGGCGTTGCTGCCCCCGGCCGGTTCGACCAGATAGGCCTTCGCGCTCTGGCCGTCCGGCCGTTTGAAATCGATCATTTCACCCATGGTTTCCTCCCGAATTAGCGGTTGAACGACGTGCGCGGTAAATCTACGTATGAGGCTAGCATACATAAGCGTTGATCTTGCGCCCTGCGAAGGGGTAAGAACGAATGATACATTGCTACGTTACTTCAACAGTTTGCGCAATAATTTGAGCTTGCCTTTATAGGGCGGATAAGCCAATGGAGGGTCTACCCATGTGGCCGATTTCAAAACACTTTTCCTGTGCGAAAAGCGCTCGAATCCATTAAATCCATGATAACTGCCGATACCACTCTCGCCGATGCCGCCAAACGGCAGATGGGGATTGACCAAGTGCACGGCACAATGATTGATGCATCCTCCGCCGAACTGGATTTTGGCAATCAGCTCGTCCTGCACCGTCTTGTCTTCGCTGAATACATAACAGGCAAGGGGGTGTTCAGGAAGCCTTGCAATCGTATCCAGGGCTTCATCGAAACTGCTGTATTCCAGTACCGGTAGAATAGGCCCGAATATCTCTTCTCCCATCACCTTGTCATCCGGGGTGACATCCGCCATGACCGTGGGTGAAATGTAACGCGCGGCTCTGTCGACCTGCCCTCCGATGATCACCTTGTCCTGATCGATGAGCTTGATAAGCCTGTCGACATGCGGCTCATTGACGATGCGACCGAAGTCTGGCGACAGAGAGGCATCGTCACCATACCAATCCGCGATGCGCTGTTTTGTCTTTTCAAGAAATGCCTGCTTGACGCTTTGGTGAACAAGCACGAAATCCGGCGCGACACAGGATTGGCCCGCATTAAGAAACTTACCGAAAACAATACGGTTTACGGCAATCTCCAGATTGGCATCCGCATGCACGATACAGGGACTTTTAGCCCCCAGCTCCAATGTAACGGGGGTTAAGTGTTTGGCCGCGGCCTTCATCACGATGGAGCCGACCCTGGTGCTTCCCGTAAAGAAGATGTGATCGAACTTCTGCTGTAGTAACCGCGTCGTTTCAGGGATGCCGCCGGGGATATATGCAATATATTCCGGATCAAAGCTTTCATGGATCATCCCTTCAATCACCCCGCTGGTATGGGGCGTGTCTTCGGATGTCTTGATGACAGCGGTGTTACCGGCAGCGATGGCCGCGATCAATGGCGTGAAGGTAAGGGTAAACGGGTAGTTGAAAGGGGAAATAATCAGGTTCACGCCAAGCGGGGTGTAGTAAATCCGGCTGGAGCCGGGCTGATTGAGCAACGGGGTTCTTACCCTCTTGGGTTTCATCCATTTTTTTAGATGTTTTATCGTGTTGGTTAGCTCATATAAGGTAAATCCCACCTCCGACGCGTAGGATTCAAATGCGGATTTCCCCAGGTCCTTTTTTAGGGCCGCATGGATTCGGTCTTCAAATGCCAGGATCGCCTTTTTTAACTTCTGCAGCTCATTGAGCCGATAGTCATAAGAATGCGTCGCTGTGGTATGAAAAAATTCACGCTGTTTACGGATTAAGAGATCAACAGGGTCGGGTCCTGTTTCGTGCATTCCCATTCCCCCTCGTAGCGACTGCTTAGCACAGCATGGAATGAAACCGGTGGGTGTGCAAATTCGTGTCGCCTGCCGGTCAGGGCGTGGTGGCATTCGCGGACGCTTTGCACCATATTGGTCCATGATGAGCAAACAGCCGTATATTCTGGCGATCGATCAGGGGACGACCAGCAGCCGCGCCATCGTGTTCGATACGCAGGGCCATGTCATCAGTCGTGCGCAAATGGAATTCCCGCAAATCTATCCCCGGGACGGCTGGGTCGAGCATGATCCCGAGTCGATCTGGTCGACGACACTGGATGTTTCCCGTCAGGCCTTCGATCAGGCCGAGGCCAAGGGTGGGCAGGTGGTCGCCATCGGCATCACGAACCAGCGGGAGACCACCGTGCTGTGGGACCGGGAAACCGGCAGGCCGATCTACAACGCCATCGTCTGGCAGGATCGGCGCACCGCGGATTTTTGCAGACGTCTGGAGCGGGAGGATCTGTCGGCACAGGTGCAGCAGAAAACAGGGCTGCTTCTGGACCCGTATTTCTCCGCCTCGAAGATCGCCTGGATCCTGGACAACGTCGAGGGGGCCAGGGACAAGGCACGAGCCGGCAGGCTGGCCTTCGGCACCATCGATGCGTTCCTGATCGCCCGGCTGACCGGCCACAAAATCCACGCCACCGACGCCACCAACGCCTGCCGCACCTGCCTGTTCAACATCACCCACCAAACCTGGGACGGAGAGATGCTGAATCTGTTCGGCATCCCGGAATCCGTGCTGCCTGCGATCAAGGACTGTGCGGACGATTTCGGAGAGACGCTGCCTGCGCTGTTTGGCCGTTCCATCCCCATTGCCGGGGTGGCGGGGGATCAGCAGGCCGCGGCCTTCGGCCAGTGCTGTTTTACGCCCGGCAGCATCAAAAGTACCTACGGCACCGGTTGTTTCGTGCTGATGAATATCGGCGATCGGCCGATTCTGTCCGGCAATCATTTGCTGACGACCGTGGCTTGCCGGCTGCACGGCCGGCCGACCTATGCCCTGGAAGGTTCGATCTTCATCGCCGGTGCCGCGGTGCAATGGCTGCGCGACGGCCTTGGCATCATCGATGATGCCAAACAGACGGAAGCCCTGGTCAGGCAGACCCAGGGAAATGATGGGGTGTATATGGTTCCTGCCTTCACGGGGCTGGGCGCCCCCTGGTGGGATCCCGATGCCCGTGGCGCGATCTTCGGCATCAGCCGCGCCACCGGGCCGGCACAGTTTGTGCGGGCGGCACTGGAGTCGGTGGGCTATCAGACCTGGGATCTGTTTCATGCCATGGCCGAGGATGGTGTCAGTCCTTCGAGCTTGCGCATCGACGGAGGCATGGTCGCCAATGACTGGTTCGCCCAGTTCCTGGCCGACATCCTGAACCTTCCCGTCGATCGGCCGCAGGTGCTCGAAACAACGGCGCTGGGCGCGGCCTACCTGGCCGGGATGCAGGCCGGTGTCATCGGCAGCCTGGATGAGATCGCCGCCACCTGGCGATCGGAGCGGACTTTCGATCCCCGCATGGACGAAGCCTCCAGAAATCAACTTTTAAAGGGCTGGCATGACGCCGTCAGGCACACGCTGTCGCCCTCGGCGCGCAAGGTCCCAGGAAAGCTTTAGCTTTAGGGCATAAAAAAACCGGTGGCCCGCCTGGGAGCGGTACCGCCGGTTTCTTGACGATCCATTCGCCTGTTTAGCGGGGCAGGGTCGTGGCGCCCATCAGGTATTCGTCGACGGCTGCCGCGCACTGCCGGCCCTCGCGGATGGCCCACACCACCAGCGACTGGCCGCGGCGCATGTCGCCGGCCGCGAACACCTTGTCGATGCTGGTGCGGTAGTCGTGGGTGTTGGCCTGCACGTTGCCGCGCGGATCCCTGGCCACGTCCAGTGCCTCGACCATGCCCTCGTGCACCGGGTGCATGAAGCCCATGGCCAGCAGCACCAGATCGGCCTTCAGGGTGAATTCAGAGCCTTCGAGTTCCTGCATCTTCCACTGGCCGTTCTCCTGGGTCCATTCGACACGCACGCATTCGATACCGGTGACGTGGCCCGCATCGTCACCGATGAAGCGGCGGGTGTTGACGGAGAAGTCGCGCTCGCAGCCCTCCTTCTGCGAGGTCGAGGTGCGCAGCTTCATCGGCCAGTTGGGCCAGGTCAGCAGCTTGTTCGGCACCTCCGGCGGCTTCGGCAGGATCTCCAGTTGCGTCACGGATGCCGCCCCGTGGCGGTTCGAGGTGCCGATGCAGTCGGAGCCGGTATCGCCACCGCCGATGACAATCACGTGCTTGTCCGTGGCAGAGATCCATTGATCCTCGGGGACGGCATCGCCGAGCACGCGCTTGGTGTTCTTGGTCAGAAACTCCATGGCGAAATGAATGCCGGCCAGCTCGCGCCCCGGCACCGGCAGGTCCCGCGGTTTCTCGGCGCCGCCGGCCAGCACCACGGCATCGAAGCCATCGATCAGTTCCTTGACCGGGATATCGACGCCGATGTGGGAGTTGACGCGGAAGTCCACGCCCTCGGCCTCCATCTGCGCCATCCGGCGATCGATGAAACGCTTCTCGAACTTGAAGTTCGGGATACCGTAGCGCATCAGGCCGCCGATGCGGTCCGCCTTCTCGAATACCACGACATCGTGGCCGGCGCGAGCCAACTGCTGGGCGCAGGCGAGCCCCGAGGGACCCGAGCCGACGACGGCCACGCGCCTGCCGGTCTTGTGCCGGGCGATCTGCGGCTCGACCCAGCCCTCTTCCCAGGCCTTCTCGGCAATGGCCAGTTCGATGTTCTTGATGGCCACGGCATCGCCGATCAGGTTGACCGTGCAGGCCTCTTCGCACGGGGCAGGGCAGATGCGGCCGGTGAACTCCGGAAAGTTGTTGGTCGAGTGCAGCACATCGATCGCTTCCCGCCACTGGCCGCGGTACACCAGATCGTTCCAGTCCGGGATGATGTTGTTGATCGGGCAGCCGTTGTGGCAGAAGGGGATGCCGCAGTCCATGCAGCGGGCCCCCTGCGTGGCGATGTCCTCCGGCAGGCGTGCGAATTCCCTGAAGTGGGTGACACGGTCGGACACCGGATCGTAGCGCATCTCCTCGCGCGCATATTCCATGAATCCCGTTGGCTTACCCATGCACCAGCTCCTTCCTCTCGTCGCCGCCGGCACGCATCTCGGCCTCCATCTCCTGCAGGGCCCGACGGTATTCGACCGGCATCACCTTGACGAATTTCGGCAGGTAGTGATCCCAGCGTTCCAGGATGCGCCGCCCGACCTCCGAGTTCGTGTAGTGGGTATGCCGGTGGATCAGCTCACGCAGGATGCGCTTGTCGTCCTGGTCCAGCGCGTGGCGGATATCCACCCGCCCGTGCGTTTCCATATCCGGGCCCTGATGATCCAATGCCTCCAGCGCATCGGCCTCCGAGGCCACCGGCTCCAGTTCCACCTGCGCCATGTTGCAGCGCTTCTCGAAGCCGCCGTCCTCGTCCAGTACGTAGGCGATGCCGCCCGACATGCCTGCTGCGAAGTTCCGCCCGGTGGAACCGAGCACGACGATGGTACCGCCGGTCATGTACTCGCAGCCGTGGTCGCCGACACCCTCGACGACCGCCACGGCGCCGGAGTTACGCACGGCGAAGCGCTCGCCGCCGATGCCGCGGAAATAGCACTCGCCCTCGATGGCACCGAACAGCACCGTGTTGCCGACGATGATGTTCTCCTCGGCCACGATGCCCGATTCCTCCGGCGGGTAGATGACGAGGCGGCCGCCGGACAGGCCCTTGCCCACGTAATCGTTGCCCTCACCAGCCAGTTCGATGGTGACGCCGCGTGCCAGCCAGGCGCCGAGCGATTGCCCGGAGGTGCCCTTGGCCTTGATGACGATGGTGTCCTCGGGCAGCCCCGCATGGCCGTAACGCTTGGCGACCTCGCCGGAGAGCATGGTGCCGAAGCTGCGGTCCTTGTTGCGGATGGCGGCATCGATGATCACCGGCGTACGTTCTTCCAGCGCCGGCTTGGCCTTGTCGATCAGCATGCGGTCGAGGATGGTGTCGATGCCGTGGTTCTGGGACTCGCAGTGATGCACGGCCGCACCCGGCACCTGTATCTGGTGGAAGATCGGGGAGAGATCCAGGCCCTTCGATTTCCAGTGGCGGATGGCCTCGTTGGTATCCAGCATGTCGCTGCGCCCGATCATGTCAGCAAAGCTTCTGAAGCCAAGCTCAGCCATGATCTCGCGCGCCTCCTCGGCCACGTACATGAAGTAATTGACGACATCCTCCGGCTTGCCGACGAACTTGTCGCGCAGAGTCGGGTCCTGGGTAGCCACACCGACCGGACAGGTGTTCAGGTGGCACTTGCGCATCATGATGCAGCCGGTGGCGACCAGGGCGATGGTGCCGAAGGCCACCTCGTCGGCACCCAAGAGGGCGGCGATGACGACATCCCGGCCGGTGCGCATCTGACCGTCGGCCTGCACGCGCGTGCGGCCCCTGAGTCGATTCAGTACCAGCGTCTGTTGGGTCTCGGCCAGGCCCAGCTCCCACGGGGTGCCGGCGTGCTTGATTGAGGTCAGGGGGCTGGCACCGGTACCGCCGTCATGACCGGCAATCACCACATGATCGGCATGCGCCTTGACCACGCCGGCCGCCACGGTGCCGACGCCGATCTCCGACACCAGCTTGACCGAGATGGCGGCGGCGGGGTTGGTGTTCTTCAGATCGAAGATCAGTTGTGCCAGGTCCTCGATCGAGTAGATGTCGTGGTGCGGCGGCGGTGAGATCAGGCCGACTCCCGGGGTGGAATGGCGTACCTTGGCGATACGCTGGTCGACCTTGTGGCCGGGCAGCTGGCCGCCCTCGCCGGGCTTGGCGCCCTGAGCGATCTTGATCTGGATCTGGTCGGCATTGGCCAGGTACTCGGTGGTGACGCCGAAGCGGCCGGAGGCCACCTGCTTGATGGCCGAGCGCATCGAGTCGCCATTCGGCAATGGCACAAAGCGCTCCGGCTCCTCGCCGCCTTCGCCGGTGTTCGATTTGCCGCCGAGGCGGTTCATGGCGATGGCCAGCGTCGAATGCGCCTCGTGCGAGATCGAGCCGAAGCTCATCGCCCCGGTGGCGAAGCGCTTGACGATCTCGGAGGCAGGCTCGACCTCATTCAGCGGTACGGGCTTGCCGGGCCTGAACCTGAACAGGCCGCGCAGCGTTTTCAGGTTGCCGTCCTGTTCGTTGATCATCATCGCGTATTGCCTGTACATGCCGTTATCGCCGCTGCGGATGGCATGGTGGAGCTTGGCGATGGTGTCTGGCGTCAGCGTGTGCGCATCGCCGCGTACGCGCCAGGCGTACTCGCCGCCGACATCGAGCGCCTGTCGGTAGATCATGGCATTTCCATAGGCGTCGCGATGCCAGCGTACCGCTTCCTCGGCTATCTCGGCGAGATTCGCACCCTCGATTTGGGTGGCGGTGCCGGTGAAGTAGCGCTCGACGAAATCGGAGGCCAGCCCGACGGCCTCGAAGATCTGGGAGCCGCAGTAGGACTGGTAGGTGGAGATGCCCATCTTGGACATCACCTTCAGGATGCCCTTGTCGATGGCCTTGATGTAGCGCTTTTCCATGTCCTCGACCGACATCTCGTCCGGCAGCCAGCCCAGGCGCTGCATGTCGACCAGGGTCTCGAAGGCCAGATAGGGGTTGATGGCCTCGGCCCCGTAGCCGGCCAGGGTGCAGAATTGGTGCACCTCGCGGGCGCTGCCGGTTTCGACGACGAGTCCTGCCTCGGTGCGCAGCCCCTCACGGATCAGGTGCTGGTGCACGGCACTGGTGGCCAGAAGCGCCGGGATGGCGATGCGGTCGGCGTCCATGGCACGGTCGGACAGGATCAGGATGTTGTGGTGCTCGCGCACCGCAGCTTCGGCGTCGGCGCACAGGGCTTCGAGCGCCGCGGCCATGCCGGCGGCACCCTCGGCGGCCGCATAACATACCGATAGTGTGATGGTGCGGAAGCTGCCGCCGGTCAGCTGGTGGATATGACGGATCTTCTCCAGATCGGTATTGGTCAGGATCGGCTGGTGCACCTCCAGGCGCGTCAAGGGCTCGGCATCGAAGCCGAGCAGGTTCGGGCGCGGGCCGATGATCGAGGTCAGGCTCATCACCATCTCCTCGCGGATCGGATCGATCGCCGGGTTGGTCACCTGCGCGAACAGCTGGCGGAAATAGTTGTCGATCGGCTTGGCACGGTTCGAAAGCACGGCCAGGGGGCTGTCGTTGCCCATCGAGCCGGTGGCCTCCTGACCGGTGATGGCCATCGGCACCATCAGGAACTTCAGGGCCTCCTGCGTATAGCCGAAGGCCTGCTGGCGGTCGAGCAGCGTGGCGTGATCCGGCGTCTGCGGGGCGACCTCGTCCGGCAGCTCCTCGAGCTGGATCTGGGCCTTGGCCAGCCATTCCCGGTACGGATGGGCGGTGGCCAGGTCGCGCTTGAGCTCCTCGTCGTCGACGATGCAGCCCTTTTCGAGATCGATCAGGAACATCTTGCCCGGCTGCAGCCGCCATTTCTTGATGATCTTCTCCTCCGGGATGTCCAGCACGCCCATCTCCGAGGCCATGACCACGAGATCATCGCTGGTGATCAGGTAGCGCGCCGGCCTCAGGCCGTTGCGGTCGAGGGTGGCGCCGATCTGACGGCCGTCGGTGAAGGCCACGGCCGCCGGACCGTCCCATGGCTCCATCAGTGCCGCGTTGTGCTCGTAGAAGGCGCGCCGCTCGTCGTCCATCAGCGTATTGCCGGCCCAGGCCTCGGGGATCAGCAGCATGGCAGCATGGGCCAGCGAATAGCCGCCCATGGTCAGAAGCTCGATGGCATTGTCGAAACAGGCGGTATCGCTTTGTCCCTCGGCACTGATCGGCCAGATCTTGTCGAGATCCCCGCCCAGCAGTTCCGATTTCATCGAATGGCGGCGGGCGTTCATCCAGTTCAGGTTGCCGCGCACGGTGTTGATCTCACCGTTGTGCGCGACCATGCGGAACGGATGGGCCAGCTCCCAGGCCGGAAAGGTGTTCGTCGAGAAACGCTGGTGCACCAGGGCCAGGGCCGAGGTCAGGCGGGCATCGTTCAAATCATCGTAGTAAGCGCCGACCTGATGGGACAGGAACATACCCTTGTAGACGATGGTGCGGCTCGAGAACGAGGCGAAATAACAGTTGGCATCGTCCTGGATGTTCAGGGCATCGATGCGGTTCTTGGCCACGCGCCGGAGCACGAACAGCTTGCGCTCGAAGGTATCCTGGTTATCCGGGCCGGAACCCCTGCCGATGAACACCTGGCGAATCACGGGTTCGCAACGGGTGACGCTCTCCGGCAGGTCAGCGCTGACCGCATCGGTCGGTACATCGCGCCAGCCGAGGAACAACTGTCCCTCCTCGGTGATCGCCTGTTCGATGATCGCCTCGCACTGCCGGCGGAACTCGGCGCCCTTGGGCAGGAACACCATGCCGACGCCGTAGTCGCCCTCGGCCGGCAGCGTAAAGCCGAGATCGGGGGTGACGGCACGGAAGAAGGCATCCGGGATCTGCAGCAGCATGCCGGCGCCATCACCCTCGCGAGGATCGGCGCCCACGGCACCGCGATGGGTCAGGCGTTGCAGGATCTCCAGGCCCTGTTCGACGATCTGGTGGCTTTTCCGGTTCTTGATATGGGCAACGAAGCCGACGCCGCAGGCATCGTGTTCATGCCTCGGATCATACAATCCTTGCCGTTCGGGAAGCCTTGCCATGCTGTAACCTCATCCTATCCAATGCATTTGCGCCTTTGTCATGCGCCTGGGAAGCCCGCTGGGAGCCGACTGTCCGCGATCGGGACAAAGGGCACAGAATATAACCAAACGCCCATGCTATCGCTAGCCTCGAAAAAGTAAGGTCTCGTCAGGCCACGCATGGCCATTTAGGCTGCGTTGCATGGACAGCACCAGCCTTACGGAAACGGTCGCGGCATTGCTGGACCAGGCCGCCTATCCCAAAAACATGCACTATGCCCTGGCCGCCCTGCAGGATGTGCGGGCGCAGTTCGGGCATGTGCCGACCGAGGCGGTACCGCTTATCGCTGACAGGATGGGCATGGAGCCTGCTGCCGTCACCGCCTTGATGCGGGATTCGGCGCAGTTTCCCGAAAAGCCCACGGCGACGCACCAATTGCGCATCTGCCAGGGGGCCGTGTGCATCGGCAAGGGTGGCGGCGAGCTTCTGAAGCAGGCACGCCGGTTGTACGGGGATCGTCCGGGACTGCAGGTGGTTGCCGGCTACTGCCTGGGCCACTGTGCGCAGGCGCCTTCGGTGAGTCTGGACGGGAGGACCGTGGCCCCGGCCGATGCCGAATCCTTGCGCCATATGGTGGGGGGATTGACGGACTAGCTGGTCTCGAGCCAGGTCGGCATGTGCAGCCAGGCCGCGCGCAGCGCCGCGTGATGGCGATCCGTGTGCGGATCGAGCTGGCGCAACAGCGCCCAGAACGGACGGGAATGGTTCAGATGCTGCAGATGCGCCAGTTCGTGCAGCATCACGTGCCGCGCCAGCTCGGCGGGCAGGCACAGCAGCTTGGCGTTCAGGGTGATATGACGGCGTGAGGAGCAGCTGCCCCAGCGGCTTTTCTGCAGGCGCACCGCTGTCTGCTGCAGCGGAAGGCCATGCTTGGCCGCCAGCCGGTTCAGCGGTGGCAGCAGCTCTGCGCGGGCGACGGTAAGCAGCCAGCGCTTCAGCGCCGCCTGTACCCTGTGCGGATCATCCACGGGGCCGGACAGGGTCAGTACCGCATCCCGCTCGCTGGCCCGCACGCCGGCGGCGGCGGTCGGCCGGTATTCGACGCGCAGCCGGCGGCCGATCGCCGCCAGGTGGATGTGTTCCGGATGCGTCGGTGTCGCGCCGCTGTCCGGTCCGGCATGCGAGGCTTTCAGTTCGGCGAACTGCGCGAGCTTGTGCCGGATCCAGCCACGTTTGGCGGCGACCAGCGAGGCGGCCAGCGAGGCGGGAGCGCCGGTGGGGAGCACCACCTCGATGCCATCCGGCGGCAGCATGCGGATTTGCGGGTGCCTGGCCCGGGCGGATATGCGCACGCTGTAGGGCGGCAGCTCGTCGCTCACGGGCGCATGTACCTCTCCATGATCGGCAGCGCCAGCGCCCTGGGGGCCATTTTCTGCAACAGCCACAGCATGCGGTGGCGTATGCCCGGTACGCAGTAGCCGCCGCCTTTGGCCAGCGTGCGCAGCGCGGCGCGCACCACCAGTTCGGCCGGGGCGCGAAAGACGTTGCCCTTGCTCTGCGGCCTGCCGGTTACGTCGCGGAAGCCGGTGGGTGAAGGCCCTGATGCCAGGGTGACGACGCGCACGCGACCGTCCAGTTCCGAGCGCAAGGCCTCGCTCCAGTAGGTCAGGCCCGCCTTGGCGGCAGCATAGGTGCTCATATGGGGCAGCGGGATCTCTCCGGCCAGCGACGAGACATTGATGATGAAACCGTGGTTGCGGATCAGGTGCGGCAATAACGCATGCGTCAGCTCCACCGGCGCCACCAGGTCGGTGCGCAGCACATCGATCTGCGGTACGGATTCGGTACGCTCGAAGGCACCCCAGATGCCGAAGCCGGCATTGTTGACCAGCCCCGTCAATTCCTCGTCCTTGATGGCCTGGTGCAGCTGCTCGACGCCGTCTGTCCGGGACAGATCGCCCTGCAGGCAGCGGTGGCGCTTCGGATGGGACAGACGTCCCAGCGTCAGCTTCAGGCGCGCGGTGTCACGGCCGTGCAGCAGCAGACGATGGCCCTCGCCCTCCAGTTGGCGGGCGAATTCGCAGCCGAAGCCTCCGGAGGCACCGGTGATCAGGATGCTTTTCATGGCACCAGTTCGCGGATGGCCACCGGGAAGCGCTGCCGCTGGTCGAAGCGGACCACCTCGGTGATGCCGCAGGCGGCGAGCATGCCCAGGCAGGTGCCCATGGCATGACCCACCTCGCCGGGCGCATGGGCGTCGGAGCCGAAGGCGAAGGGGATGCCGCGCTCGGCGGCCAGTGCCAGCATCTGTCCGTGCGGGTAGACCTCAGCCACCGGCTTGCGCAGCCCGGCCGAGCTGATCTCCAGCGCTGTCCCGGCTTGCTGCACCGCATCGAGCATCGCTTCCTCGGCCGCGCGTACGCGGCGGCTGCCGGGGGCGGGGCGGTGACCGAATTTCTTGATCAGGTCAGGGTGACCGATGATGTCGAACATGCCGGTGGCGGCCGAGGCGGCCACGGTGGCGTAGTAGTCGCAGTAGGCCTGCTCGACATCGCGGCCGTTCCAGTCGTCCAGGTTGTCCGGGTTGTCAAAGCCCCAGTCCCCGAGGTAGTGCACGGAGCCGATGACATAATCCCAGGGGTAAGCCCCGGTCATGTCGCGCACGTAGGATTCGCTACCCGGATGGAAGTCCGCCTCCAGGCCGATGCGCACGGTCAGGCGGCCGGCGAATTCATCGCGCACAGCCTCCACCTCGGCCAAATAGTCCGTCAGTTCGGAGCGGTCCATACGCCATGCTGCATCGAAGCCGCCGGGCATCGGCGAGTGGTCGGACATGCCGATTTCGTTCAGGCCGATGCGCAACGCCGCCTCGGCGTATTCGCGCACGCTGCCGATGGCATGATGGCAGCGCGGGGTGTGCATGTGGTAGTCGGGGACCGGTGCGAAACGCATAGGAGGAGTCTACCATCCTGGGGTGGCGGGGGTGAAGACGGCAGGCGGGATTTATGCCAAAATGGTTTGACACCCCGGGGCAAATGCTCAAACTTCGCCGCCGTTAGCGGGCCGTTAGCTCAGTTGGTAGAGCAGCAGACTTTTAATCTGCGGGTCGCTGGTTCGAGCCCAGCACGGCTCACCATATCGAGGGGGATGGGCGATTGACGCCCCCCTTTTTTCTTTGTCCAGGCAAGAATCAGAGGGGCTTGCGCCCCTCCTTGTTGTCTCTGTCGCAATCAGTCTCTGCCGCCATCAACTGGCGGTGGCATGCTCGCCGGAATGCTCGGCGATGCCGAAGACATAGCCAAGCACGGCGCCGAAGACGATGTGCAGCATCAACGTGGCCAATGGCACCATCATGCCGCTGGGCATCGATAGGCCGAACAGTCCGGCACCCATCATCGGCATCACCGCTACCATCATCACCAGCCAGCCTGTGATACCCATGGCGATGCCGCGCGTGGTGTGGTTGCCGAAAGGCAGTTCGCTGAAGATCAGCGCATAGACGAGTCCGTAGCCAATGACCCCGATCATGAAATGGGCTGCCCAGCCCATGGCGATACTGCCGCCCATTTTTCCTGCCAGCATGGCGATGACGTTGACATCCGGCATCAGCCCCATCTTCCCCTTCATCACCATCAGCACGGACAACACCACGGTGGCGACCAGCCCGGCCAGCATGCCTTTGATCCATTTGTTCATCATCGTTTGTCTCCCTTGGTTTTGGTGTGTGAACGCCTGTAGGTCGTATCCGTCCGCCGATCCTTACGGCCGTCTTTTCAGGCCATGCCGTCGCTGACATGTGCAGAGCACCCGCGCATGGTCTAGGCTCCTTCGCCGGGTAGGGGAGCAGACACGATCGAAAGGAGCATGGAATGCGTAACACAGTATGGTTGGCAGCCGCCTGTACCCTGGCCATGGCGGCCTCGGCATGCACATTCGTCAAACCCAGTGTCCAGGGGCAGGAGGTGCGCGTCGTCGGCACCAAGAGCGTGCTGGCAGGCTGCAAGCGGATTGGGAACACCACGGTGACCGTGCCCTACAAGTTCGGCTTCATTCCCCGCTCTGATGCCTCGGTGGCCTCGGACCTCAAGGCCATGGGTAAGAACAGCGCTGCCGACATGCATGGCGACACCATCATCCCCACCAGCCAGCCGCATGACGGCAACCAGTCCTTCGACGTCTACCGTTGCCGCCAGTAACGGCATCGGATGGGGGGGCGCCATGCGGCGCCCCCAATAATGGATTGACGGCAGCCCAGGTATCCATAACCTTCGCCGCTCCTCGAGTCCCCATCGTCTAGAGGCCTAGGACACCGCCCTTTCACGGCGGCAACACCGGTTCGAATCCGGTTGGGGACGCCAATTAAATCAATAGCTTACGAAAAACAAAAGCTTACATAATGTTTTCGTCACTCATTTGTCACTGAGATAGAGCATAAAAATCGGTCCAAAAGGGGCCGATTGATCTTCGCTATCGAACCCCCAGGCCGACAAAAATGTCCCGCTCTACTAGCCGTACATGGGCGTACAAGGATACATATATGGTAAATCACATGTAAAAGCTTGTGTTGGGCTTGTATTCATTACGGAAAATCAGCGAATGATGGACTGATCTGAGACTCATATCAGGACTGATCTAGGGCTGAGGGTGTAGACGTTTATACAAGGTCGGGACACCATGTCTCGTCATCGTCTGCAAATGCACATAAAGGAGGTAAAACATGGCAAACAAAGTATCGAAACCTCGCACATCAACGAAAAAATCAGTAACCAGCAAATCCGGTACAATCTCTTCGGAAGATCGCTCCCGCATGATTGCTGAAGCGGCCTATTATCTGGCCGAACAGCGCGGGTTTTCCGGCGGTGATCCGATGCAGGACTGGCTGGATGCGGAGGAAATGGTCGATCACGTGTTGATTGATCCGAAGGGCAAGAACATAGCCGAATAGCTCGGCCATCGTTTTAACATCCCATGCTTGTGGCAAAAACTTCGAAACGAGGAATTTATCGGGTGGACGCTATATAGCCTAGGACGTATGTCCTAGAATCTGGGCGCAGATTTAAATCAACTAGGGTCTGAGTAATCAAGATGCCAAAACGCAGATTGTAATTCGAAACGACACCATGCTGAACGAATCGACTGGCTGGGTTCGACCAAAAGCAGACGTTAACTACCGAACATAATCATTCGGTACCAGATTTGAAATTTGCAACTGGCCGGATTCCGGCAAGCGAGACACCAAGTCGGGACCTACAAGCTTCGATGGTGTGTAGGCACCTCCAGGAGGCTTGTTGTCCGTCAGGTAATCGACGACCGCGAGTGAGCCGGTAATAGTTAGGTTGTAACCGTTCGCTGTACGGATGCGTGCCGTTATCTTTTGTCCTCGCGCGTTGCTCACTTCGCCCCAGACGAATGTGGGCATCCTTGCCCGCATCTCTTCATCGGGCCCCCTGACTGTCTTGGTGATTCGGGCCTTGATCAGTCGCTGGACGAAAGGCAGCCCAAGTAGAGGGCGAATCCAATTTGCACGTTTGGCGTTAGCAATCATTGCCGACGATCCGGGAATGAATACCTCGATATTTGGAATGCCCGTCGAGTGGAAAGCCGTGGAGATGTCTCCCCAGGGAATCGTCATTGCGTCTTTTTCGCCGTCACCGAAGTCGATTCGGCGCACTTTGTAAGCCAACGGCACTGTGATGATTTTACCGTCGCGGCGCACCTTCCCTCCCTGCGCCAACCCCTCGACAGAAGTCTTCGCTGTCCCCGGTGATATGCCGGAGCGTGAGTCAAAGCCTAGAGCCAAATGGGTTGCATCTGGCAATGCAGCCTTCAAAGTCGCGGCGACGCAGTCTGTGGGGATAACATCGAAGCCAACACCAGGACAGAGAACGATGCCGGCTTGTCGAGCACGCTCGTCCAGCGATTGCGCAAGCTCGAACACCGCAATCTCGCCAGTAATGTCGAGGTAGTGTGCTCGCGATCGAAGGCACGCCTCTATCATCGGCGCTGCAGTCGCCGAGAACGGCCCTGCACAGTTCAGAACCAGTTCGTGGCCGTCAATTTGACATGTGGCTTCTGCCACATCATCGAGTCCGAAGCAACGCGCCTCCAATCCCAGTTCGCGGGCCAGAACTTCGACCTTTTCGGGACGACGTCCTGCCAGCACCGGTTTAAGTCCGCGATGAACTGCTTCACGCGCGATTAGCTCGCCGGTGTACCCATTCGCGCCGTAAATGATCCAGTTCATATGTTCAGCATACTCGTTGTTCTTATCAGCGTGTACGTCTTCAGTCGGTAATAGGCCCCATTGCAATTGAAAACGGCAGGTGATTGCAATCCAAAACAACACCCTGCTGCACTATGCTGAATGACCGCTTTCGGCGGTAACGGACATGAATAATCAAGCGAGCGTAGCTCTATTGATTCAAGCTTTATTCTGCGGATGTCTCGGGGTTACCAAGCTTCTCGAATTCCTCATTATCGTTTGGGTAATCGCACCAACGACACCGTACATTACTGATTGATATTTGCTGAATAGCATTTGTGGCAATCTTTCCACATCTTGGGCAGCACACTCTTGATGAGCGAATAGCCAATATAAATACACCTATTGCCCAACCATAATCTATATAAGTTTCAAGCCTTTCTAGAGACGATTTAAAAGCAACAACGAAGAGCAGGTGAATTACAATCATCCCTAGAAACCACATTGCAATCAAAAACAACCAAAACCTATTTCTGCGATATCGTACCTCATTCAAGAAACGCTCTTTAGAATCCATGGCCCCCTCATTTCACACATCCATATCGCCAATAGATGAGAGTGTAGACAAACTGAACTGATGGCAAAGACACAGACACATCTAAGCCACAGCAATGACCTCTAACCAGTGCCCAGATTCATCTCGTTTGGGACGCCATCTTCTGATGACTCAATCAACTTCAGGAATGAAAAGCCCCGGGATACATGAAGCCTGCAGCAACATGTATGCTGGCTTCATTCCTAATCGGTGATGGAATTGGCGGGGTGGGATTGACTCGGCACATCCTGTGCCTCGCCGCAAGGGTGCCATAAATGGCGTCCGAATCAGCACTCCTGCCGATGCGTCGAACCCACGTGGCGGAATGACCCGCCCAACCGATTTCGAGTCGGTGCCGTGATGACCGCTTCGAGTACCTCTCCGTAGGGGGCTGGCATTCAGGGAGGCCGGCTGCGGGCACAAGGGCAGCAACGAGGACTTCGCTGACATTCGGGTTCGCGTATCTTTGGATACGGGCACGGACCTTACGGTTTCACCATGTCATGCATCGGAACTGGCTGAGAGCGTCGGCTCAAAAGGATTCGACAAATCCGGATGATACAAGGACGTCCGGTTTCTGCCGGACTGTTTGGCCTGGTAAAGCGCCTGATCGGCGCACTCGATCAGTTGCTCGCCCGTGATGATATCAGGGGTAAGTTCGGCCACGCCGATACTGACGGTGATGTGCAGGGTCTGGCGGTCTTCCCCGGAACGGGCCAGCTTCAGTTCGTGCGATTCGATGCGCTTGCGTACACGCTCGGCCAGTTCACCGGCGTCATGCAGGCGGGTATTGGGGGCGATGATGACGAATTCCTCGCCACCGTAACGGGCAGCGATATCCGGCTCGCGGATGCCGTCCAGGATCAGTCCGCTCACGAACTGTAAAGCCAAGTCACCGGCCTGGTGGCCGTACTGGTCATTGAGCCGCTTGAAATGATCGATGTCGAGCATCAACACGGACAACGAATGGCGATAGCGGTGGGCACTTGCATATTCAGCCGAGATTCGCTGATCCAGATAACGGCGATTGTACAGGCCGGTCAGGACATCGGTGATGTTCTCGTGTTCCAGCAACGCCACGCGCCGCAGGTCCAGCACGGTTTTGTGAGCCAGGATCGACACCACCCAGACGAAGATGGCGCCGAAGAAGAGAATGGCCGGAACGACCAGTTCAAACCAATACTGTCGCTGGTCCCAGAAGATGACGGTATAGGTCAGGTAGCCGATCATGAAAAACGCGATATACGCGTTGAGAATGCGCCAGCGCAGCAAGACGGGGACGGTGGGGCCCAAATCACGGGTGAGGCCGCGGATGCGCAGAAACGCGGCCATCAGGATGAATATGCTGATGACTGTCAGGATGTCGCCGATCGGATCAGCCATCGGTTTAGACGATGCCCCTGTGCCGTGATCGGGATTTCCTCATGATTCCAAGACCCCCCTCCGCGCATAGCGGCTTGCATACCGACCACGGTCTCAAACACCGCTGCGGTGGCAGGCCCCCGTATTTCGGGATCATAGCATTGCTGCGGCGTTCGGACCGATTATTTATTTTGCAGTGGAATCAATATGTTTCCCGGCAGTACGCCGCATGCGATGGCATCCGTCTCCGCTCAGGGGCAGGCGGGGGAGATATCCCGGACCGAGGGTGCTGATTGCACGCCTTGCGGCCTCCCCGGTATCCCGGTTCAATGGTCGCGATGGTGAGGACGTGCGTAGGCCAGCCATTCGGGGGAAGCGAGTGCGCTCCCGGTGGCGGGAAATGCCATGCCGGACGGCATGGATCGTTGCGCAGGATTCTCCGTTTCTCTCTGGCCGCATGGCTGATGCCCTGCCTCTCCGGTTGCAGCCAGCTTCCGCTGCTCGATCCGCAGGGCCCCATCGGCAAGGCCGAGATGCACATCATCGGCATGGCCTTTGCCTTGATGCTGATCGTGGTCATCCCGGTGATCGTCATGGCCATCTGGTTTCCCCGCCGGTACAGCGCCTCAGATCCGAAGGGCGACTACGCTCCGAAGTGGAGCCGTTCGGCCAGGATCGATCTGATCGTCTGGCTGGTGCCGGGGGTCATCGTGCTGGCCCTCGGCATCCTGACCTGGCGGGGGAGCCACAGGCTTGATCCGTTCCGTCCCATCGACACGGGGGTCAAACCGCTGTCCATCGAGGTGGTGTCCCTGGACTGGAAATGGCTGTTCATCTATCCCGACCAGGACATCGCCACCGTCAACCGGCTGGTGATTCCAGCCCATGTGCCCATCAGCTTCCGGATCACCTCGGATACGGTGATGACCGCCTTCTTCATCCCGCAACTCGGCAGCCAGATCTATGCCCTGGCCGGCCGGCAAAGCCGGCTGCATCTGCTCGCCGATACCCCAGGCGTGTATACCGGCCAGAACCAGCAGTTCAGCGGCCGCGGCTTCGCCGACATGCATTTCAGGGTCAGGGTGACGAGCAAAAAACAGTTCGCGGCCTGGGTGCACAGGGCCAGACAGTCGCCGCACGGGCTCGATGCGGCCCGCTTCGCGGCGATCGCCAAGCCCAGCGTCCGTTATCCCGTGAGCGTTTTCTCGCCGGTCAGCCCCGGCCTGTTCGATGATATCGTGAACCGCTTCCGCGCCGGACCGGCGGCTGGGCGCTGACATGCTCGGCAGGCTCAGTCTTTCCGCCATTCCCTTCGACAACCCGATCATCATGGGTGCCGTCGGCGGGGCGCTGCTGCTGGCGGCGGTGATCCTTGCCCTGATCACCTGGTACGGCAAATGGGGCTATCTGTGGCGGGAATGGCTGACCAGCCTCGACCACAAGCGCATCGGCATCATGTACATCGTGCTGGCCCTGGTGATGCTGCTGCGCGGCTTCTCCGACGCCATCCTGATGCGCTCGCAGCAGGCGGTGGCCTACGGTGGATCGCACGGCTTTCTGCCGCCCGGGCATTTCGATCAGATCTTCAGCGCCCACGGCACCATCATGATCATCTTCATGGCCATGCCGTTCATGGCCGGGCTGATGAACATCGCCGTGCCGACGCAGATCGGCGCCCGCGACGTGGCCTTTCCCTTCATGAACGCCATCAGCCTGTGGCTGACCGTGGCCGCGGCCATGCTGGTCATGGTTTCGCTCGGCGTCGGCGAATTCTCCAAGGCCGGCTGGTCGGGCTATGCGCCGTTGACGGAACTGAAGTACAGCCCAGGCACCGGTGTGGATTACTGGCTCTGGGCCTTCCAGATCGCCGGCTTCGGCTCGCTGATGACGGGCATCAACTTCCTGGTCACCATCCTGAAGATGCGCGCTCCCGGCATGCGGCTGATGCGCATGCCCACCTTCGTGTGGACCATCCTGTGCACCAATGTGCTGATGGTCTTCGCCTTTCCGGTGCTGACGGTGGTGCTGGCGCTGCTGGCGCTCGACCGCTATCTGGGCATGCATTTCTTCACCAACACCCTGGGCGGCAACCCGATGATGTACACCAACCTGTTCTGGATCTGGGGGCATCCGGAGGTCTATATCGTCATCCTGCCGGCCTTCGGCGTGTTCTCGGAGGTCGTGGCCACCTTCTCCGGCAAGCGCCTGTTCGGCTACCGCTCGCTGATCTACGCCACCATCGCCATCACCGTGCTGTCGTTCGCAGTGTGGCTGCACCATTTCTTCACCATGGGGGCCGGAGCCGACGTCAACGCCGCCTTCGGCATCGCCACCATGCTGATCGCCGTGCCGACGGGCGTGAAGATCTTCAACTGGCTGTTCACCATGTACCGCGGGCGGGTGCGCTTCACCACCCCGATGTACTGGACGATTGGCTTTCTGACCACGTTCGCCATCGGCGGCATGACGGGGGTGCTGATGGCGGTGCCGCCCGCCGACTTCGTGCTGCACAACAGCCTGTTCCTGGTGGCGCACTTCCACAACATGCTGATCGCCGGCACCCTGTTCGGCTTCTTCGCCGGTTATGCCTACTGGTTTCCGAAGGCCACCGGCTTCTCGCTGGACGAGGCCTGGGGCAAGCGCGCGTTCTGGTGCTGGTTCATCGGTTTCTATCTGGCCTTCATGCCGCTGTACGTGCTCGGCTTCATGGGCATGCCCCGGCGCATGGAGCATTACGCCAACCCGGCCTGGCACCCGTGGCTGGTCGTCGCCGCCATCGGTACGGCGGTGATCCTGCTCGGCATCATCTTCCAGATCGTGCAGCTGGCCGTCAGCATCCGCCGGCGCCATGCCACGCGCGATCTGAGCGGCGATCCGTGGCAGGGGCGTACCCTGGAGTGGGCGATATCCTCGCCGCCTCCCGCCTACAACTTCGCCATCACACCCGTGGTGGAGGATTTCGACGCCTTCCAGGACATGAAGGAGAAGGGTACCGCCTATGCGCGGCCGGAGCGCTATCACGACATCCCGATGCCGACGAACACCGGCAAGGCCTTCGTCATCGGCGGCCTGGTGTTCGTGTTCGGCTTCGCCATGGTCTGGTACATCTGGTGGGCGGCCCTGCTTGCCGCCGTGGCCATCCTGTCCACGGTGATCGCCCGCTCGATGCAGGACGAGGTGGAATACGTGATCCCCGCCGCCGAGGTCGAACGCATCGAGCAGGCGCATCTGCGGCAACAGTCCGCGATGGGCGCTGGGGCGGATCATGGCTAGCCCGGCCGTAGCGGCCGTGGTGCCAGCCGAGGAGGCGAGGCAGGCGGATGCCGTGGGCCGGCGGGCCTTCGGTTTCTGGATCTACCTGATGACCGATCTGGTGTTGTTCGCGGCGTTGTTCGCGACCTTCGCGGTGCTGAGCCACAGCGATGCCGGCGGCCCCGACGGCAAGGCCCTGTTCAACCTGCGCCATGTGTTCGCCGAGACGATGTTGTTGCTGTTCAGCAGCGCCAGCTACGGACTGGTGATGCTGGCCATGCGCCGCGGCCACCGGGGCGCGGTACTGGGCTGGCTCGCCGTCACCTTCCTGTTGGGCCTCGGCTTCATCGCCCTGGAGCTGCATGAGTTCCACGCCATGATCCTGGCCGGCGCCGGACCCTCACGCAGCGCCTTTCTGTCGGCCTTCTTCACGCTGGTGGGCACGCACGGCACCCATGTCAGCTTCGGCCTGATCTGGATGCTGGTGATGATGGCGCAGGTCGGCACCAAGGGGCTGACCACGCCGGTGCGCGCCCGCCTGCTGTGCCTGAGCATGTTCTGGCATTTCCTGGACATCGTGTGGATCGGCGTGTTCACCATCGTCTACCTGATGGGGGTCGTGTAATGGCGTCGACACCGCTCGAGAGTACCGGGGCCGGAAGGGGCAGCCTGCGCCGCTATGCCACCGGCTTCATCCTCTCCGTGGCGCTGACCGCCATCGCCTTCGCGCTGGTGATGTACGGGCCCCTGTCGCGGACAGCCACGGTGGCGGCGATCCTGGCCGCGGCCGTGGTGCAGATCATGGTGCACCTGCATTACTTCCTGCATCTGGATGCCTCGTCGAGGGCGCGCTGGAATGTGCTGGCCCTGCTGTTCGCACTGTTGATCATGGTGCTGGTCGTCGGAGGTACCCTGTGGATCATG